>JAAUYM010024236.1_pt1 | contig 14402 bp, 18 predicted proteins | sample 7278001 | NCBI WGS metagenome assembly JAAUYM01 (sample SAMN14350224, study PRJNA611818) | marine sediment metagenome | isolation source: surface marine sediment (1.8m) | place: French Polynesia: Moorea | collected 2018-08
CAAGAGGAAGAGAAAGACAGAGAAGAAGAGAAGAAAGAGAGAAGAAATTTCCTAAATGCATGGGATGAGTTTCGGGAGGCGCTATTCTCCAAGGCAGGCACAGAGGAACAACACAATAAAAGAAGACACTCTTCTGAAGAGACTGGTGAAGTCACTCCCATCATTAAAAAGAAGCTGGACAGTCCATGTTAGGAAATGAAAACAATGACAATTTTTCCTTACTCAGAATTAATCTTAATTTGTACAATACTGTACTATCATGTATACTAGTTGTAACGATACGTAAGTTACACGTATCAGTAGTACATGTACCGGTACAGCATAAGTTGTACTGTAAGCTTGTAATCGTGCCATGTGCAAAAAGAAGTGAAGTCTTCACAATAAAGTAGTTTTTGTCGAAGTCCTCTTGACTATGCCGCCACGTTTGGTTGTTTTTAGTAACAAAAATTGTACACGAACGTTCTAATGGGCTTGCCATAAGGTCTACTGAGTTAAAATTGATTAAATAAACAAGAGAGAAAACAGATTGCTGACAAAAAAATAAAATGTATTTAAGTGTAAAACCACCAATTCTAACGGTAACAAAAGAGCTGTCAACAGTGTGCTTATACGTATGACATATCCTAATTAAGCTTTTTTCCAGAATAACATGCATCAAGAACCCTTGTGCAAAGTTTCTTAATTACAAACTTATATCGCACATGTAGACAGCACATACAGTGAACATTGTACGTCCCTGGTGAGGTAGAATTTGCAAGTACCTCTAACATTCTTCTGCTAACTAACTACTGCTCACTACGTACACTTTTAATAATTGAAAAAGGTAAAGATAAATATTGATGCGGCAGAGAAAATGTGCGATGTTGTACAAACTTCAATTTATAAGTGGAAGTTGTCTGTAAACCATGCGACAAGGTGGGCAAGAGGAATGGTAAAAAAGTGAGCAAATATCTGACAAAGAAAAACCCCAGCAACGGTCCCAAAGGAATAATCAGCTGATGCTATCGCCGCCTTCCTCGTACGGGTTCATGAACCTGAAGCTGTAAGTGTCGTTGGTGAGCTCGTGGAACTTCCTGACGTGCTCGTCGAAGGTCTGGTCCGGGTAGAAGTGCCACCACTTGCAGCCCCCGAAGACGACGTGGATGTTCCTGTTGCAGTCCTTGTACCCGTAGCCGTGGTAGCAGGTGTCCTCGTCGTCCAGCGAGGGGTCGAACGTCACCCCCGGGTTGCGCCAGAGACCGCTGTACTCCGGCGCCGTGCACAGGCGGCTCCTCAGGATGGAGAGCGTGGTGATGAACTGGTCGTAGTACCAGGAGTTGTCGCTGGAGTTCAGGCCGAACTCCGCCACCCTGTCGTCGAGCCAATCTTCCAGCGACTGGGAGGACCCTACCTCCAGCACCTGCTTCCATGTGGAGGCTCTCATGGATATTAGATTTTCGTTGAAAGTTTCACCTGGAAGCGGAAGAAAAAAAACTTACTGTACATGCTGTCTGTCACCTTCATTTGACACTTACCCTTGACCCCCTGAAGGTGGACTGTCTCGTGATATTGAAACACCCAGACTCTAAGGTGGGGGAACTCCCTCAAGGGGTCCAGAATGCTGGGAGTCATGACAAAGGCGTTGACGTCCATGGTGGTGACCACGTCTCCGTCACGAACTTTGGGATGCCTGAAGGCGAAGAGACGGATGAGCTGCGACATGAGGACGCAGTCGATCTTGCCCGTCGGGACTTGCTCGACGGTGGCCCCGGCGTTCTCCAGAGAGGACGCGTAGTCGTCCAGCACAGTTTGCAGGCTATGTTGTTCCTGGTACACCAGGTACACCAAAACCTACATAAAAACGAAGCAAGGATTGAACTTTAGCTGTCTATGTTACAACCCTCAATACTTTGCTGCCTGGAGCATCTGATCAAAATTTCCATCAACAATTGTGGATTCAAAATCAAAAGCAAACCCTAATTGAATTGTGAGAAATGTTCCCAGCAGACATAATTTTTCGAATTTTTCTAAAGTTTAAGTGGCAATGTACTGCCACAGAAGTTACAAATGGAAAGGAAAGCTCATAAACAATGGAATGCTTTAAAGCTTAGCAATCTTAAAAGTTTTTTAAGAGTAAATTAATATAATTTTGTTGCTCTTAATTTAATACTTAATACTAAATCTTAGGTAAAGCTCTAGGAGAGGGATCAAATGTTGAATTCAGTCTTTAAGCTACAAAAGGGAGAAAAAAAACTTTACTTTCCAGGTCCGAGACTTCCCTGGTACCGCCCCCGTTTTTGAACTGCAACGACTTAAAAACTGGGAATCAGGGTGTTGTAGAAACTCTAAAAAACCGACTGTTAAATGGTGTGTTTACTGAACTCTCTCAGTCTCAATCTTCCCCTACGGACAATAAATTCCTAATTCCTGGCGATGTCGCTCCGCAATCTTCGCCACCTTCGCTCGTTCTCGCCCCTCCTCCAAAAAGCTGCTTCGCATCCTCCGAAAGCGGTCTTCTCCAGGCACTGGCGCCAATCTGGCGGCGGCCGAGGCCGAGGACCTCTCGGGGACAAAGACGGAGGGAGGAGAAACATCATCGCCATCTGGAGCCAGGGCGTCGACAAACTGGGAAGGGCCAAGCCAGTGAAAACCTCGGGGAGAGCGTCGGACGACAAGGTGGAAGAGAATCAACAGGAGGAGAAAACAGGCTCGGGGGACTCCTCCTTCCCTCGGAAGGATCAGGAGGAGGAGGAGGAGGAGGAGGGCCGGAGGAAAGAGAAGGAGATCAGCCCGACCCAGGACGGGTCAGAGGGGGGAGAGAAAGAGGTCCGAGTGGAGGAGGTCAAGGTCAGGGTGGAGGCCAAGGCCAGGGAGAAGGCGGGCGAGAGGATCACCTACAAGAAGTTCAGGATCTCCCACCACGAAATCCACCCGAAGGCCAGAGAGGAAAGAGGGGAGGCGGCCGGGGCGGAGAGGAGGGGGGGAGGTCCTTCTTCGCCTTCTCACCGGTCGTACGAGAGCGGCGGCTACTACGAGCTCTCCCCGGACGATCCCATGAGAGATCCCATGAAGGGAAACCTGGCCGGAATGACGATAGAGAGGCTCTCATTCATACCTGCGCAGAAACTTAAAAAAAAGGCGGACGAGGCACCACCAAAGGCGGGAATAGTAGACGTGAAGGCTTCTTCCTCCTCCTCGCCTCCAGGCAAGGAGAGAAATGGAGAGAAGTCGCCGATCTTGGACGGAAGAGGCTGGGTCACGGAGGAGGACTTCGTGCAGCCGTCAGCCTCGCCCTACGAAATCCACGACTCTGTCGCCCTTCCCGAGGAAGACGCCGACGCCGGCAAGAAGTCACCGAGAGCGCGAACCTCCCCTGGACCGCAGACTTTGAGGGGAATCAAGCGGAGGCACCAGGAAGGCCCACGAGGCAAGTATGGCATCGACAACCAGCCCATCCTTCAGGCGGAATGGCCAAAGGCCCCTCCGAAGGGCACGGACTACGTGGAACCGCAGGCGTCGTTCAGCCAGAAGAGTGAAGCGAAGGAGGGGACGGAGGGGGAATCCGGCTCTGGTGACGGGAAAGAAGGTGACGGGACTCGCTGGGAGGACAAGGCGATGCAGGAAAGGAGGAAGGAGGGCTTTGATGTCACAAGAGTCTCGGGGGAGCCTTCAGGAGCTTCCGATAACAAGGAGGATCACCTCGAGAAACAACTCGGCAAGGGAGGCGCCGGAGTCACTTCGAAGCTCGAGGACTTGGGCCTGACCCAGTCGAGGAAAGACCTGGCTGGCGTTAAAGAGTACGACGAGGAAGAGCCGATTGGCGGCGACAAACCGACTAAGCTTCTACCGCACGAGCAAGCCACTAGGGGGTCGAACTTCGCCGGCGGAAGGCCAGACCTGAGGGTGACAGATTCCGGAACAGAGGGAGCAGAGACGGAGAGAAGTAGTCATTTGCATCCGGAGTTTAACGCTCCCATCCGGGCAGCTCAAAGGGCGAAGGAAGCGCTGGAGAGGCTGAACCCGTGGAAAAGGAGGGACGCCAGGAAGGAAGACGCGAGACGACAAAGCGACTGGCAAGATGCCGTCAAAGAGTCGCCCGAATCCCGAGTGCTTCCTCCAGAGTCTAGTAGCGATCGGAAGACAGGGAGAGACAAAACTGCAGCGGATTCCGAATTTTCCCCCACGTGGCCCAAGATGAAGAAAAAACACGAGGGAGAGAAACAGAAAGATAACGGACTGGTGCATCTTAAGGGCCCGAGCATGGCCTACCGAGATGAGCTTCGGCAGGCAAGTGCTGAGGAAGAAGATTCACTTGCTACCCCGAAAGAGTACGACTTTAGACTGAAGGTGGAAGCAGTACCCACCGAGCACAAAAGAGCGGATCTTAACAACGCTAAGAAGACGAAGAAGAACCACAGTGAGGGATCGGCATCCACTGACGCAAGTCATGTTTTTGAGGAGCTGCGCGAGCTGGAGAAAGCTATCGACAACGTCCTGAAGAAGGTGAAAGCGAGTCACACTGCCAGTTCTGCTAGGCCCAGGGGAGGCGATCCTGGGGACAAAGGCAGCAAGTCAAGCAGCAGCAGTAGTGGTGGTGATTGTTGTGGGGATTCCGTGACTCAAAACGACGTCTGCCATGACTTCGGACATGAGGGACCACAAAAGCACCACTCTGTTGAGGCCAAGCCTCCCATCCTGACTTCGCCCACTTTACAGGCGTCCCTGGAGCCCCCAGTTGTGCCTCCTCAGAAGGAAATCAAATTCGACCGAATTGAAAAGGCAAAGCAAAACCCTATTTGTATGTCAATCAACATTTATGAATCTTATGGCTTGTACTTACAGCAATCCGAGGACGAGGGCTTTGATCGACCTCCCTTTGCAGCCCTGGAAGAAGACGTTCTCAGCGAGTCGGTGAGGGATGCAGTATCGACTCCTCATCAAAAGGAAAAAGGAAAGGAGGTGGAACAACTGGAGGAGTCCGCCTGGAGGAGGCTCTGGAGCGGGTGGGGCATGAAGTTGACCTTTAGCAATCCATTCGTGGCAATGGGAGACCCTGCTGAAGCTACAGTCAAAAAGAGCGACCAGATCCCTGTCGCTGTAACTACGAAAGGAAAGGAAAGTAATTAATATTTTTTTAAAAAAAATCAAGATGCACATTTGTTAATTGGCTTTTTTTTCCAGCTGAACAGCTCCATTAGATTTACTAGGTAGTGTGTTTTCTTCAACCGTTGATATGAAACGTCGTGCCATGTCCGCGTATCCTTGTACTATACCACGCGTACGTACGTATACTCGTATGTACAGTGTAAACGCATGTTTCTTTGGGGGAAGGGTATGGTGCGATTTGGCGCGCATTTATTCAGGGCAGAGTCTAATAAAATCTTGAAACGTTATGTAACCATTGACGAGTTTGCACTGCACCTAATTTTTTTTCCAATCGATACTTATAGGTTGGAGAGTGGTTGGAGAGCGAGATTAAGGCAAGTCAGGAGGGGCTTCTTCCACCAAAAGTGAAGTCCATTCCTGATCCAAACGCTGTCCTTGCATCTAAACCTCCAAGGAGTCCGACTGAAGACGAAAAGCTGGAACTATTTCTGGAAGAACTAACGGAACATGCCAGGTGAGAATAACGTACGTATACAAGCATCTCTGTTTGAACGTTCGCCAAAGCTGAAAAGTCTGTCTGCACAACTATAACGTAGGACCGAACACAACGTAGGAGATCTTGGAGAAATTGATCAATATCTTATCCCACTGCTGGAAAACAGACCAGAGGCAATTTCTGACACAAAGCGTCCTTCCAAGTGCTGTAGAGAAGCAGTTGCCAAGGCAATGGCGAAAACATATTTTGACTGGGCCAAGTTTAAGGCCAGAAAAGGGCTGAACGCTAGCGTCAGTCCGGATGAAATGGACGGAATTCTTTGGCAAAGAAAACACGGAGGACCTGTAAGAGAACAACCTTACTATGAGTATCAGGGTAGAAAACATAAAATGAGTGAGTTTTTATTCCAGTCCTTAAAAGAAGACAGTGATTACGTGGAATATTACTACTCGTTGCCGCTGGAGGAGCATTCTACAAGATTCGCTAGTGTGATTGAAGGCGGAACAGGATCAAAAAAAGAGAAGAAAAAGCACGGTGAGGGAGAAGAACACGACAAGGAGGACGACGGCATCGTGTACGACGACAAGGTGGAGGACTCGCCCGCGCACTCTGACCAGATGGACGAAGGCACGCTCAAGGAAGAAGATGGATCCGCAAGGAGGTACGACGGAACACAGAGGGAGCTCGTAAGAACTTTTTGCTCTATCGCCTTCTTGTCTTATAATTCTTCAGGGTGCTGGACGAATCAGGAGTTCGTGATGATGGTGAAAAAGAATCCGGGCGGACTCCAGGAGAAATTGCCAGAAAGGTCACCAAGGACGTGAAGAAATAGCCCGAAACAGAAGGTGTCGATGAATACGTTAGATAAATCTAATAATGGAAAAAAGTAATATTTTAACGATTTGGATGCAGTTAATTTTTTTTTTTAATTGTTAAGGAACGAATAAATTACGATATACGACTCACGATGAGCTCGTAGATCCTGTACAACATATAAAAGTGCTCCACAGTAGAGATGTGTTGCACTTGGTACAAAAATGCCAAGTAAAATGGTGTAGATGTTATAAAGAATAAGAATTTTTTTTTAAAATCGTACTGTCGAATTTACGTACGTACGTACGTACTGTCGACGCGTGGTTTTTTTTCTTTACCTTGACGTCGGTAAAATGTTTCCAGAGCAAGATGGCGAGTGGAGTGACGGCCGCGTACGGGTACTTCCCCTTGTTGTGCAGGTGCGTGTTCTTACTGAAGCAGAGCCCCATGGACACCCACTTCTTTCCGCCGATCTTTCCCTGCGGTCGTTCGCCTCCCGCCTTCAGCCCTCGTCCCTCCGTCACCTCCCGCATGTAGGCCCTGACCGCCCGGTTCTCCTTCTCGCTCCTCCTCCTCCCGCCGTCGAGGTCGTCCTGGGGCCCTGGGAGGTACCACGTCGGCAGGTAGTTCGGGCTGGGCTGCGGCCGCAAGGTCCGGTCGGGACTGCTGCGGTGAGAGGACTTGAGCAGCGGCCACAGCGGGAAGGACAGGAGGAGGGTGAAGGCGACCACTGGCGCGCAGGTGGCAGGTGTCCGGAAGATGCCTGTCCATCGCATTGCCTTCCTCTGGCCTCTGCCACACCGATGCTATTCCAATTTGAGAGCGCCACTGCCATCCAAGGCGGCGTCTTCTCCCTCTCCCTCTCTCCCGCGCGCTCTCCAACTTCATAGACTGCCGGGAAGGAGGAGGGTGGGGGAAAAATTGCTTTGTAAGAACAGGCATGCTTCTTTCCTTGCGTCTCGCCTGGAAGAAGACGGGGGGGGGTTATTAGCCTTCTCCTTCCTTTGCGGCAACTTCACATAAAAGCTAACAAACCATGTCAAGTGTCTGATCATGGGAAAAAAAAATACGATGGTGGGATCAAACCGACTCACTGTATTACATAAGAAAAAAAAATTAAATAAAATTGCACTATAGTTATGCGACAACTAATTACTTATGGTATTGCCTACTTGTAATGCTCGTCAGAAAACATGTCTTATCATCACTACTCCCGTCATTTTGAGCTTGTGCGCTCCCACCATACTCTGCTTAGGAACCCTTTCTATAAAGAAAGATATACTACAGTACAATATAGTACAGTATACAGTACATACTGTATGACGCAGGCGAAACGAGACAAACTTGTATTATGTTGAGCTTTAATTAAGCTCAATATAAGAAATTAAAACGTAGTATGTGATTCTAAGAGACGAAGGAGGAAGGTAAGACAGGAGCATACACAAAGCACACACACTGCAAAGCACCGACTGCACCGGCTTGGGTTCAGGTAAGATGATGCTTTTTTTGGTGGGTTTTTTTTTCATGACCCCCTCCCCGCGGCCCAACCTGCCTATGTACGTAGGTAGTACGTACAAGTACGTGGTGATGACTTAGTAAAGGTTTCCTGTTTCCTTACCCTCTTGTAGAAGAAAAAAATCTATTGTCTTGTGCAGGCAATGTTGTATACTAATACACTGCTGTGATGTAAAAAAAAAAAAGAGATAGTGAGAAAGCTGCGAGTATTGGCACAAATCGAGAAATGCAGATGGCACTCCTGGGGAGCCACAAGGGGTTTTGCTGCGCAAAAATCATTTATTTACAAGAAAAGCATAACGGTTCTGACACTTTCTTTTATAACTAACTGCTGTACCACACGTCGATCCTATGAAAAAAAATATACAAGAAGTGCGTGTATATGAAACGACCCGGTGACAATGTCGATCAAATGACATTGCACTGCATAACATGTTGTGTGTGTGTATTCTTTTGGAGCTGTCGGAATTTGGCTTCGGCTTAATGGTTTCACTGTTGCGTCTGACTCTGATGTTGCTGCTCCCTCAGCTGTCGCTGTCTCTTCAGGGACGTGATGGTCACGCTGCCGTTGCCCAGGTGAGAGACGGCGGAGCCCTCGGGAAACGCGAACCTCTCCGTGCCTGGAAGCAGGGGAGGGAAAACAAAGTCAAAAATTTGAGTTTACAGAGAGAAGAAGACTTAATTGACAGCCTTTCTTTCTTCCTTTCTTTAGACCGCGAACGGTGTGAAAAAAAATGGTAAAAATATTTCTACAGCAGCTGAAACCCAGAATGGCCAGGTGGGCTTTTTTTCCTTACATTTTGGGTATAGATGGCTTTTTTGGGGTCTTGTGGGCTATAAAATTTGCTTATAAAAATGCATATTAGTAGAGTTTCTTCTTCCAAGTTAGTAGGGGTTGAGGCTTTTTTTTTTAATTTTGGCTTATTACTCTTGCGCCCGGGTTTGGCCATTTTCAGAGCTGGGTGGGCTGTTTCACCTTTCCAAGACCTGGTAACCCTGCTTAAACCTGGAATTTCTGCAGGTGCCAACTTCAGGATCCCATTACTGGACCTGAATTGAAAATTCTGTCCTGCTCAAGCCTTAACATACTAGTGCTCCCCTTCCCCCCACGTGGTCACCATGACCGATACTACCACGGACGACAATAAGACGAATCTGGAAAGGATGCTCTCAGAGATCAAGGGACCAGGTGCGCCAAAAAGTGGATCAGGCCCTTTTTTTGGTGCTTGTGTGCGTGGAGACCCTGTTGGTCTTCCAGGCCCCTTCCGAACGCTGGTGGTCTCTTCTCCGAACCTCTTCCGAGACTTGAGGTTTCGAGAGAAGCTGTTGGACCTTTGGCGGACGAGTGGGGCGCTGTCCCCAGTGGTGGAGGCCTCAGGGACGCTGGTGGAGGCCATGGACGACTACAGGGGCAAGGGGCGCCTGTGGAGGAACGGACAAGTCCTGTGGATCAAGCCACCGTACCAGGCCACCCAGGTCAAGTGGAAGGAAATGCAACAGGTAATAGCACCTTATACCTCACTTGGCTACAGGAAGTTTCTACCTAACACACTCACTCCTGCCTCAATGTTAACCTCACCTACAGGGCTGGAGAAAATTCTCAAAAATTAAGTGAATTCAATTCCCTATTCTATTCCTCCAAAATACGTTCAAGTCAATTCCTCAGAAAATTTAAATTTTATTCTTAATTCATTTAAGACACTCTTGAGAAACAAAATTAACACCCAATGTGATATATAGCTGCTATTTCAACAATTTGCTTGCAATTTTTGTTTGACCAAATAGCAATTATTCTCTAAGAAATAAATTATCAGGAGGAATTCAATTGGAAAGCAAAACGTTTTGAATTCAATTAGTTTAAAAGTGCCGTCGGGCAGTACTTTCATTCTCTTTCTGTAGTGCAAGAAGCTGACCCGACATGACATTGACATCTTGACAAAGGTGTTTCCGACGGAGCCCCAAGTCGAACAGTTGGAGGAAGCTCTTGTCTACATTTCAGATCTAGTGGGTACGTTTGTTTCGTTCCTCTGCCGTGTTTTAATTACATAGTATTGGTCTATAGGGAAAAAAATCATTCTTTTGCAGATTCTGACTATGTAGATTCCCTCCAAGTGTCTCCTCCAGCATCACTACTTTCTTCTATGGGGCTGTCGCAGGCAGCCGGATCACCCTGGAGCACGGCAACGCACCAAGAAGAATTCTCACTTGCTAACGAACAGTTTGCCGATTTTTGGCAGGACGTTAGCAGACTGTCTACTCAAGCAAACAAGGTAGTACTACACGCGAGGCAAAAACAGAAATTATGGCTTGGAACATTCTGTGCTTTTGGCACATGTTGATGATGAAGGCGAGGAAGCTGGGGGTGTCCGACGTCCGGCCGGAAACGCTGAAATCCCTCCTGACCAAAGATGGCACGAAGCTGGACTCTTACGTGGTGGTGGTAGTAGTAGTAGTAATAATATAATAATAGGTAATAATGATGACAAAAATAATAGTAGTAACAATAATAATAATATGCTCTACTGTAATAGAACGGTACCTAATTAATGTATTTTTAACAGCAACTTTTCAAACTCCATCAAAGATTCATTTTTCAACGATTAAAAAACGGTACCAAAGCAACAATACGTAGGTAGCCAACAAGCCAATTTCTTTTTTCAGAAACATTTACTTGGGAGGTCTCAACCTTCTTGTCCCTCTCCGCACCCAAACCGTGCGTTTAGGTGATGGAGACGCAGGCGTCGGAGCTGTCCAAGTCCCACTCCCAGCTGAGGCTCCTTTCGGCCGCTCACGGCGTCCAGACAGTGACCCACGGGGACCCGCCGCCCGGCGTCCCGATCATCGACCCCGGACTCGTCTTCCGCCACGGAGGGCAGAGGCTCGTCCTCAGATGGATCTCCAGGTGAGCGAGGAGGCGAGGATTAGATGCACAGAACAATCTAGTAGTTACGCTCTTTCCTCAGGACTGTGATACGGATTCGCAAAAACTCCGAGATGGTGGACAAGCGCTGGCTCGTCGGGATGTCCATTAAGACGCGAGGCGAGGACAAGGGCGAGGGCGAGACCCACAGCAGCAGCACTTACGACAAGAACGACTCTTGACTCAAAAGAGTCCTCAACCTTGACTCTTTACGTTATCAAAGGTAACCAAGAACGAGTACTAGGGCACTTTGCAACACATAGCGTCATTACGTTTTTTTCTGCTCACCTGTCGTAGTACTGCCGTCATTTCCCAGCTCGATGATTAGAGGATCACATTGAGATTCCAGCTTCTGCCGCTTGGCGGCCACTTCAGCTCCGTCAACTGCCCCCGCGCCTCCGACGTCCAACCTCTGGTAGAAGGCGCACTGTTGCTTTAGGTTGGAGATCTGGCTTCTTTGGATCTCCAGCTGGCGGTTCTTCTCCTTCAGGGAACCTTCCAGTTCCCGCACCCTGGGGTGATGGAACACAATATAATTAGAGGTACTAGGTACTACAGAAAACTGCCCCCCCCCACAACCCCCGCAAAAAAAGCTTCAGTGCATACCTGCTCTGCAAAAGCTGAATTTCGCTGCTGAGGCACTCGTTCGTGAATCTTTGGAGGGCTTCGTGTGTGGAAGAGGAAGAGGAATTCCGGGTCTCTTCCAAGGTCGGACAAACCACTTCCGCTTCTTCCTCTTCGTCCCCGACGTCCTCTCCGGGGAACAGGGAGAAGGAGTCCCCTACAGGGGCCGCGGAGGTGGTGGTGGAATGATCACCGTTGGCAATGGCGACGGCGGGCGAGGACTTGCTGCCGTTGCTGCGGCCGCCAACGCGACCGCTGTGAACCATGCCGGCGTTCAGGCAGGCCTGAGTGATGAGGAGGGGGGAGGGGATAGAGGGGAGTGTTTCCTTCCCCTTACACTAAAGTATTTTTTTTTCTCTCCTCACCTGGTACCTGCAGTACTGACACCTCGTCCTTCGCCTTGTCACTCCGTCGTCTTCATACAGGCCAACCTAAAAGAGAGCGTTACACAGCGACGGTGCCTCCATTCCGCAATCACAGCACTACCATTAACTGAAAAAAAAATTAGCACGTTTTGCACTTACATTGCAGTTGAGAGAACCTTCCTTGCAGACGTACGGCTTTCCTGCGCTCAGCACCACTACGGATCTCTTGAAGAAATTTTTACACCTGTGACGGAAGAACAGCATTTTCGCCAATGCAGATTATTATTTTTAGTCCTTTTTTTCTTCTTTCTTTACCCTTCGCAAGTGTAGATGCCATAATGTATTCCATTGGCCTTATCTCCGCATATCGGGCAAAGCACCCTCGGTCTCGAGTTGACCGCCTGGTTGAAGGCCCTCCGCTCCTCCTCCGACGAGTCCATGCCAGGCAGCATGGGCAGAGAGGCTAACACAGACTGATCCTCCTCCTCCTGCTGCAGCTTCCGCTGCTGCTGGTGCAGAAGGTCCTTTGGCCTACTCCTCGTCAGAGCCATCTCCAGCAGCCCGGGGGCCCTCTTCCCTCCTTCTGCCTCTGCGTCCTCGTCGGCCTTGTCCTCCAACAGCCTCTCCTGCTTCACCTCTATCGCCTCCTCCTCTCCTTGCTGTTGCTCCTCCTCTGCAAAGTCTTGGTTGATCTCAACGAGCTGGCTGGGATCGGGACCATCTTCCTCCTCCTCCTCCTCTTCTTCTTCCTCTTCGTCGTCGGGATCCACGCCGACGGTCTCGACACCTTCTTCCTGATCGGAGGACATGGCGAGCTTACACCTGCTTCGAAATCAGGTTTTTTTTTTTACTACAATACGACTACTATAGCTCCTCCCCAAGCGCCTTTCTTTCTACTACGTGGTACGTAGTACACACGCACAACAGCAGAAGCATACCGCAAGCTGCACCGCCAAGCAGCAAGAATGGGGCGGGGGGGGGAGAGAGAGGGAGGAGGGAAAGAAAGCGGCGACGACGGTAGAAATGAAGGAGGGAAAGAGAGGGAGAAGAGCATGGAGGGGGAGGGGAGGGGAAGTAGCGCAATAGGGGAAGCAAGAAGGAATAACCTACGTACATGTACTGTAGAGAGAGAGGTGGGGAGAGAGGAGAGGGTCAATCACCCACAACACACACACGGCGCAAGCAGAGGGAGGGGAACCTTATTATTGCAACTGCTGTTTAATCGAATTGTCGGAACAAAGAGGGACTTCAGGAAGGAGCGTCTACCTAGTGCTATACCCCACAAGACAGTCGTCACACCAAACTCGTCACGTTTTTGATCTATCTTAAACTACAGTCAAGTCTCAATAAAACGAATCTCAATATAAGGATAAGTCTCAATATAGTGATAGTTTTGCTGCTTGCCAATTTTTTATGTAGTAAAAAGTCTCAATATAACAATATTTAAAAATGACAAAGTCTCAGTGTAACAATATTTTTTATAGCAAGAGGTGGCAATCAATATTTTTTAAATAGCAAGAGGTGGCAATCAGAGTCAGAATCCCGACCAAGCCAAGAATGAGTCAGGACGTTATTGGTCGGGCAGTTGGAATATACTCAGTCCATATCCTCAGTCTCAATATAGTGATGTCTCAATATAACGATAGGTTTGCTGCTGACGAATATTATCGTTATATTGAGACTTGACTGTATTAGAAACTAAGTTTATAGTAGGCCATGGGTGACAGTTGCATATTTAATTAATATCTTATACATGTGAGAGGAAAAAAATTATTGTTTGCAACATGCCAGCAGGTATGTACCAACAAGGGTACTTCATGAAGCAGAGACGCATCCGGGTAACACTGTACAGAAATGGAAGCATGTACAATGTACTGTACATATGCGTACTTAGTATCTAGTAAATAAAACTTGCATTTTTCTTTATTGGGACTAGACTTCTTGCAGTTATTAACTCCGTTATTGCAAGAGTGCGGATCACATTCACAGGAAGCAGCAGAGAGCTTCAGTATCTCCTCTCCGGGGGCTTGAAGCAGGGGGTCGTCTGTCTCTCCCCGTCAGGTGGCAGAGAGTACTCGTAGCACCTCTTCACTGCTGATCTAACGGGAGAAGATTACAAGAATGCATAATAAAACGTGAAATCATCTTTTTAAAGTGAGACAGTCGTCTCCCTCACTTTCCCCACAGCCGGTTCCAGAAGTTGTATCCCTCGGCCACCCTTTGCTCCTCCAACTCCTTCTTTGTGATGGGATGCCACCTTACACACCTGAATGTGACACATACACACAAACATAGACCCATTTCCCATATCTCTTACTCCAGCATTTTCTCCCCCTTTCCTCTTTATCCTGCACTCCCCCAGGCAGCTGGCACCCAACACGTTGAAGAACGCGACGCCCAAGTCCGCCGCCAACCTCCTCTCCGTCTCCGCGGCCGTCAGGTTGTCTGAGCTGATGGACTTGAGGCAGTCGTAGAACAGGCCATCGCAAACGCAGTGGGATCTGCAGGATCAGGATGAACGGTTGGCTACTTTTTCTTCTTCTTCTTCTTCTTTTACTTGTTTTCTCTTACGCTGTGAAGAGTG
>JAAUYM010111584.1_pt1 | contig 14398 bp, 14 predicted proteins | sample 7278001 | NCBI WGS metagenome assembly JAAUYM01 (sample SAMN14350224, study PRJNA611818) | marine sediment metagenome | isolation source: surface marine sediment (1.8m) | place: French Polynesia: Moorea | collected 2018-08
CCTCTGAGGTCATTTGAGGCCAATTGGTCGTGACTTCGTAGCTTTAATGGGGGAAAGAGAGGATGCTAAGATTGTTCTTTAGCTAGTGAGCGAAGCGAGCTCAGGCACGACGAGCCACACTGGAAGGCCAAAGGCCTCCAAGTGTGGTGAGTTGTAATTTGGTTGTAGCCAGTAAAAGCCCAAAATGATAAAATTGATCTTTTACCTAGCGAGCGAAGCGAGCTCAGGTACGACAAGGCCTTCGGCCTCCCAGTGTGGCGAGTCGTAATTTGGTCTTTGGCCATTGCGAAATTTTACCCAGCAAGGCGGGTAGCTTTAGGCTAGTGGTTTTTATTTTTAAACATTAGTGCACATATTGGTTTCTTTTGGTTGTTTCAACAGGTCATTTAGAGCAGAAGGAGTAACTATTGATACCTTTCTTTATCTTTTTTAATTTCCTTCACCTCTGCAGTGAAAAATAACATCTTTTTAGGCATAAAATTGAGATCTGTTTCTTAGTTGAAGAAAACGTCAGACTCAGCATCCACGTTTGGACTGCATGGGTCATGGCAGTTTCAAAAAATCATTTGAAATTCAAATTATACGTATTTGGGGTTAAGGTTATGAGGAGATAGTAAATGTAACTTGAAGTGCGACTTAAAGTGCCAATCAGGGTAACTTAAGAATCCAATAAGGTGCCAATAAGTTTGAAATTTATTCCTTTGGGTCAAAACTTGGCAACACTGAAGCTGTGACAGCTGGCTGCTGGCTACCGACAACAAGCACGTTAGAGCCCTCCCTTGCCTTCGCCTATAACATACAAACAAGTGCACAACAAAGCGATTCTTCAATTGTTTATCGGAATGATGGCTGGCGGCAACCTGACGAGGCTCCTGCAGGCCTCCCTCCTGAGGTCGGAGGGCAGGCAAGCGTCGCCCAGGTTGCTCCTGTCGACCACCTCGGTCAGGCGCCACCTTGGACAGCAGCAGGAGATGGACATCAGCAAGGACTACTACTCCATCCTCGGGGTGACGCCGGACGCCACAGCCACCGAGGTTAGGGAGGCCTTCTACGACGCCGCCCGGAGGCTCCACCCAGACGTCAACCCGGACCCCAACGCCAGGAAGGAGTTCGAGTTCGCACAAGAGGCCTTCAGGGTGCTCAAGGACCCCAGGGCCAGGAGGAGGTACGACATCGCCGCGGACGTAGAGAGGAGTCTGGAGCAGAAGGCGGAGGACCTGGAGATGCACTGGATGACCAAGCGATCGGTCAGGATGGTCTACCAGCAGTACTAGAAGCGAGGGAGGGGGAAACTTTTCATTCAATTTATTTATTTATTTTTAATTTCAGTTTGGCCCCAAGAAGATCTGGTCAGAAAAGCTGGTGAACGACCTCCTGCGCGCGAGCGCGCTCAGGACCCAGAGGAGAAAGGAGTCAACGGCGGAAGTGGCCAGGAAGAAGAGGTTCGCATGGATCAGAGGAGAGAGGGACGCGGATCCGAAGCCCGGGAAGCCCCGGACCCTCAAGGAGCAGATCCGGTGGGAGGAGACGTTCTGGCAGAGGACCTTCTTGAACATGAGTCCAGAGACCCCGGACGGGGAGGGCCTGGCCAGGAGGGCAGCGGTGGTGGCCGCCATCACCGTCTCCGTGGTGGCCGCGGCCTACCTGGCCGACAGGTGGAAGAGCGAGGGCGAGGGCAAGGGCGGGGAGCGTCGGAGGCCCAGGTGGGAGGACCTGCCGGGCAAGCTGGAGATCTTCCGGCAGGAGGAGAGGGCCGAGGAGCGCTTCGTGCCCGGCGTCGTCCTCAGCAGAAGTCCCCACCCGGAGCAGAGGCCAGAGAGAGAGCGACGAGCCACTTTGAGACAAGCAATGCAAACGCACTGAAGGATGGCCCGACCAATATCTAATGTTGTTATTATCTCCTGTTATTGGTGGCACATGCCGCATGAAACAAGGACGTTCGTTGAAGCTCTGCGCAACAAGCGTGGTGTATCTAAGTTGGGTGTGCGCGCTCAATGCTCACTATCTGGTGATACACTACATATACAGTAGCCCCTCGATAATTCGACAAATTCGGTTGCCAGCCAAAGTGTCGAATTAGCGAGGGGGGAGGGGGGAGGAGGAGGAGGAGAAAGAGGAGGAGGAGAAGGAGGAGTAAGAAGAGGAGTAAAAGGAGGAGTAAGAAGAGGAGTAAGAGAAGGAGTAAGAAGAGGAAGAGTAAAAAGAAGTAAGAGGAGCAGGAGGAGTAAGAAGACGACGAGTAAAAGGAGTAAGAGAAGCAGGAGGGGTAAAAGGAGTAAGAGGAGGAGGAGCAGGTGTAAAAGGAGTTAGAAGAGGAGGAGGAGCAGGTGTAAAAGGACGAGAAGGAGTAAGAGGAGGAGGAAAGTGAGGAAGCTACAATAGGGGTGTACCAAGTTACGTACCGTAGAGGAGAATCCCTGCGGGACTTTTAAACTTACGTAACAAATTCAGCTTTAAACATGTCATGGACCATACCACATGTCAATTTTTTCGCTTGTAAACTTAAAAGTCCCGTTGGGATGTCGCATTAGCGAGGGGAAAATCTGTCGATAGCGAGGGATTTGCTCATTTTGGTAGCTTTCACTGTAGTAAAAAAAGTGGTTTCCAGCCAAAATGTCGAATTAGCGAGGGTTGTCGAGATATCGATGGTCGAATTAGCGAGGGGCTACTGTACGTAGTACAGTACTTTTTGATCTGTTGCTGGTGGTACGTAGGTAGTACATGGGAAAAAGATTTAATCCTTAAATTTTAACTTTTTTCATGGAGATTTTCTGTCCCTGTCAATTTCTTTTCTTCCGCTCGATGCCTTTGATATCACTACTTCTGAGTTTCGAGTCGAGTCGTTCCTGCGTCTACCACTACGGAAAAGGCAAAACGAAAAACAGGAAAAGAAGAAAAACAAAAACAAGCAAAAACCTTGACGTGTCGCGACTCTCGGCCTCTCTCGAGGCCTGAAGGAGTAGTACCTTCGCCCGTCGCTGTCGCTGAGTGAGGACATCTGCCACTGCTTATGTCCTCAACTTGACCTCGGAATTCCTGGGGCTGAGGGAGTCGCCCCTCAGAGGTCGGGACGGGGCAGGCGGGGTGCAGCCTCGAACGTCCAAGATCGTCCAGCTATGGCCAGAAAGAGGAGGAAGCGCAGGAAGGTAAGAAGTCCACTTGGATTTTTGTTTTTCCCACCTTGCAGCAGTCCCTCTCACCCTCCGTCGTCCTCGCCAGGCGTCCTCCTTCTCCTCCGGGCCGGCCTCATCGCCCGGCGGCGAGGAGTCCACCAAGGTGATCGACCTGACGCAGGAGTTCAGCTCGGAGGAAGGCGACGACGACGACAACGAGGTCAGGGGCAGCAGAAGGCGCAGATCCTCCTCCTCCTTCCTCTCCTCCTCCTCCGCCGCCGCCGCCTTGTCTTCGCCCACTAAGTGCCTGAACTCCCCGTCTTCCTCTTTCGGGGCCAGGGGCCGCCTCAGTCCCGGCTCCAGTAGGATAAGGATCCGCAGCGTCACGCCCGCCGCCACACACAGTCCAGAGGAGGGCAGGAAGAAGAAGGAGCGGAAGCAAGTGTTGACAAGACATTGTAGGACGAACCATTTCCTCCTCTTAAGACGCCCCCCCCCTCTCATCTGCCTTTCAGGGATGCTATCGCCAATTCTACTTGTCCGTCGCCCTCGGACAAGGTCGTTAAAAGGGCGAAGCCAAGGCCGTTACGGTTTTGGGGCCAACAGGTGGGAACACCGGTCCTTGTGCGCTAGGCACCACTACCTGCTTGTAGAGTTTAACTTGTTCGCGTTCGTTGTTTGTAGGCAAGAGAAGATAAGGAGGCAGCGGAGGGCGACGGCGAGTCCTCGGACGAGGAGGAAGGCGGGCAGGACTGGCAGAGACACCTGGCAGAAGTGGCGCTGAGGAACAAGGAACTCCTTGACGTAACTCACCGCCAGTGCTAGACGAGGGCTTGTTTCACTCTTTCTTCTTCTCTCTCTTTGTCCTCTCTATAGCGATGCAAGGATTGCTACGTGTGGTTGGACCGCATCCGCCTGAGGCAGCAACATCGCAAGGTGGCATCGACTTCGAAGGGAGAGTCTGAAGAGGAGTGGGGCGAGACGCCGAAGTCGCCAAGGGCAAGGGCAAGGGCAAGGGCAAGGGCAAGGGCAAGGGCAAGGGCAAGGGCAAGCACCCCGCTCCCCCTCCGCCGCCCGGCTCCGGCCTCGCGTCGGGACAGGCAGACGCGTCGACAGCGGCACCTCTTCGAAGAGGCCCTCCTGGTGTCGGCGGCGACGGCGACCCGGTCGCAGCCCAGGCTTGCGACCGCCGTGACCAGGCGGAGGCCGACGCCGGCTTCAAGAGTCATTAAGGTGGCTGCACACAAGGATAAGAAGGGGAAGGAAGAGCAAGAGAACCCAAAGGTAAAATGAGCTCCTGTGTGCATGTGCATGCAGTACCATTATTCGCTAATTGATATCTTTTCTTGGTCCTCGTGGTGATATGGTCGAATCCTTATTCTCCCTGTAATAACCTTGTAAAAGGTGCGTGTTCGGATCGTGGAGGCCCCCGGGTTTGTTCCCTTGTCCCAGTGGGCCTCGTCCGGGCTGCCCGGCGCGGTGTCATGGGCCAGGAGGACCATCCTGGAGCGGAAGAGAACGGCCGGTGCCCTCAGCGACACCTCGGCCAAGTTCCTGGAGCTGATGTCAAAGGGAGACCAGTTCACCATGGTGAGGGAGAGCAGCCTCCTCTAATAAGTTGTCTCGGCTCCGACGCTCTCCCAATTTTCTTCGTAAATGACAACAGCTCCTGTCCAGTCTTGGTGCTTGGTCGCTCTGCTCTCGCTTGCGGAGAGAAGTAATAGGTGCAGTAGTAAGTATATAATCCCGCTCCTCTTTTGTCAGGACATGTTCTCCCGCCGCTTCTCCGAGCTGCCTTCCATGTCCCAGCAGACGGGCATTATGACGCACCTTCCCAACTGCGAGCTTCCCTTCAATTCCGTCGAGCTGTGCCACAAGGAGAAGAGGGTGGAAGAAAAGATGCTTGAGGTTCTCTCGGCTTTGCAAGGTAAAACATTTGAAAAACAAAGCTTGTTGGCCAAGCAACAAGCACGAGTTAGTGTCACAGGAACAATGCATGCATACAAGCAAATAATTTTTTTTGGATCACTCGATATTTACGAGTATAGCTGTGTTGAGCAAGGAAATTCTTCATTCATAACCTATGTTTACTTCCATCTTGACATGAACATAAATACAATATCCACATCTCTTTAAACTGAAACCGTATTTTTCTCCAGCCACGAAAGAGCCTCTTCTCCCACCGTCTCGGCCTCTCCCTTCTCCCGGAAAGGACATGCCAGACATGCCTGTCGTCCACAAGGCCCAGAAAATGGGGAAGATTATTAATCAGGAGTGCGACAGTGATGACTACAACACTTCTGATAGCTTCAATTACTTTGACGGGTTGACCGGCGATGAAGAACCGGAGGAAGACGGAGACAGGGAATTGTGAGTTTTAAGTGCTTGTGTCCAAAGGTTTGTCATAGAGGAATTTATGGTACATACGAGGTGTATCTCAATTAATCTGTCCCGGGTCATATATCTTTACACAAAATTGCACAAAACTGTAAAATTTGTAGCTTATTATTTAACTAATCCTTGGCCAATGTACAAATGCGATTTTTTTAAATGCTTCGAATTTTTGTTGGCCATTTTCGATAACTTTTGGTTGTCACATCTGGACCAAACTTGATGGCTTATAAGGCTTGATCTAAAGGAGAATCTTTTTCTAACGAAGGAAAATTAGTCCAGCCGCAAAAGCATGTTTTTGGCCTCAGAGTGGCCTCAGACGGAACTTGAGGTCGCCCTCTGGTGGGCTGAAAGTTGTAGGTGCCAAGAAACATACTGTGAAAATGCTAGGTCAAGCCACTGCAGTAGCCACAGCCGTTTGAAAAAAAAAAGGTTGTGGCCTTGATTTTCAATCACAAAATGACCTCGAAACCCACTTTTGATCTCATGCAGTACCCCACGCAAGTAGGCAGTGGTCTTGGGTCTTTTTAGTAAACCGATTTATTTGAGTCTGTTTTTGGATTCTCTATGTTTTGAGCCAGTTGAACCTATCGTGGAGTCGCAGTTACCGTGCAGCGACAAGTTTTCTTTCTCTCTTTGACAGCCGTGAAGAGATGCGACAGAAGGGAATGATTGCACCGACTGAGACCAAGAAACAGGAGGAAGACTCGCCAAAGTCGGTGGAATCAGCGGTTCTTGGAGGGAGCTCATCGGTAAGAAAGTCAGCTTGGAAGTTGGTGGAGATTTAGCTTTTTGAGTCGTCTTGTGCAGCTGCCCACGTCCATGTCTGGAAGCCCTCCTGAGCTTTGGTCCGGCGCCAAGAGAGACGCCCCCGCAAGCAGCAGCACCCCGCTCAGGAAGGAGCAGAAGAAGAAGGGCTCTTCCACTCCGTCCGCAACCGCCATCATCAGCACCCCGGCGCCCCCGGGTGTTAAGCAGCCGGAGAAGGAGGAGGCCACGAAACAGTTGCCGCGAGCATCGACCTCCTCGAACTACCAGAACGAATCGCCTCTGCTCTCCGTCAACGCCTCCCAGGTCTCATTTCGACACCAGACAGCCAGCCTGCTGGATGCCACGGTCAACAGGGAGAGAAAGGTGTGAGACCGGGTGACCATTTTCCCGCAGATCAACGTCTATTAATTATTAATTGCCCTAGGCTCAGACCTCTGCAGGTGCTGCAGTAGGTGCCTCAGCAGGGAGCAAGAAGAAGCTTTCCGTGCAAGAATACAGAGCGAAGAGGGCGATGCTAGCGGCAAAGAAGGAGTCCGGGGAAAAGCAGTCAAAGGAGGAAGAAGAGATGAAAGCAAAGGAAGAGGAGCAGGAGAAGATGGACTTGGAACAACCTGCCCGAGAAGTCTGCCCGGCTGGAGACCTAGATGGTGCCGACCGGACGAAGCATCTTGACACCCTCGAGGACATCCTCGCATCCGGCGGCAACGGCGGCGGCGACGACGGCGGCGGCGATGACCTGGAGGAGGGCGAGGTGGAGGACAGCGACGAGGAGCTCTCCGTGGTCAAATTGGTCAACAGGAACGAACAAAGGGAGAGGCAAACCGTCCCAATCGGCGGCAGCAAACTCAGCGACAGTGACAGGTACAGGTTTCGGGTCTCCGTGGGGGCTCGTGCAAAAAAAAACTCTCTCCCTCCCAAGTGTTCCACGTTGTCACGTTGTTTCCAGTTCTGTTGGGCAAGAGGAGCGCCGGTCCCGACGCGACCGCCGTGGGACGAAGCGCGCATCCGCTTCCAGGCCCGAGGCCAGCAGGGCCAAAAGGAGAGACAAGCGCGGTGCGGGAAGGAGGGCGAAGAGAAGAATTGAGTCGTCGGACGAGGAGGACGGGGAGGAGGAGCAGCAGGAGAAGAAAAAGGACGGGGACATTCCGGAGATCGACCTGGTCTCCTCGGATTCCGACCGCAGTGACAAGATTGCGCGCCAGTCCCGCCTGGAGCTCCGGGCAACTGTGCCGAAGGGGAAGAGGCCCTCCAGGAGGCGGCTGCGTGACCGGTGGAAGAGGACAGACGCCGGCATGGAGGACTCCTCGTCCGACAGCGACGCGTCTCGACTGGCGATAGACGAGACGGCGTCTGCCAACGGACCCAAACCCCCTCCGCCGCCTCAGGAGGAAGAGTCGTCGGCGCCGAGGCCACCGCCGACCATCTCGGTCCGTCCGGCGGCGGCGCTGACGGAATCCGGGCAGACCGGGCTGACGGGCCTGACGGATAACGAGGAACAAGGGGAGGAAGGAGGAGACGAACTGGTCCTCAATCCGGACGAGAACGACTTGTTTGACAACGAACGTGAGGAGGAGGAGGAAGATGGAGAAGAAGGGAGGGCGGGCGGTGGAGCACTTGGTTCTGGAGGCGGTGACAATCAGGGAGAAAAGAGAAGACCTATCGTCGAGAGAGTTGCTCGACCAGATCTGGATAATGTAAGTATGTAGTTAGTTGTTCTCGTAGAAAGACCATTTTAAAAAAGTTTTTTTTCTTTGCAGCAAATGGATCCCAAGCTGAGGGCGAAGTGCGAAGCCTTGATGAGACGGCAAATCTGTTTCAAGCAGCTGGAATTTGGCCACTGCACCAGGAACAAAAGTGGTGAGAGTGCTACTTTTTTTCTAAGTATTCAGGTAACTACCACATCTTTTTTTGTATTATTAAGTACTAGCCTGAAGATACCCGCTTCGCTGGGTAAGATTTGGCAATAGAAGATCAAAGTACGGCCTACCACACTGGAAGACCTAAGGCCTCCCAGTGTGGATCATTGTTTTTGATCTTGCTTCACTTGCTGCCTGAAAGATAAATTTTATAATTTTGGGCATAAATTGAACACTCCTATAAAAAAAATTTTAGGATGATGAACACTTTTATTATATGCAACTTTAGCCTTTTATTTTTTGGATTGCCTGAAAGAGGACTTTCTCAAGTTTCTTTTTCTGCAACTTTTTGATAGAGACCTCAACCATTTTTCATTTTTGGGCATAGGGCCTCATGCCTATCCAGTGTGGCTGAGATATGGTTGGCGTCTGATTCATATCAATTTCAGTTGGCCACGATCAGATCACAACCAACCTCAGCGATATTGGTCGGGTTTTTCGTGCTTTATTCGCATTTCGGTGTATCGTGTACCGACTTGTGTATCGTGATACATTTGGCGTATCGACTCGTGTATCAACTCGGCAAGAAATTTGGGATATCGCACAGCCTTAAGAATTATTGTTACTCAGGAGTCATGTGCCAGCAGCATCACCCACCAGTGGTTGCATATGAGGACGTGGCGAATTTTTTCGAGATCATAAAGGACAACTTTCCACATATGCTGCCAAGGCTCTTCCAGGTAGGGATCCGATTAATTGTAGTGCTACAGTATTGTTAACTCCATGTTGACTGTATTTCTTTGCAAAGCAGAATCGCAGTGCCGACCGTATCCACAGACTGATGGGCATCTACAACGCGAACAAGGCGCACTTGAAGCGACACCGGCCCCATTTCCTCCCCTTGTACAGGGACATGCTGGAGCAGGTGGCCACCATGGACGTAACCAGGTGCAGAGGCTTTGGCTTTTATTGCAGAGCGAAAACTATGTTGAAAGAATTTTCCTTTTTTTAGGGTATCTGCGGCATTCTTGAGGACCCTGCTGAAAGATCTAAGGGACTGCATTGTTGAAAGTAAGACGATTTCGCTCATATGCCAAGTTACGCTTTGTAGCAACACCGAGCTGCTTAAACTCGATTCTTCTCTCGACTTTTTAGACTTTTTAGAGCTGGAGTATCCCCACCTGATAAACCTTGTCTTGAAGCATATCGAGATCCTGCGACACCTGCCGATCGAGGACAAGGCTGGCCAGGCCAGGAGCGACCTCTGCGACCGCGTCTGGGAGGTTGTCGTCTTCATCTGCGACCACCAGCTCCTTCTCCCTCTTCAGGAGTACCGCCTCCTTCCCTCAGAACTCTACGGCTTCCTCTACCCGCCGCACCGGGTCTTTGACGAGTACGGCTTTCTCCTTAGACATGTCCTGGAAAACCATCGCGATCCCGCTCACGCCGTCTTCCTCTTGCAACACTTGACGTACTTGCCCGTCTACGACGTGGGCCACGGCCTCCTGGAGTTGGCCATCAGGCTCCTCAGTAAGGAGCAGACGCAGTACAGCGTCCTGCTCGCCCTGGCGGAGGTCATCAGGCGCACAGACCCAGCAGCCGTCAGGCAGGTGCACCCGTCGGCGCTGCAGCAGTTTGTCAACGCCTGTCAGCGCTTCATCAGCAGGGTGGGCGGCGGCGTTGGCTCGAGAAAGCAGCAGCAGCAACCCGACAATGTTCGTCAAGATCCTCCTCCAGATTGCGCCGTGGCCAGTCGCCAGCTTGCCCCGACCCTCCACCACCTGCAGGAGATCGGTGCGCCCAAGCTGGCCATGGATCAGACCATTAGGAGGCCCCCCGTGGACTCCAGCTTCGAGATGAGGATCTCCGGTCTTGTCGGCGGCGGGAAGTGGCCCGAGCTGGAGACCCTCTTCCGGGAGGCCGTGTCGCGAGACAAGACCCTGCGAGACGTGTCCGAACTCGCCGCCGCCATCGTGGAGGCGCTGGTGGAGGCGGACGCGCCGACCGTCATTGACCGCAACTTCGCCTCCCTGGTGGACGCGCTGACAAGACATAGGACCGTGCAACTCTACCCGGTGGAGAAGGCGTTTCTGGCCCAGCTGGCCGGCACACTGATTGTCCACATCGACGGCATGGAGGCGGAAAAGCGCTCCAAGGAAGGTGACCCTTTTCAGATCTACGCCCTCTGCCAGGAGATCATATTCCTCCACCCTTGGGCCTGCACGACCATCGCCATTCCCTGCAGTCCCTCCGAGTGCCTGAGCAAGCGGCTGCCCAGGCACAGGATCGCCATCGCCACCATCAGGCTGCTCCTACGGCGAAACCTGGGATACCGTGCGGGGTGCATTATGATGCTGTCGGCCAAGGGGATCCTGGCCGGGAAGCTCGGTCCATGCTACGTCGACTCCTTTCATGTTGCAAGGTGGAAAAAAAACCCACTCGGACTTTATTTGTGCGGGATGTTCATTTCAAACAAGACTGTACTACCACATGTACGAATTTTTCTCTTGAAGGGAGGTGATTCGCCTGCTTCTGCGGGACCAGGACAGGGAGATCACCGGAGACCGGCTGGTTGAGATGCTCTGCGACCTGTACAACACGTTTCTGGCCGAGATGGCGGAGGACCCGAACGAGAACAACATTTCCCCGATGGACAAGGCCGACGTGAAGGACGACATCTTTAACGGCATTGTCCGGTTCGCCCTGGCGCAGGTCTGGAGCGGACGCAACAGCGCCTCGGCCAGTCAGACGCTTGTGGTCAGTCTAGTAAATCATTCTGAAGATTGCTGTTGTGACCCTCTCTGACTCTCTCTCCCGCTCTTTTCGTCAGCATTTGTTGCCCTTCGTCGCTCACCACCAGGCTTGCGCCCGAGCCGACGCCGGCTGTGTGCGAGGACTGGTGCACCTCCTGCAGGAACGGAAGCGCTCACAGGAGGCAAAAAGGTAAGTTTTCCCCCTTATGAGAAGACGCGTGACTGACTGACTGACTGACTGACCGTTGTTCTTTGTCACTACGTGCTAGGTACTACGACGTTGGCGTCGACCACGGAGTGTACGACCGGCAGTCGACGGAGAAACGGGTCATGTGCGTCGACCAGGCACTCACGAGCTTCGAAATGCAGGTTTTGGTGGAGTGCTACCTGGAGAGCCTCCTAGACGGAGAAGTGTCTGAAGGTGAGTCGGTTACTTAGTACGAAAGGGGAGGCTATCGGTTATGATGAGCTTGCCGCTTTCAGACGAGGTTGTGGAGCTGAAGTCCAAGACCGACTCGGCTCGCACCCAGGAGCAGATGAGCGCTACCAGGGTGTCGAAGCGGCTGCTCGTGCTGGTGGAGACCAAGAGGCCGCCCATGGCAGTCCTGAACAAGCCGACAGGGCTGCCGTACCTGGACAGCTTCACCAAGGCGGCGAATCGGAAAAAGGCTCTGGCGAGGTATGAAAGGACCGGCAAAGAACTAGTATTACGTACTGTAGCAGTGCGACGTAATAGTACCGTACATACTAGTACCAAGTTCTATATGTCTTGTTTCAGACTTCAACAGGCGTTCTCCAGCCTCGTCCCGAGAGTAGAGTTGCTGGGAGTGGCCTCCGCCGCCTCTTCCGCCAACGAACAGCAGCAGCCGAAGGTCGACCCTCTCTCACTGACGAGGTATCTGTACGGCAGGGTGCAGGAGCGGCGGAGGGAGCGGGAGAAACTGTTGCAGCAGCAACAGCAGCAGCAGCAACAACAGCAACAGCAACGGCCCGAAGAGCTCGGAGAAGTGCTTCTGAACGTCGTGGAGGAACCGGAACAGGAGGAGGAGGTGGTCAAGTGAGGGAACTGCTCCCTTAAAACAAAATTGTCAAATTATGCTTTACATTGCTGGAGTCGCACAAAGATGCCTTTGAGACCAATCTTGTCTTTTCTGTCTCCACAAGTGTTCACAAGTGTTCCTATCAAAACTTTAGCTTGCACTAATCTCTGCCAGCAGTGAAGAAATCCAAGAAATTCTGGTCTAAAGCATCTCTCTACTTCCAAATTATTCAGGGCTGTGAGGTGCTGTCAAAAAATCGGGTAGATTTCTTTCATTAAGACCTTTTTAAAACCAAGCAACGTGTATGTTAATTGATGAGAGAATATCTATATCAGGAAATCAGTTGAGAATAAAGTCGTGCATCAAAACGAGCAAGCCGCTTTTTCGAGCACCCGCCTAACAGTATACTTCAAGTATACTAAGTAACCTCAATTTTGACCTAAAAACAACCTCAGGCGGTCCCCCCCCCTCTGTTTTGGGGGGTGCTGATTTTTATTTTGTGTAACTTTTTGATCTGCTCCTTCCTTAAATAGCAATTTTTCAGTTTTTGGCATGCAATGGGCACCTTTTTGGGGAACCCATATATTCATCCCGCTTTGTCCGTCCCCATTGAAAAAGAACACCCAATGCAAATTTTGGGAAGGATTGGTCCAATGGGCTGCAAGGTGGCAGGCAATGGTGGCCCTAACGAGCTTAAGGGACCTGGAACCGATGTAGCGGGTGAGGGTGTCGGGAGAGGTCGCCAGTCACCCGGTCCAACAACCTGCAGAGAAGAACGACGTTCGCCAGCCCTGAAACAACGAGTTGCAAGAACCCTTGGTCATCAATAGAGAAAAAGAAACCTACCACACGTAGTAAAGGACACACACACAAAAAAAGCCAGATCTCTTAAAAGTATTTTTTTTTTGTTGTTGTTGTTCTTATACACATTTCATGTCTTGGGGGGGGGAGTCCAATCATCCTGACCCCTTTTCCTGTACCTTGGAGCTGGAAGAGCGCAGGTTTCTGTCGGCCCGTTGGTGCTCCTGTTGCCTCCCGCTGGAGGTGGTCTGCGCCCTCCTGTCGTGGCAGGGCAACGTCCCGGCCACCCTCCCCTTGATGACGGACGGGTCCTTGAGCAGGGGGGGACGCTGCGGGGATGGTGATGCTGCCTCTTGCGGGCACGTCTCCTGTATGTCGACCAGGGCGGACGCATCCCTGCCGTCTGCCATAGCCAAGTCCGTCTGCACCAGCCGGTGGGAGACCTGTACCGGGACGCTCAGGATGCCTGCGAGGGGTGACCAAGAGTCTTCTCCCCCGGCCATCATTTCAGTCTGCGAGCCCTGGCTCCTTGTGGTCACCTCCTCCCGGGAGGCCCCGTCGGCGGAGCCTTCCCGAAGCTGCGGTCTGGACGTGCCTATGTTGACGTTCCAAGCCCTCAGGTAGAACGGGGAGGCAACAACGGTTGGTGGGTGCTCATCTGCCCTCTCTGTCTGCGTTGAATGGTCGCACGTGGTGGCTACCTCGACAGGGTCCTTGGATCTGTCCATGTCCAGTGTGGGTTTGACTACTGTCTTGCGTCCCAAGTCGGTCTCGTCCCTGGCAGCGTCTTCCACGTGATTGGAGTCATATTTTTTTAGGTACAAATTATTCATTATTCTCAGAAAATTTCACTTCCCATGATCCTACTCACCGCTGCCAGATGATTAGCATAAAACTGCATATAAAAATTTTGTCCAAATTTGTTTGCCAAAAATGTTTGCTATATTGCACCACATCTAGCAGCACTGATAAAGAAAAAAGGCTTGCACTTTCACATATTTTGTAACCATTATTGCTCAAAAGTGTTGTAGACAGTGTAAGGGATTTTATACTACTACAAGTGTACTGGTGTAGTAGTAGTCACCACCGCCATCCTGCCTTGGAGATTAGACTGTAGGAGAATGTAAAAAAGCAGTGCTTTCTTTGGGGTTACTTACTAAGTAAAGAGCTAAAGTTTGCAAACGTGAAAACTGTCTAAATTTTACAAAAAAAAATTATGAATTGGAAATAAGACAAAAAAACCGCCCCATTCAAAATTTTTGCCAAACCCTCTCAATCCTTATCTTAAGAATGTCTCTGCTTTGTCCTAACGTGCGAGGAGTCGTATACTTCTGCATCCTTTCGAAAACTGAGGTTTAGTACCCTTCATGCATCTTGTCTTGTCTTCAAGGTGCTCACCTGGACTTAGTCCTAGAGTCCAGCCCTCTCATTTAGTGCAAAAATTTGGAACTTCGGGACTAAGGCATGATGCTTAATTTTAGGTCTAGGGGAGGCTATTGTTAAGACTAAGGCAACGGGCGTAACTCCAAGGTTCGAGTGGAAGTCCCGAGGGCCCTGTGGGACGACGACCTCTCGAGAAAATCCGGATCCGAATGTTGAAGTCAGTTTCGGGCTTTTCGGCTCCTGTCAGCATATTTTTCACGTACTGTAAGATCTTGAATGAAATGCCGGTA
>JAAUYM010008753.1_pt1 | contig 14384 bp, 9 predicted proteins | sample 7278001 | NCBI WGS metagenome assembly JAAUYM01 (sample SAMN14350224, study PRJNA611818) | marine sediment metagenome | isolation source: surface marine sediment (1.8m) | place: French Polynesia: Moorea | collected 2018-08
TATAGTATACACTTAATTGTTGGTAAGCAGGAAAATCTTTTACTAGCTTAAGGTTCTTTACTAAACTGACGTTTACTAAATCAAAAGTCCAGTAGTAGTAATTACTCTTAACTGGGAACTTAACTGTTGGGAGCAGGCAAATTTTCCCAACATGCAATATAATTGTATTGTAATCTAAAGCAGGTAAGTCTCCTTGTTCCTGAACAACTAAACAAACAGCAAAGTTGCAACGAGGTCCATGTGTATACCTACTGAGATTTATCATGCAAGAACTTTCCCTCCACCTGGTACAGCAATACTAAAGATGCATTTTTTTGGTGAACACATTGCACGTAGTACCTGCACACTGCCAGATTTGATGATGTACATCTCCTTCCCAATGTCGTTCTTCATACATACCAGGTCCCCGGAAAGGTAGAACATGGGTGCCAGCAGTACCACCAGGTCAGAAATCATTCCTGGTTCACAGTTGCGGAACAGTTTCACCTTCACCAGTGTCTCATAGTGCACCCTCATTGCAATATCCGTCCTATGCCACAAAAAAGTTTGGAACACTGATGTATTATACACATCTTTGTGTTAAGGCTGTGTGATATCCAAAATTTCTTGCCGAGTCGATACACGAGTCGATATGCCAAAAGTATCGCGATACACGAGTTGATGCATGAAATCAGCATGAAGTCAGCAATATTGATCGGGAAGAAGAGAGATGTGAGATGCTTGATAGGGTGGGGGTGGGTGGGGGAGGGATAAAAAGGGATAATACTGGTTTTTGCCACGTTTTTCGTCAGTCTTGTTTAGAATTTTACCACTGCCATCATTGCCATACAATAAGCCATACAATATTCGACTTGGCAAGTCTATAGACGAGTCGGGTATAGCACAGCCTTACTTTGTGTCAACAAGGTAAGATGGTCTAAAGTGTTGAGACATAAAATGATGAGAATTTTTTCTACAAGAAATTAAAGAATAGCTAAAAATAAATTATAGTTAAGTCTTGGAAAGCTGATGTAACCCACCTGACCTTAAACATGAGCCAAGCCAAACCCAACAGTAAATAATAAGTCTATTTTACCGGTAACTAGTATAGCCACAAGCTCCAATAACTTTAAAACAGCATTATTCACTGAACCTAAATGTAGCAATGAGCTCTAATAACGTCAAAAAGTGCATTATTTACATAATCTTAATATAGCCATTCATGGCATTAAATGGCTATGAAAAAGCCCACATGGCAACCCTGATTCTAGATACTTTATTGAAGTACTGTATATTTGTGCACCTTATGTACCTGATTTTGACAGGCAGCACATCCAGGATCTGTGACTCATTAAGGCTCTTCTGCTGCTCCCAGGTGAACCTCATCCGCCTGAGGATCCTCCTCCTCCGCTCCTTGTTCAGCCCCTGCTGCCACATGAAGCCATCAACAGCTGCCAGCTGTCGCTGGAACAATGTTTCATTGCTGTGGGCATTTGACACTATGTCTCTGAGAAAAAGAGGAGAAAATGTATGGTAAGTTTATTTTTGAGGTACAGTGAAATCTCAAAAAAAAAATTTGATGCTATATCTGTTTAACAATGCCTGTCTCCTTGTCTACATGTGTGGTATACTAGTATGTACTGTAGTGCTGTATTTCTCAGTGTAACCTAAATCTCATTTTAATAACATTTTTACTCTTGCCCAGGAATTTATAGCTGTATTGAGATTCCACTGTACTAAACTTTGATTAGTGTTCTGTCACCTGATGTCTCCGATAAGGAGTGCAAAGAATAGCACACCCATGAGCCATGATCCAGTCATGAAGATGATTTCTGGGGTGCTGGTGGGCTTGTTGTTCTTCCCGATAGAAGTGGCCGTCTTGGTGGCAAAGTAGAAGCACCTGACATAGGCATTGCCCTCCCCATTGTAGACAAAGGTGTTGGCCCCAATGCCAGCACCCCAGGCAGACATGGCATAGTAGGCACATGCATTTAGGTGGATCAGGTACAGCATGTAGTTGACGGTCTTTACGATGCGAAGGAAGTAAGGCTTTGCCAACTGAGAGTCTAGCCTACAAACATAGGAGATCAAAGGAGACGTACAGAACATGTTCATGTCAGTGTTGCCAACAGCAGATATATGCATTGTAGCGAAAAATGGTAAATCTAGCTCGTACTTGCACTCTTGTTTTCTTCACAACTTTGAAATTTGGTTATATGGTACGAGTACATATGTACTAACTGACATGCTTTCTCCTTATATTTTGCATGTTTTTTTAAGGAGAGTTGGCAACTTTGGTGTGTGTGTTAGCAAAAGATCACACTAGGTTTTGCTGACAGTAAAGAATCATCAGTAAGTAGTACCTCTGCATAAACTCCCAGAAGGCAATAATCTTGAAAAGCCTGGGAAGTCTAACCATGGTGCAGCCGATGCCCAGATAGAGGTAGAGCAGGTCAGTGGGCAGCAGTGCCAGCAGATCCCACAAGAAGGTGCCCTCACTCACATAGTGCCTGTTTTGTTAATCATAGATTGCTTTTTAATCTAAAGTCTGACTCTGCATATATGGTTTATTTTTTAAGAGGGAAACAATATACAGGCCAAAAAAGGAGTATGCTCATTCTAGCATTCTAAAAATTTTGTCTAAGCCAAAGTTCAACATTGAGTCAGAGGGGACGATGAAAACTGTCTGATCGCAAACTGTCACATTTCATAACTGCCCAAATAAATACACAGGAACCTGCCCGAAGCACAGAAATCTGTTCGAAGCAGAACAGAAAACTCTCCATGGTTGAGAGGTGCTTGGTTCACTTGACTTGGACTTGAGAAGCAAGCATTTACCCTTTACCAATAAACACAACTATATCAATGCATGTAGGGACCCTCAACACCTCTTTTTTAAAGTTTGGTGCTCTAGTTTTGATAAAATAAGCTCAGAAATAGCAATAAATATGAATACAGTCCATTTCAAGTTAGCAGGATTTAACTAGATTAGAGGATTTTCAGATTAGGGGGATTTTTCTTTAGAAACAATATTTTTATGTACGGTAATAAATTACTTCTATACCTATTGGAGGGACTTATAACATAGTGCTTCAGATCAGTGGGACAAAAATCCAGTCAGGCATTACCACTTTTTTTATGGTAAAGTTGCCGTATGTAGTACACAGTACTGTATTACTGTACTGTAGGAGTACTGTGATTGCAATGTATTGTGAGTAAGAACGTGAAACATTGAAAAGCTCATTAATATTATGCATGCCCAACCCCTCTCTTTTGGAGAGTTTTCCATTTGATTCAGAGAGTTTTCAGTACTAAGGAAGACACTTTTTTTCAGAGAGTTTGGTATTTCTCAGCTAAGCTCATTTTTTATTCAGTTTGCAATCGGACAGTTTTCCGGTTCCCAGCCAGAGTAAAAGCAACAGATTAATGTCAAACTTTATGCTTAAGCGAGCGATCTCTAAATACCACGTCACCTGGTGATGCTTTGGCGGTCTTTCACCCAGAAGCCATCCCTGATGAAGATGACCCGGTGTTTGAACACTAGCACATCTAACAAGTAGATCAGGTCTGAGAGATAGTCGACCAGCAGCCACCAGACCAGGTTGGACTTGGTCTGCACGTGTGGGAATGTCCACCTTAGTGGGATGACCCAGGCATTGTACAGCAGCATGCTGGCCTGGAGGGCCAGCCAGCACAGGTTTAGCCTCCCTCTCGGGTCAACAAACTGGAGTTTCCTGCCCAGGGAGCACCAAAAGTATCTCCCACTGCCCCTGAAGTCGATCTCCACAGTGGACTTGGAGGCATAGCTGGCTGCATCAAAGTTCTCAAAAGCCAGCTCCCTCAGACGCCTCCGGTTTCCTCCCCTGCCTCTGTGATGGGCACCAGCTCCAGCTCCTGCTCCTCTACTTTCTCCTCCTCCCTTTCCCCTCTGCACCTGTGCCAAGTCTTCCTCCACATCAGTCAATGACTCTGGTGATGGTGGATTCTGCATCTGCATTCGTGCCTGACGTGCCCGCACCCGGAACTGAGAAACAATCCTGCGGACCCGCTCACTCAGCACCTGCTCTCGCTCAGGGCTGAGGAGGGATGGGGAGTTGGTGTGGTTGTTGTCAGCATCTTCCTCCTCTTCATCTTCTTCTTCATCATCATCATCGTCTTCATCATCATCATCATCGTGAAAGTCTTCCAAGAGGGAAGAAGGCGTTGAAGAGGTGATGGTGGGGGATGAGGAAATCTTTTGAAGGTGATGAGACTGGGCTTCTTCCTTCTCCTTTCTCCTCTGCTGGATTCGTGGCGAGAGATTTACTGTGGGGAGAGAGACCCTGTCTCCTCTGGCATGATGGAGGACCTTGTCGAGGTCAGTGTCACCGTGGCAGTTGCCATTATTCCTGCAGCCATTGCCCCCAGTGGTGCCACCACCACCACTGCCACCATCACCTGGCAGTGAGAAGGTTGGGCTACAGGTGGCCACAATGATAGCAGAGGAGTCACTATCACATTCGTCATTATCAATTACCTGAACCACTGAGTCATCATCTTCAGTATAGTTATTATTATTGCTCTTTCTTCTTCTTGGCAGTGGTGATGGCAAGACAGAGGATGGAGACATAAAAAAGTTTTGTACTTGTCGCTGCTGCTGCTGTTGGTGCTGTTGCTGCTGTAACTGACCCTCTCTGTTGAGCATCTCCTCTCCTTGCGCATGTACCTCGACCTGAGTGGTCACAGCTCCACTCCCTCCTCTTCCACCTTCTGCAATGAGAACCACATCTGGCAGGCATCCTCCCTTTCCTTCTCCTCCTCTATCCTGAATCTGGTGGTAGTGGTGGCAGCAACTCTCCTCCGCTGAGGAGAGCGATAGGGATGCATCGACCCAGTGTCGCTCAGCCTCCTCCTCTGCCACTGAGAGGATGCGATCCAACTCCTGAGTCTCCCTCAGCACCTCGTAGAAGCTGCCCTTTTCTTCTTTTGCTGTGCATGCTGTTGTAGTGGCAGAGGAATTCTCATATATTGGAGGTGAAAGTGGAGATGGTAGTGGCGGCAGCGATGGCGACGGCAACAAAGATGCCTCTGATGCTGCTGGTTTTCCTGCTATCACTGTAACATCCAAACTTTATTTAAGGTGCTTCATAAAGGCTAGGGTAAAATTTTCCTTATATACATCACTCTGAAAGACCCATCCCACAATGTACTGTACAGCACAAAGACTATGGGGACAAAGACTTCGAAAGAATCTGAACAATTATCGGCAAAAAGTTTTGCCTAAGTTGAAACATTCAAGCAGTCCATTCCGTTTTATCAATGTTACAAGACATAACCAGTTTTTTTATACCTGAGTTGTCGTCGACATGAGCAACGTTTGAAGCCGTTGTTTCTGGGTCTGCCACATTGGCTAAAGTTACAGCTGCCACCCTACTGCTCTTCCTCCGAAGCAACTTGGGTAGCAGCCGCCACTCCCACCTGTTGCCATTGCCACCCTCATCTTGCTCCTCTTCATCCTCTGCCCTTCTTTTCTCCATTTCCTTTTGGACTACAGTCCTTGGGGTCTGGAATGAGTCACCCTGCCACTCGACGGCACACACTCCGGGCACCGCAATGGCTGACAAGGCCAGACCCCCGAGGAAGGCAGACACCGGTGGAGCCATCTCTGCCTCCTCCATGATGCTCTTCCGCCTGCCTCTCCACTTGCGGGAGTGACGGTACTGTTGCATCTGTTGCACCCTGTTCTCATTGTTCCACCTGAAAGCATTGAAGTTGTTGGCTGCACCCTCCTTCATCCTCACCCTGGCTCCCTCACTCCACCTCCTTTCCACGTTAGGATGGTTGCCTTTTCGTCTCTTTCTCATTTTCTCTCTCTTTTTTCTCTCCATGACTTGTCCGGTGGCCTCCATAACCTCCATGCCACCTTCCTCCTCTTCCTCTTCTTCAAAAATGTCTTCATCATACTTGTGCCTCCTCACTGTCCTCCTCCGGGTGAAGCTCCTGTTCCACCAGGAAGGCACAGATGCCACCGTCTCCCTCCTCCAGTCGCTGCGCCTCCTCACCTCGGTCAGCAAAGTTGGAGAATTGAAATTGGCTTCCTTTCCGCCTCCCGAGGAAAGTAAATTTTTCCTTGAGCTTTCTTCCACTTTCCCCTCTTTTTCCTCCTCCAAGCCTTCATCCCCCTCCTCCTGTTGCTTTTTCCTTCTCTCCCTCCTCTTCCTCTGTTGTTGTTTTTGCCTTACTTCTCTGGCTCCCTCTCCTGCTCCTTCTGTGGTCTCAGATTTGGTAGCCTCGGGCCTTGTTGAGTCTGCGGTCATTATGACCTCCTCCCTCTGTTTGATGCTGAGTTTCCTGCTTTTGCCATCTTCACTTGACTGTGATGCAATCTTTTTCCTTTCTTGTCCTCATGTTGCTTGCTTGCTTTCTTGTATTTTCCAAATCTATCTTCTGTTCTTCTTGCAAAAAGTTCTGGATACCAAGATTTTTGAAAGAAAGCTTCCAATCATCTGGTCAATGTGAGGGTAGAGTCACTTAAAACAAAACTAATTAAAAAACATTGCTGCTTCCTTTTAGCTTGCAGAAAACAGCGAAAAATTTTATTGTTATCAAGAACAATGGCGGCAACATTGAATAAACATTATCCTTTTTGTACCCCTCTAAACCACAAAGTTTCCTTTTATTGTAATCCTTGAAGGCCAAGAAATAAGAGCTGAAAAATTTAGTTTCTTTTTGTTTTAAGCGACCCGACTTGTAATAGTATCATTGATTTTGGGACGTCCTTGGTCAAGAAGAAAATGTGCAATGTAATTAAGTTTGTAGTCTAAATTTAATACGTGAAGAAGATATTTAAGTCAACTGTCGAGTACATACGTATTATGTCAGGTCAGGCAGCATCATGGTCACGATACCATGGTAGCTTTGAAGCTACGAGATTAAATTAAACCCAAATTGCATCCTGTCCTTTCAGTGCTTTGGTACTGAAGGTACACCCCAACCGCCAATGCACTCTTAATAAACTTCCGACTTGCAGAAATTTTGTTAGTAAGTGCCGACTGAGCACACAAGTTGGCACCAAAGGTGCAAAAACTGTATGCAATGTGTACTGTACAGTATATCTACTGACTGAGCTTCCATTTTTGGATGCCACCTTTGGTGGTTGGGACTGAACTTTTTTTGCTTAGGAAAACTTCTTATAATAGAGTCCAAAGTACTAAGAAAAAAAGCTCTTTCTAGTAGCACTGAGCCAAATTTGCCTATGAGAGCTAAATAGCAGGATAATAATTAGGCAAGAAAGTGTGAAAAAATAAGATCTGTGCTTTCCTCCTCTTTCACCCTCCCCTCCCCCAATTTCAGAAGCAGACCTGTTCAGTCATAGTTGTGATTAATAAAAAAATATATAAGTAAAAAGGAAAGTACGGAGAAATGATGCCTTTCGTGGCACAACTTGGTTTTCTTAGCAGAATAGCAGATTGGCAAGCCAAACTTTTTCTTTGTGGCCTCGTCATTCCAAGGTAATTTCCTTCCAGCAATTTTGGTGTCGCTACTTTAAGAGATTTGTTTGAAATGCCTATCTGGATGCTGAGCTAGAGATGTGCAATCGACCTTGAAACTGTGTGGTGTTGCATCTGCATTAAACTAATGCCCCCTTTGGTATCCCAACTTTTCCTCCTCCTGCTCTTCTCACCTCCTCCTCTTTATCAGCAACCACATCTTATTCCAATCACGTCTTTCACACATGAGGGGGGAAAGGATGAAGAGAAGAAGATGGAGGTGCAACTGCGTTCGGAGGCTTCGCTTTCGCTACAGTTGCACTCATGCCAAAACTTGCTCCTTCCTAGAAGGAGAAGACGAATTTAGGTGAAAGCACAGGAAATGAGACCAGAAAACCTCCTCCCCTTCGGTGGAAGCAGAGTTGCCAACTTTTCTTTAAGGCAATATGCCAAATTTCAGGATGCCAGTTTGCGAGTATAGCCAAGCCTCAAAATGATGAAAGAGAGTGTAGTATAGGAGCAAGAAGCACTTTTAAAATATGTCAGATTTGCCATTTCAGGCTATGAAATATAATAGTTGCCAGCACTGATGGAAAGAGACAGAAAGATGGTCTTTTCACCCTTTTTCAATTCACGCTACGTCGCCGCTGGCTATCTTGAGAGAGAAGAGGAGAGGAGAGAATGAAAACCTCACTCCCAGGAAGCCTTTTCTCCTTTCAAAGCTCCCTAACTCTTGTACTGTAGCCTACAGTAGAACTCCATAAAATAAACTCATTGCAAAAATGTAGTAGAAAAGATGGCTACAATTGCCAAACTTGCATTTACAGTAACCTCCTTGCTTGACAACAAAGCTTACTATGTAGTGCAATGGAGTTTTACTATAGCGACAGTACTATCTCTATGGATATGATGCTTGCTTCACCTTTGAGCTTTCCAAAATATTGTAAGCGCTGTATAATATGTAGTACTGCAGGGGAGAAGTGGGAAGGAGAGAAGTGGGCATTATTGACCACAAAGTGGAAGAGAGAGAGTAAAAGTCAGTTGCTCCTTAGGGAGAGGAGAGGAGAGGAAGCTCAATATATCGAGAATATGCCTTTGCCTCTTCCTCCTCTTAGTCTTACTCTTCTTCATCTTCAGCAGCCACTGCCATAGCGATTATGTCTCACTACTACTACAGCTCCTACTCCTTGATATTCGATCTCTGCTTCGTCCTCCTCAACAGAAGAAAAGTCTTTTCCCACTCTTTCTTGTGTCAGCTTATTTTTTGCCTCCACTGTAATGCCCGTATTTTTTTCTTTCCTGCGTGTGGGCTCCTCTTGTCACTTCCCCCCCCCCCCTTTCTGAACAAGAGAGGATAGATCAGTCAATGCCAGGTGTTTCTTTCTTACAGGGCCACTCATGTTTCGCCATATAGCATTCCTCTCTCGATTTGATCCTATTTTGCAAAGGAAACATGATACTTTTTCTTCTTTTTCAGAACTGAATTGAAAGGGAATGTCCGTTATTTTTATTTTTGAGTGAGTTGAATATAAGCATTTCTTGACATATCCTTGATGCCACCGCTTTCCTTCACGTTTTTTTATGCGGATGTGAAGTGAAAAAAGTTGAAAGCAGGAGGAGGAAGAAGGCAGGCAGAGTCAAGACAGGTGGTTGTTGCTGACGAGAAGAGGGAAAGGAAAGGATTTTGCAGATTTTGCAAAAATGGAAAAGAAAATGAAAACAGCTACTAAATTTCTTTTTATGGCTTGGTGACAATTTTATTGTTGCACAGCAACTTCTTAATTTGTAATATTTTATAATTTTTTGGACTCGACGATTGACTTCTTATTGTAGGAAAATCTTTTTACTTTAGCCAACATAGTATACCGTATTTAGGCAACTTTTTCTTCTTGACGTGGTAACTATGTAGAGCGTCAACTGCAACTCTTTATTTTTGTAATTTTCAACCCCCTCAAGAATGCCCATTGCCCCAAATTTTCTTTCTTTTTGCTATAAGTCTCTTCTCATTCAATGTATTTTCTTAAAGTGCATTATCTTGACTTGACACTTTTGCACTCTCCTCTCACCTCTCACCCTTACCTCATTCCTCTTGATCTCTTGATCTTCTGTCTCTCTCTTTTCCCTCTCACTGCATCCGGAGTTCTCAACCTTTGCAAAATGTGATTCTCCAGAGCATCCCTGCGACTCAACTTACTTCATAAAGTACTACGTAGAAAGTAGGGACAAGTTGTAATTCTAAGTACTGTACTGTGCCTATGTTTCAGTACACAGGTTGTGAACCTCTGCACCGTACGTAGTACAGTCAAGGAAGGGGGAAGACACCAGAAATAAAAGAGAATTGAGGAAGCTCAGACTTTCCTCTTTTCTTGGTTTGTCACCGACTGATATCCTTTCTGATATCCTCCACCCCCACCACCACAGCGGCCACTGATCTGATAATAGTGCTGTGTGGTGAGAGTGAGTGAGAGAGAGAAAGGGAGAGGAAGAGAGCAAAGAGGCCTCCGCTTGTTGCTTGGAGAGGTCTTTCTCTCTCCTCCTCCTCTCTAGCATCTCTAAGCGGAGGCCCTCACTTTCCTCTCTTCTCCTTGACTACCTACAGTACAATGTCTGTTTTTGAACTCCTGGTGCCCATGCGTAAATTTGATTTTTCTCTTGATCTTTCGTGGATAGCTAGATAGATGGAGAGAAAGAAAGCATTGCTTTGATGAAAAGTTGATAGAGGAATGTTTAGCAAGTCAGAGATGCTTCTCAGTGATGTACTGTACGTAGGTACTGTAATACTAGTATGGTACAGTAGTGGTACTTGTGAATATCACCTAATACAGATAGCCAGTTTAATGTTTTCTACAGAACTAAAGACCAGTTTAAAAACAACTACGTACAAATTGTGTTGTACTAACCTATGAATGATACCACATTCCTGACATTCTGTCTTTGTTACATCGAGATAGTAGCATTTATTAGCTAAAGTGAGGAGAGCTTTTTTTGAATGTGCTCTCTGTCGTCATCGTCAAGTGGACATGATGAGGAAAGAAAGAAAGCAGGATGCGGAAAATTCTTGGCCACTCCATCTCTGTCCTTTTTCACTTGATGCTACTCTTTTGCAAGCCACAAACAAGAAGAGACCGTTTAAAAGAATGAATAATTGTACGGATAAAAGAGAGTTGCTGAGGTGCACATTTTACTTCAGGGAACACTTTAGTTAGCGGAGAAACCTTGTCTCAAGAAAAAGAGAGTAACTCGTTGCATGCTAAGACCTGTTGGCTTCACCACAGTGAACAGGTCACTTGTGTCAGTTAACATTACAGTTTGTACTGTGTAGCTTAAAAGTTCTTTTTTATTTCCTTCTCTGCATCTTTTGGGTCCTTACTAGTAAACTGTCAGCATTCCAAAAAGTAAGGAAAAAACTGAAGGTTTGTATCCTTTCCAATCGGGTCGATGAGGAAAACAAGATTTAGAAAGAGGAGAGGTAGTATCTCCAAAAAAGTTTGGTGTGTGTTTGTGTGTAGATATATCTAATACAGTGTTACGCTAGTCAGACTAGTTAACTGTACTACTATAATAGAGATTTCCACTAGTATACCGGTACAGTATAGTAAATGTTGCTATAATAACCTAATTTTTGTTCCTATCCTATGCTACGGTTAAAAAAGCCTCTGCTGCTAAAACTTTTGCTGCTACCCGTGACCTTGCTATATCAGTGTTTTAAGGTACTGTGAAATGGTGAACTCTAAGAGGAAAACTGCAAAAAATGTTCTTTTTCAGCCATCTCAAGAAGATGCTTCATTTCGGTATAAAACATGTTGAAAGGAAGAGACCCATTTCTTAGCAAAAAAAAAAAGCTATCTCGAGACCCGTCACAAGCACAAAAAAGGGAGGGCCAGCAGCAGAGGTTGATGTCACCTTAGAAGCGACTTTCAAGAAGGAGAGAGGGGAGGAGAGAAGGCACAAGATGTGATGCCCAGGGGCAAGGAAGTTTCTTATTTTCCACTCCTCTGCAGGGGATGTGGATGAATGAAAGCTTCGAGGGGAAGAGGACAAAGAAAGGAAGGAGGGATGGGGGTGGTGGTTGGCTTCTCTTCCTCACCTTTCTCCCTAACATCTGTTTTGACCTTCTCAAGTGGCGTCACAGTCTTGAACAACCTGAAATCCTTCTTGTTGTTACTTCTGTTGCTGTCTAACTTATCTTACATTAGTTCCAAAGTTAATTAAGGACAACAGTAGTATAAAGAATTTTCTTGGAGACAGACCCCCATGTACTAGGAATCCAATGGAAGAACTTTTTCTTCTTTGAAGTCTTTATGACTTTGTCTTTTGTCTCTCCATACTAGGGTACAACATACCTTGTGGCCTACGAACCTCGGTTCCTCTCCAACGTTGTAGTACGTACCTATACCGTATTTTTTGTGCGATAGATAGGAGGAGGAAAGGGCCTTTGTCATACCACCCCACCCACCCTCCAAAAGAGTTGCCAACTTTTTTCCGAAAGAGGTTCATAATTCTCATCAGGGGAGGAAAAAAAAGGATGACGATGATAAAAGTTCCGTTATGGTTTAGTAGATAGTGCTACGCGTAGTAGTGCCAAGGATGGAATTTGACGCCCTTACTCCTTAATCCTCTCAATTCCAGCATTCCCATCTCTGCTGTTCTCAGTGTTTGGAGTATCAGACTAATGTAGAACTTTCTCTCTGGTTATGCCATTTATGCCATACTGAGCATACCTACCTACCTGTCTACCTACTCTTCCAGTGCACGGTACAAGAAAGAAAGAAGACATGCTGTACTGGTCATGTGGTGCACGCCCACCTATCCAGGCAGATATCTCGTATATCGCATACAGTATTTCTGTCTCTTGAGAAAAAAAAGGTTCCATGAAGGTGAGACTCTCATCTTCCGCAGGATGTCAGTACCACTGCTTCTACTAAATGGTTTTAGAATGGCATCACTCATCCAGCGGCCCTGATGAAGTTTTATTTCTAGGTAAGTTTTCCAGTCTATAATCACAGTCAAGGCAAAACAACAGTAAGTTCTTTGGGACTTTGTCATCACAGCTTCTTCGTCTTCATTAAAAAAAAAATCTCAGAGTCAGTCACTTCCCCAGTTTCTCCAGCGCGGCAAAGTAGTGCGTGGTCTGCTGCCCCCTGCTGAGCACCCACCGCCTGAGCTGGAACCCGCGCTCGGAGAAGATCCTCCTGAGTGCCTCCTCCCCGACGTCCATGACCGGCATGGCCGCGCCGCCAACCGTGTAAGAGCGCTCACCCAGGCCGCCCTGCGGCGCAGCAACAAATGGGCAGTGTTGCCAACTGATGTGGGGCTTACTTGATGTTTGGCTTGAAAAATTTTGTGGTGATATTTGGCCCTGGAAGTGTTTGATGCTTGTCCCCCTCCTCTTTTAACTTGCAGAGAAAATATGCATACTACAGCGATAAATCAGGCTGCAGGCTGAGGGGAGGAGGGGTCAGTGGAGGAGAAAACTTGGAATGAGAAGGTACAGATGGATCAAACCATCTTATGTACAAAAAGGTTCAAGCAGTTGTTTGGCAATTTGTCAACACTGCCCTGCAGCAGCAGGATGCCCCCTCCGCCGGTTCCGCCGGGTCCGTCGGGTCCCCGCAGTCTCGTGGTCAGGTTTGCTATGGCGGCGGAGAGGTCGTGCTCCGTCGTCGCCACCACGTCCAGCAACAGGGAGGCTATCAACACCGACGCCTCGGAGGGCAGACCTAACCGATCAGACAATCAAGTACAGTAAACTTCCATTGGAGGCATTTTTGTCTTCCCTATTTTTGGCAGTTAGAGTTCCTAGGTTTGGTAAGAAAAATAGGCTAATTTGTATTGAAATGAATACTACCGTACTACTACTACTACACTACCTAGCAGTGAATGGTTCATGAGCTTTCTTTCTCCCTAGATACCTACAGCATCCCACTTTCAATACGTGCTGACGACTTTGACGACTAAGGATGGGTTGGGTCAGGTCAGGTTGCCTTAGAAGCCTTGGAGAAACCTTTAAAAGGGCGACGGCATCTGGCAAACCTTCCTCATTTTCGCCTGGAGTGCGCGCGAGTATCATCCCTTCTTCAGAACTACTTTACCCGCCTCTACAGTGAATCCACTTATCCCCGTCCGTGTCCCCAAGCACCACCCACCTTCTCCCGCCAGGAAGCGCCCTTCCTCGTCGAGGGCGGTGACGTCGCAGAAGTGGACCCCCTTCACGGCCCCACGGGTCCTCCGCTCGAGGCGGGGCCAACATTCTCCTCCTCCTCCTCCTCCTCCTCCTCCTCCTCTTCCTCCTCCTCCTGCTCCTCCTCCTCCTCCTTCCTCTTCCATCTCGGCCGTGAACCTGAAGTAGCCCTCCCAGTTGAAGGCGCTGGCGTCGCCGGAACGTAATTTCGACACCTCTTCTCTGGTTTTTTTTTTTTTTTTTCAAAACAATTATTAAGCCAAAATTAGTTGTCTTTATCGTTTCTGTTCTAAGAAGTGTCGCCAGTTTGGCGGATTGTCGGTCAGACTTGTGAACTGTGGCTGATTTTAGCTCATGGAGGGGGAAAAAATCGGCCAAAATTTTGGAAAGAAGAACATTGTCTGTTTGACTTTTTTACATGGGGGATCTGGCAACACTTTTTTTTCCAAATTTGTGTGACCTGTTGCTCTCCAGGTAGTCGCAGAGGTGGATGTTACCGCTCCACCTGGAAGCCGAGATGATGCTGGCGATGCTCGGGCCGCAGCCCACGTCCAAGATCACCCTTTGGCCCTGGAGCGAGCGAAGGGAGGAGAAGAGGCGAGTTCAAACGCTAGGGGCCAGTTTTGTAACACAAAGCAGCAGCAGCAGCAACAGCAACAGCAACAGCAACAGCAACAGCAACAGCAACAGCAACAACAACAACAACAACAACAACAACAACAACAACAACAACAACAACAACAACAACAACAACA
>JAAUYM010139571.1_pt1 | contig 14377 bp, 18 predicted proteins | sample 7278001 | NCBI WGS metagenome assembly JAAUYM01 (sample SAMN14350224, study PRJNA611818) | marine sediment metagenome | isolation source: surface marine sediment (1.8m) | place: French Polynesia: Moorea | collected 2018-08
GGGAGGAGCAGCTTCTTTCCAAGAGCTCGCTTCTTGGGACTCACTCGTCATCGCATTGTCCCAGCCAGTAGGCAGAGTCAGGCATGCGTAACGATCGAGGAAGACGATTATCGGGGTGGAAATTCGTGTTTGGCAAGGGAGGAAGGAAAAAAATATAAAGTATTTAGATTATTTTTTGCGGACATTTCTGTACTATACGTATACACGTAAACTTCCAAAGATTGCTGTTGTTACCACAATTCGTACATATTTTAGTAAAATTGGAGGCTTTCAGGAAAAAAGTTTGCTAAATGGTGGGTTTTGTGTTTACTAAATCGAAGGTCCCCCGAACCTTTCTCATTACCACCACCAAAGTCTTTCAAAGTCTTGAAAACGTCGTTTTCCACGGACCCTCAGAAGACTATGCAGTTTGGAAGAGGAAGGGAGGGAGGCAGGAAGGCAGGAAACTGGCTATTTGACGTGGCCCCACCCCCATCTCCCCCCCTCCCACCCCTCTCCTATTCAAATATCCCTTCTCAACGTCATTATATGCTAATCGACGTGTGATCAAGGAAGCAAAAATTTTCGTGCGTCTTTGTTGTCCTGTACCTGCGTACGTGTTGCAAATTCAAATCCGGAAGAACTTCTTCTTGAAGAGGGAGGAAGACGAAGACTAGAAGAGGAGACGCATCTTGATTGAGATCTCTTAAATTTCTGCTGCACATTTCTCTCGTCTCCTTCCCTTTTTTTCCCTCCCTGAACTGAGCAAAGAGAAGAGATATCAGATAACCTCCTCTCCCCCCCTCCCCTTCCCCTCTCTTCTCCCTCTTCCTGTGTGACATGTGTTGTTACGGGAGGGTGGAAAAGGGGTGACTTGAGGTGAAGTGGAGAACCCAGCAAACGAAGAGAGGGGGGAGATTTGGATCAGCCGTCTTTCCCTCCCCTCCCCTCCGTCCATTCCTCCTTTCACCGGCCATAATAGCCTCTACATGAATAGCTCTTTTTTCAAGGGTTTTTTTTTTCAAATTCCCAACCTCAGAAAAAGGGAGGGAAAAACCTAATTGCCTCTCTTCTTAAAGAGCAGGTGGCGAGAGAGCGAGATAAAGAGCGCAGCACCAAGAAAGCATTTCCTCCTTGTTCTTCTCAACAAATTTGTTCTATGTATTTCTGTCTCTCTCTCTCACTCTTCCCAAAAGAAGAGCGCGGTTAAAATTAGATCTGTTTTTTTTCCTGCCTCTTTGTGGAGAGACCACAGGGGAAGAAAAGATGCCAAAGAAGTGACAAGAGGAAAGAAGGAAGGAGGGAAGTAGCGGGAGGCAAAAAATTCTGCGGAAGCCAACAATGAATGACTCTTTTTTTAAGCAACGGTCTTCTCTCTTTGGCAGAAGTAAAGTTATCCCCCCTCCTTCTCTTTTTGACAGATCAGCCTCCCGGCGTCGTCCTCCTCATCTACAGCCGCCACTGTCACGGATCCATCGAGTGGGCCAAGTACCTGCACAGGCTGTTTACGGAGCTGTCCAAGCAGAAGAGGAAACTGCGGTAATAAATGTGGTTGACTAAAATTCGAAAAGTTTTATTCTGGCAAGTAAAGGTGGGAAATTGAGTGTTGTCTAAATTAAATTCCGGTAACTACTACGTACCGTACAATCAACTGCTAACTAAGATTCAAATTAAACTGATGGGGATGACAAGATTCCTGTACTACATGTGGGATACTGGGTGTTGACCAAAATTCGAAGAAAACTACAAACTACTACATTCCGGCATGATTCCGGTAAATGAATGCGCAAAATTGAGGGCTAAAATTGGGAAAATTAAACTAGAGCGGTAACTAAAATTCAAAAAATTATAAGCTATGGCCAAAACGCTAATAAAAATCTCTGTGCCTCCACAGCGTGCGCCATCTCCCGGCCGAGGACGTGGCTTCTACTTCCCCGGAGCTGCTCCCGTCTTCCGCCTCCCGCGACCTGCGGGAGTCCCGGCTGCAGCTGTGCCTGCTCTCCCCGTCCCTCCTGCACTTCCTTTCCTCCGCCCACGCCGCCACCGGCTTCTCCCTGGGCGGTTCCGTCGTCACCAACCCGGACCGCGTAGTGGCCATCATGCTTGGGGTGCGGGACGACCAGATCACCTCGGAGCACCGGGCCGGGCTCGGATCCTTCTCCCACTGGATCCACCTGGAGGCCAGGGACCACGACCTGGAGTTTGTCCAGACGGTCCTCTACTTCAGCACCCAGATCCTCAACAGGAGGACCGCCGGTCCCGACGGCCACGAAGGCGACGACGACCGGGGCGGGCGCCCGACAAGTTGGAGGAGGGCGAGGAGGGCCAGGAGCAGCGGGAGAGGATTCTGCGCGGCCGCGGAGGCCAGGGCCGGGAACGGGACCTTCCACATCCACCCAAAGAAGGTCACCGAGGTGGGAACACAAAAAAAAACCGGCATTTATTTCGAAAATATAAATTAAAATACCGCCACCACCTCGAAAAATGGCGACATTTAACGAAAATATTGGAAATCGCTTTATTTCAGAACCACAGTCGCGTCTTGATCGTTTTCGAGTCACCCCAATCTTCTTGCTCCCGCTTCCGCCTGCGCCTGGAGCGAAACCTGCACTCCTGCTCCTCCTCGGATGTGGACGGGGCGCCAGTCAAGTTGGAGGAGTGGAGGTTTATCAACCCTTACAACATTCAAGTCACGATACCAAGTAAGAAAAAAAGAAAAAAACCACCTCAGTGTGCCGACAAATTGAGGGGAAAACTGCATGCTATTTCAAAATCCTCTTCTCCCGACCAGATATCTGTTTCGGCGTCACTAGTCTGGCTAGTCTCGGCGTGGAGGTGGACGGTCTGGACAGGGGGACCCGGATCATCAAGTTGGAGTCCGCGGTCAGCGAACTGGACCAGCTGCTCAAGACGGCGCTGGACCCAATGGACTTCATGTGCCAGGTAAGGGAAAAAATGAAAGACACTCGACATTTTGATAACTTCCAACAAATGAATCACGCTTTTCTTCCAGACCTTGGGGATTTCTTGCCGCGAGCACCTGGATTCCCTCCTGACACGTACGATGCTGGAGAAGGTTCCCAAGATGGGATTCTCCCATCTCATCAGGCTGGCGGACGGAGGGGACACCGCGTTCAAGCATAGGAGAGACTCCGAGTTCCCCACCCTGCTGCACTTCTCCTCCTTCCACGGTCTGACGTCGCTGTCGGCGCTGCTGCTGGAGTGCCCCGGGGCGGACGAGGCAGTGAGGATGCAGAACGCGCAGGACATGACGCCGCCGGAGCTGGCGCAGCTCAACGGGCACGTACAGCTTGCACAGAAGCTATTCGACTTCAAGTCGAACAACGGCAACAACGGCAGCTGCCACAGCGACTCCCCGCCGCACGTCTACGACTACATCAACCAGCAGCAGCAGCAGCAGTTTCACCGGCAGCAGCAGCAGCAGCACAGACAACAGCAACAGCAGCAGCATCAGGAGCAACAGTTGTGCTCCCCCACTCACGATTTTTCCGCTCCCCCCGCCGCCTCCTCCACCCCGAACAAGGGAGGGGACGGAAACAACAACAACCACAGCTCAGTCTACCAGATCCCCCCGCCACCGAGACCGGTTGACCAGTTCACGCTGCAACATCTGCAGCAGCAGATGCAGAAACAACATCCACAGCAGCAGCAGCAGCAGCAGCAGCAACAGCAACAGCAACAGCAACAGCCTTACCTGGACATGAGCGGCGGCAGCGGCGGAGACAGCGCTGGCACGTCTCCCAAGATGAAGAGAAGAGACATGCGCAAGTCCGGACAGAAGCAGCAGCAGCAGCAGCAGCAACAGTTCACCAAAAACTCGTCCTCGCCTCAGTACCAGGAGATCCGGTCTCCTCCGGTGCCGGTCGCGGCCGCGTCGTTCTCGCCCTCGCCGGCAGATCCGTTCGGCACGATGAGGGCGGGGCAGAGGAAAAAGACGAAAAAGGGGCAGGAGCAGCAGAACCAGGATCTGGACGATGTGTTCTTTCCCGTCGCCAACGGCGACAGCGCCTGCTCGGCCAGCACCAGCGCTGGCGGCGGCGGCGGAGGAGGAGGAGGAGGAGTGGACCCGTTCGGCACAATGAGGGCGGACCAGGCGATGGTCGGCAACGGGGACTGTCACGGGGAGGAGCAGAGACGGCAGCGGCAGGGTAAGGACGACCTCGCCGTCACCAACGAGCTGCTGGGGCTGCTGGAGGCCTTCCGGACCAAGTCATACTCGGTCAAGGAGATGGAGAGCATGTTCGAGCAGTGGAAGAGGAAGGCAGAGATCTACGACGCGGAGAGCAAGGCCAAGGTAAGTTTTGTATTTTAAAGAAAATATGGACAGCAACATGTAACATGACTTTTTACAAATATACGAGTATTTTAAAAATATAGGAAGCAACGCGACTTTTTTTTTGCTTCATTTTTGTTTATAGTCTTCTGAGTCTGAAGACCTGAGAGAGAAGCTCCGTCGCTGCAAGAATGCCTCCGTCCTGAAGCTGCTGAAGTTCTCCAACAAGCACCCCCCGAATGGAGAGGGCACTGACCGTGGGGAGATGAGGCGGCCGCCTACGGCAAAGGACGAACCCAAAAGAGTTGAACTTCCAGTGCCAGTCCCAGCTCCCGCTCCGAACGAGACCATCGTGGAGGGTGAGCTGAGCCTTCTTAACGAGGAAGACATGAACTGCGTCGTCACGCTGCCCCCGACGCCGCACAAGGAGACGGCGGACGAAAACCACCAGGAGGGCGAGAAAGAGGAGGCGAAGGCGGCCGGCAACTGCAGGGGCATCTCCACGCAGATCCTCCCCCTGGCCAGGCTCTCGTCGGGCAACTCGCCACGGACCGCGGAGGAAGAAGACGCCAAGCCAAAGAAGAGAGAAGAGTCCAAAGAGGCGGAGGCGGCCACTCCGGTGAGGGACAAGTTGCACAGGTTGCGCAAGTCCCTGGCCGAGCCGCTGCTGCAGTACTTCCAAGACCTACAGGAGGGGGGCAACGAGGAAGAACCTACGGTTCTCAACACGCCAAAGTCCGTCAAGGAAGCCAACAGGGGCAACAGCGGCAATGGCAGGTCCAGCCTAAAGGCCAGGAGCCTATTCAAGACAAAGAAGGCAGCAACGGCCTCGGAGGAGAAGGAGGAGGAGGAGAAGGCGGAGAGGACCTATGCCAACATGCCGCCAATTATCATCACAGACATGTGATGAAGTCCTCTGCTACTAACACTTGCATTTCGCTCAGTTCAAGTCAGTGGGGTTTCTTTTTTCACATTTAGAAGAAAAATGCAAGCCTTGGGCCCAAAAATGAATATTTATTATCCTCGTATTATCTTACCATCATTCACTGAGGTACTAATGCACTATTACTACACAGCATGTATTTCTGAAAGTTGCCATTGGCCCCACTGTAACAAGTTACCACAGATATCTCTCTCTCAATCTACCCTACTAAATAGTAGTGAACCTATCATGATTTGACAAATACACGAATCTGAACAGCACGATTGCTTAAAATCGCATATTAAGACATCCCCACTGCTATACAGTTTGAGATAAGTTGTCCAAGTCGTCGCGGGAGGAGGAGGTGCACATCCTGGGCTTGGCTTCCTTCTTCTTCCTCCCCCTCTTCGTTTTCTCTGTGAAACTTATCCTTCACCTGACACGTGATCATACGTATTACGTGAAAAAGAGAGCCGGCCGGCCTTGTCTTCTTCTCTTACTTGCCAATCGCGAGTCGAGTCGCAGCCATCCAAAGACCAAAACACCATCAGATGGATTTATTTATGCTTCCCAGACACATTAACGCATGGTGCACATCGTCTGAAGAGCACTCACTGTGCTATAAACAGACAGTTTTTAGCGGAAAAACAGTTCCCTTTCATCCTTGATTTTTTTTTGGGCTTGCCTGTTGTCTGACTTTATTTCCTTAAGCGCTTGGTCATGAAATTCTTTGTCCTCCGAGACCGTCTGAAAGAGAATTTCTGTACTACACAGTAGACGTTCACTTCTTTCTTCCACTGTAAAAATTTCCCTTTGTTTATTTGCGGTTTTCTTCGGCAAAACACTTTTCGTATATACAAAAACCGCGATATCGGGAATAAAAAGAACTAGGTCAGATGGACCAAGGATACTCGTACGTTTAATTATTCATAGACAGAGAGAGAGAGAGAGAGAGAGAACTACTCTCACTTCCACCAGAAAAACGTGAAATGCTATCGAGAATCGAAGAGTAGTACGTACTAGTAGGCACGATCTTAAACAAGGCAAACGACACGTTTATTAGAAGTATGGTGTACAACTTTTTTTTACAGGTGTGGGAACCAAGTCATATTAACAGCAGATGTACATGATGCACAGATGTAACAGCACTAGTACATGACTACACCATAAACAGGAGGCGGGGGAAGTAAAATTTAAATGGTACCTATTGGGCAAGTTACATGGGTTGTTGGTGAATCAAATTTTGGAAGCAAGGCTGCACTCTTATTTAACAAGGTCTTGATCATGTACTGTACTAAGCAATCGACTTTGACAATTTTTTATTCTGTTACTTGTACGGCGCTGTGTTTTGCACAATAACGGCTACTAAAACGCAACAGGCTTAATAGCAAAAAAAATCCATGACTTTTACAGTATGGTAATGAGATTATTTGGTGCGATCGCAACATGCAGACACTGACGTAGGTAGACACTAAAGACACATTGCTACTAATGCGAGACAAAAATTCAAGATATGAGGGATTGAGAATTCTACGACTACGTACAGTAGACAGAGAGGCCACCAACTCTCTAACAACAACTTGGGAAAGAAAGGGAAGGAAATGGATTGCAGAGATGATTCAATCGCTTTCTTTCGCTTCATCGGACTAGTTTTAGTGCTTGATCATTGCCTCTTCCACTTCCGCCACCGCAGTCTTATTTCGGGATGCATCCTTATCCTCCCCCTGACGCAGCTGCTGAGATCTGAGGGCCAGTGTCTCCTCCATCTGAGGAGCGATAGCTGAGCGCCATTTCTGAAAGAAGAGACCATGGTCATGTACTCATGACAATGTACTCACTCGTACATATACCTACCGGGATAAAACTATACTTTGAATAGTTACTATCATGATTACCTCCTTAATCTTCACTCCAGGGGCCACCAGGAGAGCGTACAGGAAGTACAGGGGTAAGAAGATGACGTGGGAGAATCCCAGCACCAGACCGAGCACCTGGCCACCGAGCGGGTACTCGTACTCCGAGTTGTACTTCAGGGGCCTGTACTTGACCACCGCCAGTGTCAGAAGTCCCTAGAATGGTGTGTTGTTGTTCACCATTGCAGTGCTCAACTTCATAAAAAGGTCGACACAAGCTCAGTTCCTGTGCAGTGTCTTACCAAAGTGGCGAGCGGGGTGATGTACTTCCAGCAGACTGCGAACCATCTGCTGGGATAACGACCAATCATGTCCTTGATGTCAGCATACCACCTAGAGAAATAAACAGAACGTGAGCAGACATCAGGGAGAGTGAGCTCACCATCTCACCGATCGACGTCGTAGACCCAGGCAATGGCCACAACCTCGGCAAAGCAGTAGGTGATCAGCACAATTCCACAGGCCACGTAGTAGTCGAAGATCTGGAACACGTAGGCTCCTCCCTGAAAGCAAAACATTCATGGCGTGGGGACAGTCGCAGTCATATCACAGCTATTACAACACACCTCTGTCACCATGGGCAGTCCCAAGAGGAACAAGGTGAAGCAGATGAAAGCGGAGAAGAGCTCCCTTTCGTAACGTATCTGGCGGTGGGCTGGCAGTACGTCCATCATGGAAGTGATCAGAGCTATAGGGAAAGGTAACAACACCATTACCGCATGCAGCACCACTATTTTGGTTCTTATTGTACTCACCTTCAGCTTGGACAAACACTGAGTCAATGGCAACCACGATGAGCATGAAGAAGAATAGGATTGCCCAAAAGTGAGGAAACGGCATGAGGGAAATTGCTTTGGGGTACACGATGAAGATCAGGCCAGGCCCAGAGTCTGCCACTTTCTCCACAGGGATGCCAGTCACATGACTCATGTAGCCAAGGACAGCAAAGATTACACAGCCCCCATACAGAGAGGCAAAGCTGTTGGCAAAGGTTATATATCCGCAGTCCTTGAAGAAGTCACGGTTGTACTTGTTGAAGGAACCCAGTGTGACCATCCCGCCAAAAGTGCAAGCATATGAGTACAAGACCTGGGAACCAGCATCAAGCCAAACCTAGAGAGAGGTTTTGTTTGCAAGTACTTTAAATCACTGGTTATTTTTTGCTTAAGCTGTGAAAGTGCACCTGAGTGTCATTCAGTCTTGTAAAATCAGGCTCAAGATAGAATCGCAGTCCCTTGAGGCATCCTGGGAGTGTGAGTCCTCTCACCAGCAAGATGGTGAGGATAATGAAGGGAGCAGGGGCAGTGAAATACACCACTTTGCCACTGGAGCGAACGCCCTTGAACAGGCAGATATAGGACATGATCCAAGCAGCCGCAAGTGAGCCAACCAGCTCCCACTGGAAGCCGCCAATGTCATACAGCCCATCAGATCTCCTCAGGACTTTTTCCCTTTAGTAATACAGATAAAGTATGCTCTTGTTAGGGACAGTAACAAGATTTATCTGAAAAAATCTGTTTACACTATGAGAAAAACTTACTCCCAGAACTCCAAACCAGAGTCAACTTCCTTTATAGTCGCATTCACTCCTTTTTGGTGGATGATGGAGTTGGTGTCATTGATGGCAACAGAGATGCATCCTTCGCTGTTCCACCAGTTCCCACAAGTGGCCCAGGGCAGCATCTCATCACCGTTCGCCAGAGACAGGACAGAGGTGCAGAAGTAATGGATGATCCAGGCAAACACAACGATGTAGTAGATGTTTGTATAGAACACCATCAGGGTTGATCCAATGCCAAGTCCTTAAAGAATGTTGAAATCGTGTTACTTGATTATGAATGTGCAACCAGCGGATTTCAGCAGCACAAGACCCTGCCTTAAAACAATTATTGGAATGCCTGCTTTATTAGCAATGAATTTAATGATAAGATTAACTCTTTTTTTAGTCTTAAGATAGGGTTTTGTGCTACGCTTCGCATGCACGACTGTGCTTGACCAATCAGCTTTCAAGACTACTTAAGCACCAATGTCATGAGAGCTTCTCATCACCAAGGAAAGCCGATTGGTCTCTGATGTTCAGGATCCAGTCTGTCACGGGGGTTACACTTTCCTCCCACTCATACCACCACCACCAACACAAGGGACCTAGCCACCCTCCCTCCTTACTATCCCCCCTTTCAATAACCCACCCCCAGCATGTGTCCATCTCACCTGCTGCTGGACAGGGCAGGGTATGAATGGTACCCCGCGTCTAGGGTAGCGAGTGCTGATGAGAGCCCGTTGGCTAGTAGGGCAAAAGAACCCGACTTGAATGAGGCTGCAAGAGGCGTCATTGCAACATACTGCACACAAGTTGATCAAGAAATTGCTTAAAAGCTATAAAACCCGACCAAACAATCAGTACCTAATCCTAGTACCTAGTACAGTAAAATACTGATGAATGAATCACTTTGGGACCTGGCTTTTTGATTCACTTATCCGTCTGATTTACTTAAGAGTAGCATTGAAGGTAAATGCTTAAAATACCTATGTAGGTACAGTACACCTTGATGTCTTGAGAAGTGTTTATTCCTTGGAAATCATGGAAAAGAAGCTGTCAATTCTGGTTTGGATCAGTTTTTGTCTTATTGTCTCATTCACAGCAGCTTCAAATAATGACATGAAAAACCACAGCTTGCAAGTCATTTCTCATAAGTCCAAATAAAAGAGGAGGAAAAAATGATTCACTTATCAGATTGACAAAAGTGATTCATTTAACAGTATTTTTTATGTACTGAATCTAGAGTTGGTTTTGGTTCCAGGCAGGCAGTGAAACGTCTGATTCACTTATCCAGTGATTCACTCATCAGTATTCTACTGTACATAGTTTCTGTTGGTGAGATGTCTGGTTGTTTACGAAACATATCCCTGGCTATCGGTGTATTTTTAACTGCTAGATTCTGTCCTACCCACTCTCTGTGCCAAAACCTGTCAACTATCTGTCCACACACCGACTCTACCAGTACGTACACCTATGCATCAGTTGTCGCAGAACAATTCAGACTGCCTTCTACTATTCTCCCAGCAAGACAGGTGAAATTGAATTCTCGCACTTAGGTACTACAGTACAGTACATGTTTTTTTTTACAGAAGAGAAGCACTAGTTTGTGTACGTACAAGACAACAATTTTACTTGGCATAGTGCATGTGTGACTGTGTATCCTCGCACCCACTACCCACCTTCTCCACCTCTAATCGGAAACCTACTACCAGATAAATCACTAACTACCGATCTGTCAAAAAGTTTGTTCTTCTGGGACTGAGATGGAAAAGACCCTCTCAGGAGTCAAGAGTATTCAAAGTCTACCCAAATGTCGTACTTGAAGTGGCCCATCTGTAGCTTCACAATTGAATTTTGCTCTGTGACTGCTTTCGCTCGCTCCAACAGATTGCATCAAAAGTGTGGACCTTGCTTCTCTGTTTCTCTGGAAAAAGAACACAACGTCCTGACCAATTCATTTGTGAAGGTAGTCACCGATCGAGCGACAGTACTGCAGATCTGTTTGGTCGGGTGCTCCTTAAAACAATACTATAGATGTACATGTAAAAGGAAATCCAGATCTTAAGAGACATTTTTTTCGTAATCTTATAGTGTGTAACTGTAGTATAAGCACATTTTTTTCCCGTCTGGATTTCCTTTTTTTCCAACATCAAGCCATGAAAGACTTCATGGTTTTATTGGACACACCGGCAATTCGTTCAAGGTTTTACAAAAGCCACATGAAGACTCTCATAGTTTACGGTGTTATGAAAGCGTGATACGACGCTCGCATGTCTTTCCAAATCATTACAGCAGCCTCCAAGTGTTACAGAGCACAGGTAAATAAATACCTGTAGTCACAAACTTTTGGATTAGACCACGATTGCTACGAGAAGGAAAAAAAAAGATGTTAAAGCTCTTTTGCAAAAATTATGATGATGAGACTCTTAAGAGTCAAACAGCCGATGATGACGATGATATCGATGAAAAAAATTATTTACGGATTTTATATCGGGTTTGAGACAGAGATGATCTTTCCTTTCCTGCCCAAGGACGACTTGCAAACGTCACAAAATCGGAATCCGATTTGTGAAGATTTCGAAAGAGAGACTTGTTGTAGTACGAGTACACAGTATGTTAAATTAAAATAAGTAAGTGCTTTTTCTCGTCCTTGGAGGATGTGTGTGTGTGTGTGTGTGTGTGGGTGGGTGGGTGTACATGTATAGCACGTATTGAATCGTCGTTTCTTCTTGGTGGATTTCTCTTTTACCTTTGAAGATTGGGCAAATGTTCCAGATGTTGACGTTACCCTGGCTCATGAACTGCCCCAGCCCGACCTCCAGGAAGAGGAGCGGCGCGGCGGCCACAAACACGTAGAGAAAGTAGGGGACCAGGAAGGCGCCACCTGGGGTGAGAGAGAGAGAGAGAGAGAGAAAACAGATCAGGTATGTGACTAATGCATCGCAACTGATGACGCATTTCCCCCGCCCACCCACGCACCCCCGTTCTTGTAGCAGAGGTAAGGGAACCTCCAGATGTTTCCCATTCCGACGGCGAATCCGACGCAGGCCACCACGAAGTCGATGCCCTTGCCCCAGACGTCGCGCCTGTGGACGGCTTCGCGGCCGTCGCCGCCGGCAGGCAGTTGCTCTTGCTCTTGCTGCTCTTCTTCCTCCGGGTCTACGATGACCACGGCAAGGGGGTCGAGGCCCGAGTCGGCTTCATCCTTTCTCGGAGCCATTTCTGGCAAACCTGTCCGAATTTTGACAAAGAATCCGCTTGAGAAAGAATTTTGCTTAAAAGGGAAGGTGGTTTTTTTTTTTTTTTGCTCCCACCCACTTCAACAGAGAGGCGTATCAATATATCGAGTATGTGGCATATGGTGGCATCAGGAGGTGGGAAAGGCGACCCGAGTACACTATCAGTAGCAGGCAGGACTGGCTTTCCCTTCTTCCAAATTGTAAAATATGCATAGAACCTAACGTGGTACAGTATACGTACATGCATATCTACTACGTGTGCCAGACTCCCCTCCCTCTTTAAATACCTGCCAGATTTTACGTAACCTACGGTGCAAGCGCCAAGGCAATGGCGCTGGATAAAAGACCCATCCATCCCCCAAGAAATTGTGATAATTTGAGATTGTCTTCGAGACCTGCGGAGGTAATGCTCGGCAAAGAGGAGCTTTCCCCCTCCTTCTCTCCCCCCCCTCCCCCGAGCCCTCCCCTTAAAAAAAAAGCCACGTGACTATAGCCTGAGAATAGAGTACTACTATACCTACTACTAGTAGAGAAAGCACTCTGACGACAATGATAGGGCGGCGAAGCAAAGAGTCATTTTCAAGCCGGCTTTGTCCGCCGCCCTTTGTGCTTGTACTATGCAACATACGTACTACTACGTATAATAATTAACATACTACTGCAAAAAAAATCGCCAGATCTTTTTTCTTCATGCTCCGTTCAGGAAACTTTTTTAACTGTGACTCTTTTGTCTGCAACTTGCTTTAATTGCCGCAATTTACAAAAAAAATGCACCAAAAGCTTATAAAAGATTATATTACTGCTGTAGTAATTCTACTAGGTACTACTACTACTTCGCATGCAACCAGAGGTCGCTTGTACCTGTTCCACCTGCTGCTTGAAAGGGCTGCCTCGGTGCTGGTGATCTCGGGATCCCGATTACAATGTCTCCTCCTTCCTCCTCCTCCTCCTCCTTGCTCGCGGTTGGACTCTCCGGGCTGAATTGATTTTGGCGAAACGGGGGCGGCGACGACGGCGACCAAGGCAAAGGAGGAGGAAGGCAACGTAGCGAGTAAAGAAAAGACTTTAATTTTTCATAAGTATCGATTCAAGCACAAGGCCGCGCCTCTCACGTGTGCTACGTCAAACACAGCCTTTTTTTCCACTTTCAATTACCACAGACGTTGCAACCGCACCTCCAGTAGCAAACCGCACATTTCCCAACTGTAGCATGTAGCACTCCAGCATCTCCCACCACATCTCCGGCCTCAGGTCTCAGGAGTCGTCGGAACTCTCCAGAGGCCCCAGTGACGTTTTGCAGCCGCATTCCTTTGATGACTAAATTGATTGGAAAATCGATATGTGCCAAATGTTACCTACTGTGCATATGTACGTATACCTGCCCCAAGCGATGACAAGAGAGAGAGAGAAAAAAAGTAAACTAGCTGAAATTGAACTGCTCCATGATCTCCCACCTCCGGCATTCCGGTCATAAATAAACGAGGTCCCACTTTCCCTCCCCCATTTTTAGACCTTCATGCCGCCGGAGGCCAGAAAATCGATGGGTTAGAAGTGGCTAGGCAGGTACTACTAGTGCATAGTATGAAACAAGAACTAGTACTGCACTAGTTGTAGGTGACTCAAAATCGGCTAAACATAACAGCAAAAAAAAGCCTTGCGTGATTCAGTATGTTCGGACTTGGGGCAACGATTCTCTTCCCCACCAGACACATTGTCTCTCTCGTTGCCACAAACCAGACATTTTTTAGGCACAACTATTTTTTTACCTTTTGCTACTACGGTGTTCACATAAAAGGGGCATAAAAGGCCAAAAAATGTCCAGTTTGTGTGAGCAGTAGTTGTACACAATGGAAAATGAAAACGGCAACAAATTTAGTGTGACGACTTATGATATAAAAGTGTCCAGTTTGTGCACACAAACTAGCCATTTTTCCCGCACAATTTTCGCATGTTTTGGGCATTTTTTAAACATGGGTGTCTGGTCGGGTTTCGTCAAAGCCACAGATAATTATTGCTATTAATACGAGTAATAGCGATCATCAGGTCACAACTCGGAGTAGCGCATGCATTACTCTTTCGGCAACGCTAGTAAGTGTAATAAAATTTAATTGTATTATGCCAGTGCGTAATTTACATCTAGTTACAGTACACATCTATATATAGGCGAATGTCCTCTCTGTCTGTCCGTCTGTCTGTGTCTGTCTGTCACAGGTTGCACAGCCAGACCGGGTTAGATCCCTTCTTCCTAAAATACGAGGCAGTGCTCTTTTTCAATGGGGATGAACATAGGAATAAAAAAATTATAAGGGTGTGGCCATTTTATAAGGATGTGTCCATTTTATGCCGATGTTATTATGCCCACTCCCAAAATGAATAATGGCTATTTTAAGCAGAAAGACCAAAAAGTTGTATAAAATAAAAGTTGTTCAGCACCCCCAATTTTTTTTATAGTAGAGATGCCCAAAAGGGGTGCTTGTTATTTATATAAAA
>JAAUYM010097181.1_pt1 | contig 14368 bp, 14 predicted proteins | sample 7278001 | NCBI WGS metagenome assembly JAAUYM01 (sample SAMN14350224, study PRJNA611818) | marine sediment metagenome | isolation source: surface marine sediment (1.8m) | place: French Polynesia: Moorea | collected 2018-08
AGACAAAAATCGCAATTTTTTCCCTCCCCCTCCCCCCTCCCTGCCTTCGGTAACATTGTACTTTTTCAATACCATGGAGAATTTTTTTACCTCCTCAAAGGGAAAAGGCTTCTTTTGGTAGTCCAAATCTCATTAAAAAGAAGCTTTTTCGCGTTACTGTTTCTGCCGCTGCCAGTGCACATCAAGTTGTTGATGTTTGGGAAAAAAAGGGAAGAAAGAGGCGCTTTTAAAGTGCCTGTGATACGCCCCCCCCCCTCCGTCTCCTCCCCTTCTCGTCAATTTCTTTTGCTGACCTCATTCCCTCTTTTTGTAAACCCGGCAGAGATTGACTACTACTACATGCTACCAAGTAAAGCGCTGAAGTGAATCACCCCCTTACAGAGGTGGTGATGATGCTTATGAGCCCCTAGAAGCTAGCGGGCTGCAGTTTTTATACATCTCCTTGTATACTTCCTTACCCTGGGGAAAATAAAGTGAAATTGATTACAGAAAGGTATCAGGCCTTTTTCACAGAACAATTTTATTTACGTATGTGGCAAGGGTAAAACATTCTTTTATTCTGAGCTATTGCGACAAAGCATTTGTACTGCAGTCGCGCAGAAGTTTATGACTTTGGTAGAAAAACTGCATTTGCAATAAAATCCGCACATTTTAGCTAAAGTAAGAACTTCCGAATCAGACAGTCTTAATGATGACAAATCCCACATTTTCTGTCTCATGATGTTCTCTTATCCTAATGTCCTCGTCTAAAGCAAGTTTTCTAGGTGGATATGTAGGTAGTAGTACCATAATGTCCAGGAAAACTAGGGATGTTCATTTTGGACACTCACATTGCCAGAATAAGAAAAAAAAATCCGTGTAGCTCATCGCCATGCAGAATCTTTAACATCAGTGAGAATAAGTATCAAGATGTATGGCGAAGGTGGGACATCTGCCTTAGTGCATATACGCAAGCTTAGGCAAGGTAAGAGGAGGGTGGGAAACATAGAAGCAACGCAAGACTGAGGAGGAGGAGGAGGAGGAGGAAGTTACTGCGTCACAAAATGTGTACGACGAAGCAACCAACTGCTCTGCCTGCGCTGCCTCGGGGAGGGAGGCGGAGAGGGGAGGGGAGGGGAGGGGGCGGGAGGAGGACGGGACAGGGCCAAAGCGCAGACACCGCGATCGTCTGGCGATTAGCGACATCTTGTTCACGCAACGATAGTCTCACCTGGAAGAAAAGGTCGTTTTCTTAGGCAGAGCGAAAGAATAGCGTCTAATAAAAAGTTGTGCTAAAGGTCCTCGTTGCATCCTTTTTTTTGTCGGCTAAATGTGTTTCTCCAGCTCTTACTATGCATGTCGACAAACGGCGTTTTTTCCCCTTTCCGAGTAAACGTCCTCTACGCAACCTAGCGGCTCCATTTACGGGGAGGGGAAAGGAGAAGGGCAAGAAGGGGAGGGGAGGTCCGCTCCGCGGCCGGGCTGGCCTGCGCAATGAACAAGAAAAAGAAGAACAAAATACGGAGTTGGAGAAGTGAGATGAGCAACAGCCACTAATAAACAAAAATAGAAAAAACCAGAAGAAGTCTGAAGCAGACAGAAGCGCCAGAGGAAGTGTGTGCCACCGTCATCCCAGTCCAGTTCTCCTCCGTTCTCCTCCTGTCCTGTCCTGCCCTCCCTTCCTCCTCCTCTTCGGCCATGAGCTGTCGCGACCTGATCCGCCGCCCCGGGGGCTCCGGGCAGTCGGCCAGGACTCTCTACGAGCTCTGCCTGGACGTGCTGGCGGCCAAGGCCGGCGGTGCTAAGGGGTCCTCCTCCTGCCCCTCCGGGGAGGACGATGGCCTCTCCCTGGCCCTGGACATGTCCTACCAGGCCAGCCAGGGGCGACTCGTCACCGAGGCCATGAGGATGGATGTCTTCGTGGTCATGCTCAGGCAGGGAAACATCGACGCTCTACAACAGGAAGTGAGTGAAGAACTCGTCATTGGATGAGATAGAAAAAAAACACCCCTTAAATTTAAACAAGTTCACAGTGACTCTCACACATAGTAGAAAAAAAATGACATCTCCCTTTTTCCTCCTCTTCCTGTTTCCCTCCTTCAGCTTGTCCAGCTTGACCGCTTCCTGTGCCTCCTGACCGTGGGCGACCGTCGCACCGACCTCCACCGCCTCTTCCAGGCCGTCGTCGACTCCGGGAGCGACATCCAGGCGTCCCTCTGCGACCAGGCCGTGGAAGACCTGGCCCCGGCTCACGGTGCCGGTGTCGCCGGCGCAAGGAGGGGGGACGACCGGACGGAACGGACGGAGGGAAACGTCAACTGGGTGCACCGGAGGCTGCTGGACTACACCAACATGGCCTCCTTCTACACCGACGCCGGGTGGTACGACAGCGCCGCCAGGATCTACCTGGTCATCGTGGGGAAGGTGGACGAGATGCTCCTGGCGGAGGAGAACAACTTGGAGGGCGGCGACGAGGGCTGCCACGACGGCGACGACGACGACAACAGCGCCGGAGGGCTGGGCCCCACCCGGTCCGCGCTGATGGCAGTCAAGGCGGAGGCCTCCGTCAAGCTGCTGGCAAACCTCTCCTCGTTTTGCAAGTTCACGGCAGCAGCAGTAAGAAGGCCTACTAAATGTCGTCTTGTCTGAAGAATCTAATCATGTCCTCTCTCTGACAGGCTTTGTACAACGTGATGGTCTCTTGGGTGTCCTCAGACCTTCCATCTTCGCTGAAGGCGCTTATCCAACCAACGTGAGAGAGAGATCAATGCAACCCAACTACTCTTTCTTCAACCCTGGTTGTTGTTTTTTTCAGTCCTCATCCTCGTAGCCGCCGCGATCGCCTGCTGCATAGCCTGGCCCTCCGCTACCACCGGCACTTCCGCCGCCACCGCGCGCCGTACTTCTCCACCTTCTCCTCCTACCACTTCCACCGCTCCAACTACCAGGTGTCCATGCAGTGGGCGCTGGCGGCGGTCACGGCGCTGGGGGAGGACGACCACTCGCACAGGTGAGGAGGGGAAGGAGGGTGAAGAAGCCTGAAAGGTGTTCACCTCGTTGTACTTGGTACTATAATGCATATACCTACCTATTTTTTTGTAGGGTGATAATTGATGTTCTTCAGCAAGCTGCCAAGGCGTGCGTGGTCAGAAGGAAGTTCCAAAGCGCTAAAATGCTCATAAACGTACGTAGTGGTTTTTTTTTGTCTCTCTGATTGATTTTTGAAATCAATCAGAATTTTATCGAAGTTTACCTGCCCACCCCGCGCCATTCACTTGCAGGAGGCTGTCATCCGGACACGTGAGATTTTCGGTGACTCCCACCCCAAGTACGCCGAGTGCCTCACTGATCTGGGCTACTATCTCCTCAACGTGGATCAGGTCGGGAAGAGCCTCAAGGCGTACGAGACTGGACTCAAGGTAAGGAACCACTCAGTTGGTTAGTTCCACAAAGTGTTACTTACTTTTTTTCTTTCTTCTCACTCTCTCTCTCTCTCTCTCCAGCTTCGTCAATCCTGCTTCGGTCGGCGGAACCTTCGCGTGGCCATGTCTCACGAGGACCTCGCCTACGCGTCCTATGTGAAGGAGTACAACACGGGCAGCTTCAACAAGGCCAGAATGCACGCGGAGAGGGCCCTCAAAGTCATGGAAAAGTAAGAGAAGAAAGAAATGCACACTCTCTCTCTCCCATCATGGCTCGAGCCGATCCGAATGTTCTCCTGTAAAGGCTTCTGCCCAGCCAACACTTGCTGATGGCAAGTTCCCAGCGCGTCCTGGCACTCATCCTGGAGGAGATCGCCATTGATGCCAGTGACAAAGCCGAAAAAAAGAGAATGCTTCTCAAGTGAGAAACAAAAATTTCCTGGGATATGAGGAGTCGCCTTCAAAACTGCCATCTTTTGTCTTTTTTTTTTTTTCAGGGCGGAGAGTCTTCATCAGAGAGCCCTGGAGGTCTCGATCAAGGCCTTCGGAGAGAAGAACGTACAGACCAGCAAGCACTACGGAAATCTGGGCAGGCTATACCAGAGCATGGGAAGTCTCAGAAAAGCAGAGGAGATGCACCTGAAGGCAAGAAGAGAGAGAAGCATGTTTCGTTGATGATCGGTCACATGCCTACTGTACATATACATACCTCTACCCGTTTTCGTTGCAGGCGATTGCGATCAAGGAGGAGCTCTTGGGGCCGGACGACTACGAGGTGGCCCTGAGCATCGGCCACCTCGCCTCCCTCTACAACTACGACTTGGACGAGCACAGCAAGGCAGAGCGCCTGTACCTGCGCAGCATCGACATCGGCCTCAAGCTCTTCGGGCCGAGCTACTCCGGACTGGAGTACGACTACCGGGGACTTATCAAGATTTACCAGGAGACGCACCAGTACGACAAGTCGCAGGAGTGGTCACAGCGCCTACGGCACTGGCGGGACCTGAGAGACGGCGCCGCGCAGGAGGCGGAGGAACTGGAGGAGAAGGAGGTGCTGGCCGCCGAAGAGGCCGCGGCGGCGGCTGCCGCCGCGGCGGCGGCCAACGGGGTGTCGCGCGCGGCTAAGGCGGCCGCGGCGACGGCCGGCGGCGCCATCAAGAACGCCGCCTTCTACCTAGGCGCCGGTGCCGGGAAGGATGCCACCCCGCGACCCATCGGACTCATCCTCAGTGACCTGGACGAGGAAGTTTAGTCCATGGAGTTTTTTTTTCCTCTTGCGCCTTCCTCGTGGCGACGTTTTGTGGAGTAAATTTCTACTTTGGGAAAGAAGGACCTTTGGTACACAATGTTAACCGATGCTTCAAGCTTTGTTACCTTTTATTATTTTTTTTCGGCTTTCTTGCTTCTGAAAGCATTTTTGACATGATGTCCAACAGGAAAAATAGAAATCCCAAGAGTGCAAAGAAGGTAGCGGCAAAATGGCCCAAATTGGTCGTGTTAAACACGGAACTTTTTCTTTTGGACGTGGGGCAAAAGAAAAAAAAACAAGAAGACTTCAACAGCATGGCAATACGACAAAAGTGATTTACCATATTCATGAGTGTCATGCGAATTGAACAAATGACCTGAAAAAACTTCAATTTTGCTAAATTTTAAGAACTGAAACTATTTCCTCGTATATTTTTCTTCCCTTCACTTAAAAAAGAGAGAATATAAAAATTGTGTACCTCGCAGACATTTTCAGCCTTTGGGTGCCTGTTAGAGTGCGTCAAGAAGACGAATATTATTTTTCGATCGATAACATTATTAAATAAATGTACACGAATTATTAAAGAAATATAGTACTGCTACATATGCCAAAATTTCTGGTAAATCGCTAGGTGCGCTGCACTTCATGGTTCTCTCAAGAACAGATCGCCTTGGTGATTGGTGATTCTCCTTGAGACGTGGAATCACCATTTTTGCTCGTAGGTTTATGCGCCGGACTTCCTCGCCACCCCTTTTATCCCATTCTCCTCCTTTTTACGCGCCCCCCCCCTTCCCAAACCAAACTTCTTTCTTCTTTCCCCCTTCTCCCTTTCTCTCTTGCCGCCCCAATTCCGACATCGATTTTTCCTCCCTTCGTCCCTCCCTCCACCAGCGACGACAGGAGTTCCGACCGACCGACCGACCGACCCGTGCCGACGGTTCCACACCCGATGGCAACTTCCGCACGTACGTACAAGAAAGGGGGGGGGGGAGGGGAGAGGAGGAGACGGACGGAGGGAGGGACGGACACTCCCTTGGGCGCATCATCACACTCCTGCTGCTCTCTACCTCCTCCTCCCTCTTCTCGCTGTCTCTTCCTCTCGTTGCTGCTGTCTCTTCCCTCCTCCGCACAAGAACCATACTAGGTCAGACGGCCTTGAGAAAGCACAAAAGCAAAGCAAAAGGATAAAGAGGGAGGGAGGAGGGAAGGAAGGAAGAACGGGGAAGAGAGGACATGGAGGAGAACAAAAATTGGCGTTGGATATGAGCTCAAAGATCGCTGGTCCCTGCGCCGCCGAGGCGAGCGGGGGAGGCGCAGGGGCGGGTGGCGCTGGGGCGCACCTGGGAAGGGGCAGCAGGCACCACCACCATCACAGGGAAGCCCTGCAGCACCACCATCACCACCAGCAGGCGGGCGCGGGTGGCTCCGCGGCGACGGCGGCCATGAGTGCAGCGGCGGTCGCAGCCGCGGTGCCCACCGTGGTGGTGTCGGTGCCGTCCGACGACAAGATCGACCTGGCCACCGACCTGGTGGCCAATTTCGGATCGAGGGTGTCCGGCTCCTCCTCCAACAACTCCACGTCGGTCGGCGCGGCGGCTTCCTCATCATCAGCGGCCCCGCCCTCTTCCACGTCCTCCTCCTCTTCGGTGGCGCAGGATGCAAGTGACTCCGCCGCAGACGTCATGGAGGATCTGGCCAAGGTGGCCGAGGCGGCCAGGAAGGATGTGGTGGAGGACGCAGATTTTGACGGATTCGAAGACCTGGAGCTCGGCACCGATCAGGTGCCGCTCGGGGAGATCCTGGACAAACTCGACGCGGATGGAGACGCCGTCCACGACGGCTCGAAAGGCGGTGGCAACTTGATACGGCTCCACGCCGTCGCGGCCTCCTCGTCTCTGGAGGACGTGTCCGGGGCCGCGGAGGCCTCTTGCCCCGGAGGTGGCCCGGACGGCGGGCTGGACAACCTGGAGGACTCCCCGACCATCTCCGCCACTGTGAACGTAGCCACTTTGGATCTCAGCGACCCGGAGAGCATCCACCAGCACCTGACTCAGCTCAACGACACTGTTCTGAAGGTGACGACCGCCTGCCTCCCGCTGTCTCCACATCTGAGCAACACCGTCTCCATCGCCAACAGTGGAACCTCTCCATCCTCTTCGTCCTTCGAGCAGCAGCCCTCGCCCATTTCGCCCAAGGTGGACTCCTCCAGCAGCTCCAGCTACCTTTCTCCCCCTCCCGTCATGTCGGCCTCCTCACTGGTCCTGCCGACTTCTCCGGTGGCACTGCCTACTTCTCCTGTCTCCACGACCAGCGGCAGCACAATCAACCTACCCGTGAGCCCCATCTCTCAGCAAGCGTCTCAACAGCAGAGCGCGTCCGTCGCCTCTTCCTCCCCTTCCACTCCCACTCCGACCCCCTCCAACAGTTCCCCGGGGGGCAAGAGGACGCACGCCTCCGCTGGGAAGACCAGCTCGCAGGTCTGCAGCATCTGCAGCAAGGCGTTCAGCAACGGCTCCGCCCTGGCCAAGCACCGACTGACTCACAGCGAAGAACGGAAGTACCAGTGCACCACCTGCGGCAAGGCCTTCAAGCGGCAGGACCACCTGAACGGCCACCTGCTCACCCATAGGAGCACCAAGCCTTTCGCCTGCCTGGCAGACGGATGCGGCAAGAGCTACTGCGACGCTCGCTCCCTCCGGAGGCACAAGGAAAACCACCACGGAGCGGTGGCCCCCGCTAAAGAACCGGGCTGCGTTGACGCCCCCTCCACCATTCCAGCAGAGCACAACAGCGCGGGGCAGCGAGAGAGCGACAGCAACAACGCCGCCAACACCATGAGCGTTCTCCCAAGTAGCGAAGACACCGAGATAATCAATCCAGCATCATCATCAGCTTCAGGCGACAGCAACAGCGACAATCAGCAGCAGCAGCACAAGAAACAACACGGTAACCAAGGCCTCATTGTCAATACCAAAGGTCTCTCAGTACAGCAGCAGCAGCTCATAGAGCAGCTCTTCAGCGATTCTAAGAGCCTCACAAGCATAGACACAGGCTCCCTCACCTCAGCACAGAGCTCCAAGAGTCTCATTCCCGATGAGAGCGCCTCAGCACTGTCACCGACCGGAAGCGCAAGCACACCGTCGCCGTCGTCGTCAAGGCCGACCGCGGCTAAGAAGACCGACGTCTCCATCCGCGCGTCCAACATGGCGGCCAAGGCCCTGGCAGCCGTGCAAAACCAGGCGTTCCAGCTGGCACCCCTGGTGGCCACTCCCTGTCCGTGCGGACCCGACGGTGAGCCAATCTCTACAGGAGTCGGGGCCGCTGGCGGCACAGACACGGCCAAGACGTCCACGTCAGCCGTGCTCAAACTAGCAGAGAAGCCTGTGGAGTGCACCATGTGCAGCAGGAAGTTTAAGAACATCCCGGCTCTGAACGGACACATGAGACTCCACGGCGGGTACTACAAGAAAGACGCCGACGGAAGGAGGATCCCAAACTTGCCCCACCAGGACGGACAAGGAGGCAGCGGCGTCCGGTTCAAACCTCCGACGGGAGACGCGAGCAACAGGGGGGAAGCGGCCCAAAAGGGCGGCAAGAGGGCGTCGGCGCGGCTGGACCCGCCGATCGTCCCTGAGAAGCGGCGGCTGCTGGCCAGCGACTGTCTCAGCAACCAGCTGCCACCGGAGGCCATCAGGCACCTCCAGAACCTGGCGCCGGGAAACAGGAACAACAACAGCAAGGGCGGAGGGGACGGCAACAGCAGCTCCGTCGCCTCGATTCCAGCACCATCCACGGTTCGACACTCGAGTTCTCCTTCCTCCCTGGCCTTCAAGAGCTTGCCGCCACCGGACACCAGCCAGCTCTTGGCGAACCTCGAGCGCAAGAATATGGAGGAGCAACAGTCCCTTCAGCAGCAGCTTGGCGAGCAACAAAGTTCTTGTCTGGCGGCATTCCGCCATCCTCCTCCACCGCCACCGCCACCGCCACCACCTCCGCCGCCGCCGCCGCCACTGTCCCACCATCATCAGATGCCGTCTCTCACCAACGTCATTTCTTCTTCGCCCGTCCCAACGTCCATCCACTTTAACCCTCCTCCGCCCCCAGCTTCTCTAATGTCCAAGTCTCCCCCTCCACTCGTCATCCGCGCCGGCGCCGGCGTCGGCGTTGGCGTCGGAAGCAACGCCAGCCTCCACGGGCTGGCTTCTCAATTGGCTCAGCAGATCTGCAACTCCATTATCCCTGTATCCTCGGCGGGAGAGGCGATGGCGGCGGCGGCAGCGGCAGTGTCCACCCCCACGGTCTCGACGAAGCAGACCAACCTGATGCGGGTCGACGCGGCTTCCGACAAGACGCCCCGGATCGGGCCGGAGTTCCAGGCAGACATTCCGGACCTGATGACCACCGAGGCGGATGGAGGCAAGAAGAAGAGAAAGGCGCACGACGCCTGCGAAGGCTCCGAGCTGCTATGGGACCCTCGGACGGCGGCCAGGATCTCCGCCCAGTCGATGCAGTCCTTCTTGACCCTGGCCTCCAGTTGCCTCGTCCCAGGAGGGTCTAGGAACGAAGAGGCAGCGCTCACAAGTCTGCAGGTGAGGAAGCAAGGAACCTTGATCGTTTATTTAAAATTTGAGTTTCATACATTTTTCAAACTTATACTAGAATCCTCTGGATCTACGTATTAATGGACTTATTGCAAATTTGTCCCCTTCCTCCCCTCCGAACGGATGGACAGTCGGCGTCAGGCAATCTCCAGCGCGCACTGCTGTCCCTGATGTCGCGCTGCCGCGAGCGCCGACCCTGGACGGAAGAGGAGGTGGCCGGCTTCTACGAGGGACTGGTGCGGCACCACAAGGACTTTGCCGGGATCGCTGCGGACGTCGGCACACGGACGGCGGCGGAGTGCGTGGAGTACTACTACCTGTGGAAGAACGTGTGCAGGGAGGAATCGCAGAGTTTCAAGGCCGTCTTCGCGGCGTCCACGGCAGTGGCCGCAGAGGCGGAAGCGGCGGCGGCAGCGGCAGCGGCGGCAGCGGCGGCAGCGGCGGCGGCGTCGACCGGGCAAGCACAGCTGCAGCAAGTGCAAGATGTTACTGATCAACTGGCAGAGCAGCAGCAGCAACAACAGCAGCAGCAACAACAGCAGCAGCGGCGACGGCGGCGGGGGCAGCACACGGAGGAGAAGGCCGAGTGCGACAGCAGTTGCAAAGAGAATCTCGATGCTGTTGAAGTTGTTAGTGCTTCCAGGGCAGCGTCGGGGGAAGACAAAGAAGAAAGGGAGGCTCCCTGATGAGAGTGAGCCGCCGTCCGACGACGACGCTTCCACGTACAAACTTTACCACGTTTCTCTTGCTTGCGAGTTCAAGACATCTTTAAAGCAACTCCAGCTCCGAGGAAAAAAAGCCCACTCCGTTTGAATAATCATTTTTTTTTTTGCTATACAATTACTAGTATCGCTCTGCTCAAGCTTCGAAATCCCATATTTTTTCCTCTTCTTTTTCGCACAAGGAAGTCCTTTTGTCTGCGTGCAATAGTTACCAAAAATATTACTAAAGCATACTAGAACAGAACTAGCTTTCAAGGCGCAGATCGAGGATAATGTTTAGACCCTGCTTCCCTCCCCTCGTCTACTCCTTTTGAAAATGTTTTTACTCCCTTCCCTTCCCTTCCCCTCCTCTCCCTCTACGTACATGTAGTCTTGTCCGTAGTGATGCGCCTAGCTAATGTTAGTGGCCGTCGTTCGTTGCCACCAGTTCAAACCAAAATTTGGTCAAGAGCGCAGGATATTATGATTTCCTTTCCAGGACTATTCTAGTAGTGTTTACGAGAAAATTAGCCCCCCTCCCCTGTTCCGCCCACCGACAAGAATTAGCAATCTCTCTTCTCTCTGCGCCCGGCAAATTTCGCTCTAACATTAGAGGAGTTACTACGGTGTTTCAAAACTTTTAAATGAGGAAAGTCTGAGCTTCAGAGTTTCTAGTAACGTCCGCCACGTTCGTGGGTAGAAAAACAAAAACTATTTAGTTAAGAAATTGCCTGTGAAAGCGCCTGTTGAATGGAGCTTGTCCATAATTTCCTGGCTCATAATTTTATTATAGCCTCTCGCAAGCAAAATTTGAAAGACAAAGGAAAAAAAAGAGGTGTTGAAATGTCTGTGTGATATGTACAAGATTTTAAATTTTTGAGGATAATCTCTTATTAATTAGGAAAACTATTGCTTCCCGCTTCCTCTCCCCACTTTTTGAAACGTGACGTGTTACCATTTGACCTACTGTACTGTGTAATATTTACTGAAAGGAGATGTTAGTAGCTCAGGGAATTCTTTCCCCCTCCCACAGATCCAAGACAGATTTCCTGTTTGTGTGTTTGCCTCCTTCTCTCCCTCCCAACAGAACAAAGCAAAGTACATCAAATGTTGACTTCGACAATCGGAAATGACCACAAACACACAAAAAAGTCCCAAAACACTGTTGCTCTCTCTCAATGAGCAAAGTAAGTACCCATTTTCCATCCACCCTTTCCTCGTGTAAGTGACGATGCTCTCCTGTGCAGAAAAGTTGCACGTTAAAAATTAACCTCCACCTTCTCCTCCTCCGCCCCCCCCCCTCTCGTTCAGACCCCAATTTCCTGTATAACCTTGCTCACCACCTACAAAAAAGGTCCGTACCTACTGTACCGGTACCTACCTATTGTGCATAAACAGTACTACTACCACTACACGTACCCAAACGTTGAACAACATTCACCTTCCTTGCTCCATTCTCCCCGCCCCCCTCTCCTTCTTCTCAGCGCAGATCAATGATGCGTTCTACCTACTACCATGCTAATGTAATATTGTCAAGGCAAAGGGTGAAAAAGGCAATAATTTGTGACACTTTTTTTTGCCAGCGCATCTCTCCAGTACAAAACAAACACGAGAATCTCCCCCTCCCCTTCCCCCTTAAGGTGCGCTGGAACTGCGGGCAGACTGGACGAAAAGACAGTCCTCTTTCGGTCCGTCAGAGATTTGTAGCATAATTTTTTTCACGGTCTTTCAGAGTCATGAGAGTTTTTTCTTCACTCCTTTCGGTACGTGAGTGTGTCCGTGTACGAGTACGTACACATATTCCCCTACCACCCCATTCCTACATTATTCCAACCCAAACAACCCTCCCTTTTCTCCTCTCAATCATTGACTGTAATAAACGTTGCTGCAACAGTTCGAGATAGACATCTCCGGCTCAAAAACAAGAAAAGGAAGCAAAAACGTTGCTTTGGAAGAAGAAGAAAAAAGTCTACCTGAGCGAGAAAGCAAGAAACAATCAACAGTATTTCTGCAAGTTTTTAATCCAGCTTGAGAGCGCAGTGAAGGAAGGAACGAGAGAGAGACAGTAAAGAATCAAAAAATTTACCCAACTTTTTTTTTTTTCAGGAACAATTTTTGCCTATAGCTCCATACTAGATGTGCTTTTGTTTCGACCACTTCCTTTCTCGTGTGATGGTTCTGTCCCTTGTTGTGGTGTGACTAAGACGATGTCAGTAAGGGTGAAAGAGTTTTCTCCGTCGAAAGAAAAAAAATGATACTTTAAATGGAAGCACAAGTCCAGACTTTGCTCTCTCTCTCTTCTCTCATTCAATGCACACACCTTGTTATTTAACGCAACTTTGACTGTTTAGCTTACCATTGCTATTATTACATTGTCCTGAAGCAAATATAAGCAAAGCTAATAAATTCCTAGCTAAAAAAAATCGTGTACTTGTTTGCTAAACAGTTATTATCGGGGAAGTTAGGTGAGAGTTATCAAGATGTTTTATCTTTCATTAACACCAAATTCTATATTTGTCTGACTGTTTCGGGAAGAGTACAAGACCTCCTCCTTAATTTTTCGCAGTACGTAGAAGACGCCTGACTCTTGTGGAAAACTTGTGGAGTTTCGTTTTGTTATCACTTATCACAGTTCCTCTACTGCATTTGTTACTAATATACGTACATGAGAGTCTTAAACTTCTTTAACAGGAAAGATTCTTTGCCTTCCACTATAATAATTGAGCGTGCGCGGCAAAGACAATCAGTCACCTATCAGACGTACGCGATGGCTTTAACGGCCTGAAATTCCCTCCCAGCTTCGCCCCTGGCCAGTTCGAAGTTGACCGAGATGCCGACGGGCGAGAAGAGCCCCGCGATCCCGCCGGTCACGTCGTTGGCGCTCAGCAGGACCCTCGCGGGGATGAGGGTGGAGGAGAGGTAGCCTCTGTCCCCGTGCCATTCCACCACGCAACCGGTGTAGCGACGACCAACCTCGGCTTCGGACTCTGCTGCAGGGTTCTCCTCCTCTTCCCTGTCAGTAGCAGGAGCAGCAGCACCGTTGGCGATCGGGGGCGGCGGCAGCGACGTGTTCGGGAAGAGAGGCTGCGGGCGTCGGCGAGGGCGAGGGCGAGGGGGCGGCGCCTGTTGCGGCACGGAGGAGGTGGGAGGACCCACAGGATACCGGAGTGGGCGGGGAAGGGGAGGGGCCACCACGGTAGGGATGGGCAAGCCGGGGCCGCGCCCGACGGCGGAGGGCGGAGGAGGGCGGTGCGGACGGAAGGGGGCGAGAGGGCGCAGCTGAGGAGCAGGAGAGGGAATGGGAAAGGTCATTAGAGGAGGAGAAGGGGTAGGAGAAATGGGGGGCGGCGGCCCCCTCATTCGGAACGCCCTGGCCATGTCGGCGATCTCCATGTCCCAGGAGTGGACGCCGCAGGTGCCGAAGTGCTTGAAGAGCAGCGCCACCGTCCAGAAGAGGTTTGCGTCGAAGCTGACCCTGCCGTCCTCGGTCTCCGTCCTCCGGGGATCCACCAGGGCGAAACGGGGAGAGGCGGGCCCATCAGACAGACCGTCAACCTGGATGACAGTGACAGTTTGCATGGAGAAGGGGAAAAAAAGAGGAAATGCAGTAAATTAAATCAATGAATTCGCACCTGGTAGGACTGGACGCTGGTGCCGTCGTAGAGCTTGACCATGCGGTCCACCTTGATGTCCGGCCCCCCGGCAGCTGGCGGAGTGGCGGGCCCGCCCAGCCAGAGCACGTGGTGCCTCTCCCCGCTGCCGGGGAAGGCGGGCACGTTGGAGTACCTGGTCCTCCTGGTCCAGTAGCCGTCCTCCCCGTCCTCCTCTGGGCCCCCTCGGGGCACCCTCACCCCGCGAGGGTACCTGAAGTACCTGGCGGGGATCTCCGCCGCCTCCGCGGCGCCGCGGAACTCCTCCGTCTCCTCCAGCAGCCGCCCGGTCTCCGGGACCATCACCTTGAACGACCCAGTGACCATGGCGCGCCGGCGCCAGGACATCTTGGCCTCGCAGGCGTCCTCGCTGACCTCCGGCGGCGACCTCGACCTCGACCGCGACCTCTCGTACCTCCTGAGGTCGTCGTCGTCGTCCGTGTCCCAGCCGATCTCGGTCGGCCTCCTCCTTTCCCTCGTCTTGGGGGAAGAGGAGGACGATCGGGACATCACACAAGGGATGTGGGTGTGTGGGTGTGAGCCGATGTTGTGGAGGAAGGCCAAGGAGTCGTGAGAAAGAAGACCTGCGGCGAAGGATTGATTGGATTGAATTTAATGACCTAAAATCCAGTCTAGGTCGAGAAAGAACCCTCTCCTTAAGCCAACGGCGGTGGTCGTGTTGAAACACCAGTTCCCGTTAGATCACTGAAGTTAAGGCCAACGGCCGTTGTCGTGTTGGACACACCAGTTCCCGTTAGATCACTGA
>JAAUYM010048858.1_pt1 | contig 14365 bp, 16 predicted proteins | sample 7278001 | NCBI WGS metagenome assembly JAAUYM01 (sample SAMN14350224, study PRJNA611818) | marine sediment metagenome | isolation source: surface marine sediment (1.8m) | place: French Polynesia: Moorea | collected 2018-08
ATAAAAAAAAGTGAAAAATCGGTGGGAAATGTGCCTTTTCTTGTATACATTTCGAAGCATTAGGAATCGGAGGTTTATCGGAGCAAAAATGGAAGCTTTCTTAACAGTCACTACTTGGTGGTTGGGGGAGGGTTACAACTTGTTGTCTACACGCCCTTTCTCTCTCCCCAACTCTCAGCACCAAAACTTCTGCAATGCAAAAAAAAGGTGGTGAGAAGTTCCGTCTCTAACCGCAAATTTCGGATTTCGGAAGCCCTTTCCCATCGCGTATCTAGTTACTAATAATTCCTTTGGTGCTATAGGTAGGAGGAGATAGGAAATAACTTTCTTGTTAATTCACCTTGGCATCCTCCTTTGCTCTAAACCGTGCCTATTTCCCCCACCCCCACCCCTCCTTAAACACACCCAGAAATTAAAAGTTAGAGAGAACCACTATAGCCATGAAGACGGACACCACCAGATGCTTCAGTCTGCTATACTACTTTGCACAGGTGTTCACGTGTGAAAAGAGAAGAGTCAATTAACTTGGGAGGAAGGGAGACTTCTCCCAAGTCGTCGCAATCGAAAATCGATTACGGACGGGAGATGGAAAAGAAACAGGAGAAGCTGTGGACATTGGGGAACACCGGAAAAACCTCGTTAAGCTCTGTGCGCGGCTTTCATACAAAAAGAAAGAAGGAGAACATACCGACTACGGTGGAAAGCAGAATAAACCAAAATAGAAATCAATTTATAAACCTCTATTTGAGGTTTGGGAGGGAAGAAAAGGTAGCAAAGCAACTCCGTGGATGTTGAAAGGCAATTGATGCTCAGTTAGTGCAGTACTTCGATCAGCCGGCCGTGAAATCACTATCCGTATCTCGGCAATTCACTCTGCAATTCCGCGTGTACTTTTTAATACAAATAAAGACAACTTGTACTACCTTCGTCTATATACCGCGGACTTTTCTGTCATCAACAGCCAGCGATAACAAATGGAAACTTTTTTTTTTGCTTTTTCTGCCAAGCCGTTCTATTTCTTTTTGATCAACAACACTCACTTCCTGCGTCCGTAACTTTTTTCCACCAAAAGGGGGGAAAGCAAACTTATCTATTTTTTTTTCTTTCATGATGGTGCGAGGAAGAAGAGAAAGTCGCTTCCTAAGGGGTATCCCAAATAAGCGGTTTGGCAAAGTCCACGCCCTCCTTCCCACCCCACCCCTAAAAAATCACTATGTTGTAGTGAAAAACGGAAAAAACGGAAGCCACGTAATTCCTCCTTTTCCTTTCCCCCCATCCATTCACCTTTCCATCAAAAAAGGAAGAGAAAAAGCCCATCCCCGCCACCCAAATTATAGTAGGGCACGTGGGAGACGCATCCCATCAATATAAATGATCCTCCACTTTGCCGAGCAGAGAAGACGCACCATTAAGGGGGGAGGGGAGTGTTGCGAGCAAATTCCTCCCAACCAAAAAAGTTTCAGACATAGAAAGACGTGAGGCCCTTCCCAAAAAATATTGATTTTTGATCAGCAAAACCCGACGGGACTCTGAATGTGACGAGCGTAGCAAATTGTTTAGAAATTCTGCTTGAAAACATGCAATAAAACATGTCATCAGACTATCACACATTAATATCACACAATTTTTTTGCTCGTCTGGAAAATGACCAAAAGTCCCGTCGGGAAGTCGACAGTGTAGAAAAGAAACAGCCTGCGCGGAACGCTAATTAAACGTGAAATTGACTCACCTGTCCTGCCCTTTCCTGTGTCTGCCCCTTCGTCGACCTGACTTCGATGGCGCTGAGGCGGCGGCCTCTTTGCCGCCGTCGTCGCTCCTCGCAGGGATCCAGATGGAATCCAACCGGCGGAGGATCTGGTCTAGCAACCGTCGACCCTCGTCCTCTCCTCCTTCGTCTGCAGCCTGTGCAGACCTCTGTCGAGATCCCCTTCCCCCTCCTCTCTCTTCCCTTCTCTCTCCTCCTCCCTCAATTTTCTCGGAAGAATGGAGCCTCGCCTCTCCGCCCCGTCCTCCCCTTCTTCTCACTCTCTTTCTCTTTTCCGCCGGTGGTCTGACCGTCACAACACCGTCCCACGCCGAGAGGGGGGGAGGGAGATGAGAAGCAGCCGGCGGTGATGATGATGATGAAGATGGTGAAGATGCCTCTCCTGCGCCCTCCCCAGCGCTTTTATCCCATTCTTCTTCTCTCCTATTCACGAATATGCCTCCTCCTCCTCCTCCTCCTGTTTCCCAAGCGGACCTCCCGTCACACCACACGCGGTGCCTGGCAGCCACCGCGGCCACGATTACAATGCTCAGGCTCAGGGGCCCCTTAAGACTCCATAAATGAGTTTTCATGGCCTTATGCACAGCCTCACTTTTTGCTGAAAAAGTTCGATAAAACGTAGGTACAGAAAAGTTGTCGCCTTTCACTCCGCTCGGTAAACGCGGCACTGGAGGCACTCACTTACGAGGGCATTTGGCATGTAGCGGTATGACACTGCCAGATTCTCTTTCTCTCTCCCTTCTCTCTTCTCGGTTTTTTTTTTTTTTGGTTTCAGGAGAGAGCGTGGAGGGAGGGGAGGGGGGGCAGGAGGAAAGATCTGATGATGTCGTGGGCACGAAAGTCTTAATGAACTCGAAATGGTGTACCGGTAGTACAAGGCTTTTAAGGGATCTCCGGGAAAGTGAGATCAGCGTCGCCCACACATGCGTAACAGGTAGTGGCTGGCTTCCAGGTAACCGTTGATGTACTGGAGATAACATAATGTATACTGAACTACGTGTATGTAGTTACACTACTAGTACACACAGCTAACCCTCTCCCCCAATGACGGAGCTGAGAGGTTCGCAAACGCTTACTTGCCCACAAAGCTTGTTTAGGTCCTAAAGAAAATTTATGCGAAAGGAGTAGTTTCCACGATATTTGTATCCAAAGTTACAACGCACTAAGCAACCATGCCGAGTTGCCTTTGATGGTTCAAAATTTTGGGGTCAACTTTATTTACTACTGTGTTGAAGACCATAGAATTTTTTTTAAAGTACCCGACAAGCCGGCTAATCTCAGAACTTAACAAGTTCAGAAATTTGACATTGACTGACACACACGTTTAAAGTCCGCACATGCTTGTACTGTAGTATGTACGTATTGTTCTTATTAATACGGGGTTGATTACTTTGGGATCTCTTCAATTCAGGCGCTGTTCTAACCATAGCCAGTACTACAACACCAACAAAATCAGGAAGCATGAGTGTCCCTTAGTACTGAATTTTATTCAACCTGTTTAAAACATCTGGAAAGCTACTCTGTTAAATTATGTGTCTTGTAGGACGATAAACAGCAACTTGGAGCCATTCTGTGAGCTTTTAACTCAGCTAAACGGAAGTAATCCTAACAAACTTCTAAAGTAGAAAAGTCTAAAGTAGTTAAAGTAGCAAACACTGTAATATTACACACATGAGATACGAAAAAAATATGCAAAAGACCAGAACGATTCCGAAGCCCTGAAAAAGGGCTCCTTTCTCAACCTGACCAAAAAGTGGACAGACACAAAAAGGTGACCACTAGAAGAGGAGGAGGAGGAGGACACCAGCGGAATAATCTTAAGCGCAGAAATCCCCAAGGGAGCCTTAAAGGGCGACGAAAGAAGGCGGGCCTTTGATTTGTCCGCTGTCTCCCCTCCCCTCCCCCCCCCCCAGAAAGCCTTCGACTGTCAAGACGACTGTCAACCTCTCAGCTCTGTTCAGTTTCTTAGAAACTACGTACACATCACATTCTTGAGAATGTTGGGGTTATTGAGAACTATCTTATAATAATTACCTTTTTCAAGTCAATCTTGTCTCACTAAAACTACTACAAGTACTTCAGCCTAAGAACTCGTCCTACCTCTTCGTAGAGGTCGAAGGCCGCCAGCCCGACGGCGTTGTACACGGCGTCCTTCCTCAGCAGCGTGGCTAGGTTGGCGTTGTCCAGCGCCGTCGTCTGAGGTGTCTGCGGCACTGACGACGCCACCTCCTTCAGCGCCGCCACCAGCGCCGGCGTTAGCTCGGCCCGAAACTCGTGGAAGAGCGCCAGGAAGGCGGACTCGCAGCACGGCCGGAAACTGTAGCGCCAAGAGTCGCCACCCTCCTCGCATGCTAGAAGGGAGGGAGAAAAAAAGTGAATTTTTTTTTAAAAAACATGATTTGACCTATAACACAACTTCTACAATAAAAGCTTATCTGCATCTCTTACACCGTGCAATATAGCCATATTGCACGCTGTCAGAAGCCATTTTATGGCGTCTGACAGTTTGGAAACTTTCGAAATATTTCTTGCAGATGAGAATCACGTAAAAAAGGAAAAAAGAAAATGCATGTTTTTACTTTCTAAGAAAAAAATCCTCGGTTGATACCACACTTTTGCCATGCGTCCAATCTGCCGCCTTACTCGCGTTTTACTGAAAGCGCGAATAGTACGTAATCTGACAAGAGTGGTACTTGTCCAATGTGTCCAACCTTTTCAGAAAAAAAGAGGACAGAAAGACAGATTCTAGAGAAAGAGGAGATTCGGGATAAGTGGTCCTTTCATCGCGGATTATAACCTCCCACTGTCAAAGGTCGAAGGTCACCTACGGCTTTCACCGGCAAAAGGTACCCATACTTTTTTCAGAAACGCAACAAAGGTCTGCATCGTCAGTTTTCACAAGATTAAAGAGTAGTATAGAGTGAAACTTCGATTTAGTAAAGATTTCTCTGCTTTCTCTGCTTACCTCGATTTAGTAAGTAACCTCGATTTAGTAAACTTTTCTCCGAAAACCGAGGATTTGATTACTCCGCGTAAATTGCAGTTCCACTGTACTGTATACACACCGAGTCCATCTTGTGTACTGACTAAATTTCTCCCTTTCTTGGATTTGGCATGTTAAGAAAAAAAGGACTATAGCTTTTTTTATGGAAATGCTTACTACCATTCTTTTTTCTGGACATTCTGCATGTATTGTAGATAGGTACATATACTCCTCTCTGCCCCGATCGTCGGCCCATCTCCCACCATAGCATCATCATCACGCGCCACATTTCTCCTTCCTTCCTTGCTCGCTTCCTTCCTTACCGAATTCCTCCGGATCCGAGTTCCAGAGAGCGAGGTCCTCCTGACTAAGGGGAAGGTAGCTGAAGGAGACGGATTAAAAGAAAGGACTTATCAAAAGAACACGCGAAACCCGTACTACAGGACGTCCCAAAAAAAGTCTACAGCACATACTTACTGCATTTACAAAATACTCGTCTTCCCATGAAAAAAAAGGACAAAGCTGTATGGAATACGCAATAAGTCTGTAAACTTTTTTTGTGCTGTATGTGTGCGTGGAATGACCATTAATCCCTCATTCTTACACAATGTACTAATGTGCCTCGTACTTATCTCTTTCTCTCTGCGAATCTGTTGTACGTTGCTAGATTCACCTAAGTGCTTGCAGCATATACTTTTTTTTTCAAAGTGTTTGTAGCACCTATTCAAAAAATAAAGTATGAGGTACTGCACCAGACTTGCAAAAAAAAATTCAGGAGAGTCTTGTGTCGGCGTACCTGGCGATGATCCTGTTGCATATCTCGTGCACGACCCCCTCAGTGAAGAACTCCAGCTTTGCCTGGTGGCCCTGCACGCTCAGTGGGTCTCGCGCGTCTGTGGCAAAGAGGATCAAGGAAGAAAAAAAAACGTAAGGAAAGTTCGGATAAGTCAAGGAATTCAAATGTACACAGATGGGAAAGAGGGAACAAGTCACCTGCTCACTCTGGACAAGTTAGAGCTGAAGAACCATTAAAAAAGAGAATAAAAGACCACTTTTAAAGTTTTGTCGCCAATCATTCATCTTCCAAAAAAGAAGGTTCTGGAGCCAAATGCCTTCTACTGTCAGTCAAACTCTTTACCTCTTTTGCCTCACTTAAGCAAACGCAAAAAGTAAAGGGCCAATACTTAACCCAGGTAATCGGGAAAGTCAAGTGCCAGCCATTATACATGGGCGGGTGGCATACATAATTAGGACTGAGGTTTAATAACTAACCGACTTTTCGGTGTTGTTTCTATGCTAGTAAATATAGGTCGACAGTATTAGCACACAATATTTGCATTAATTTGCATTAAACTCTGGATACTCTGTATGTACTCGTATTAGTAGCTACATGGTACACGGCCAGGTATGTGCCACGTACGTAATCACTTCTTGTACTAGTAGGCACATGGTTAGGCTTCACGCTCTTCATGATCTCTCTTTCCTCCTTGCTCACCGTCGTCGTCGCCGTGCTTGGGCGGCTTGTACTCCATGCAGAGGAGGACCTGCTTCAGCAGATTCAGAGAGAAGATGGCGAATCGTTGGAAGTCCGCGGTGCCGCCGCTGCCGCCGCTGCCGCTGCCACCTCCGAAGCACTCCGAACAAAGGAACTCAAGGGTAGATCTGATCGGATGATAGGGAGCTGTTAGCACTTGGCATGAAACCCTTTTCTTCCCGCTCGTTTCGGTTACCTTATCAAAGGCACGAAGGAGAACGGATGCCCGTCCAGCAGGTCCGTAAGTGTTTTCAGCTGCAGGATGATATACTTTTCTAGGGGATCGCGGAACAAAGGAAACTCTCTCCCTGGAAGAAAAACGACAATGTCACTGTGATAAATACATTTTTACTTGGGGGGCAAATCTACCACTGCAGTCGAACTTATGGATAATAGGGAAAGGTAAGGGAGGCAGTAAACTAATTTCTCAATAATCCGAGTTCGATGGAACAATACTTTCCTCCTTCTTGGGTAGCATCTGAATTTGCTTTCGACAGGTTCTACTTTCAAAACTTCTCCCTCCAGTCCAGGACATACTACTGTAAAACAATAATTAAGAAAACCTGCCGAGACAACTTTGAAAAAGTAAAAAGTAAAATGTTGCACTTTTTCCTTTTAGCTCAAGATCTACTACAGCATTAGAAAAATGCTACTTACTTAGCCGCAAGCATATGCTTGTCTGGGAAGTAAGGTTCGTCAGGAACACCATTGCATTTTGGTTCTCGTGAGGTCGACGCAGACCGTGAACTATCGCTTTCCGAATGACCTATGCAAAGAAAACAAAAGACTGCAAACATACAAGAATACATCGGGTTGCCAATTAACCTCCTACCTTAAGAGAGATGGTGGCTTTTTCTAGAGCTACTGACATCACATTTTCCACTCGTTGGGCAGCCTGTAAAAGAACAGAAGAGGAAAAAGACTCGAGATGCAAAAAAAATTGAGAAAAATCACAGCATGCAAATAACATTACACGCTACCTGCTGCACTAGAGTGGTATGGTGCACCTCCCATATTCTCAAGACGTACGGAAGCAGCTCCTCGATCATGTCATGGAAGACCCGCCTATGCCACCAAAGAGAACCCGACGGGACTTTTAAACTTCAAGCGTCACAAAAGTGACGAAAATTTCCCAGAAAACGTGTGACATGGTATGTGGTATTCTAATGACACGTTCCATGACATGTTTAAAGCAGAATTTGTTACACTCATAAGTTTAAAAGTCCCGTCGGGAAGTTGCCAACAAACACACACATACACAAGGAAAAAACGCAATTCTGCTTTTGGATAGTGACCTGTCTGCGGCCAGCCGCTTCGAGGCCAGCGCCTTGATGGTGTGGTGGAGGATGAGGAGCGCCCGGTGCTGCACCAGGTCGTTGCCGGACTGCAAGGCCTCCAGGAGGGAGGGAAGCAGCTCGGGCCACTCGCGAGGCACGTCGAACCTGCTCAGGGAAGCGTGGGAAAGGAAGAAATTCCGCTTGGTGGCTGGGGGTGCCTTGACGGTGTTTAAAAAAAATTTGCTATTTTCTAATCATACTACTACTAATTAGGACCGTTCAGACGTTCTAACACCCCTGACGGCAGTATAACGAAACCATTGACTACTGGTATCTCAACGGCAGCTAAATACCTTTTCTCTACCTTTGAATAATGGTACTTTAACTATGGTTCAACGGATAGCGTCGAGATATCATAGCTCAATGGCAACCTTATACGAGTACTACTATACAGTATTGTTTTCAAGTGTTTTTAAGACCTACCTAGGATGAGAACTAAACAGTACTAATTAATAGTACAATTCATGAAATTCTCTGACTGGAAAGGAAACTTTTTCTCCTATTTTTGTATGACCTTTGTGGCAGCTTATTAAATAACAGACTAATGACCAACCTAGTCCGTCTAAAAAAAAAACAGTACTAGAGAGTTGGACAGACAGCATCAAGTCCAAAATATAATTTCAAAAGTGTACATTATGAACTTAAAAAACATTTCCTAGTTAACGCCGATTGAGTTAGTGGTTGCCCTCCCTTTCATGCCCTCCTCACCTGGCAATCTTCCCTAAGAGCACTGCGATCTGCAGGGCGATCGGCTGAAGCGGTTCGTCCAACGTGCGGAGAAGATTCAGCCGGAGGGAGCGCTTCTCATCCTCACAAATGGCACTGGAATGGGAAACCGGACCGTTTAGGCACTTCTTTCAATCTCATGCTCATGCTCACTCTCTCTCTTACTTTGGTGCCAATTTTCTCCAGTATCGATCGACCCCGTTCTTGAAGTAGAGCACCGCCTGCCACCGGACGGCCGTCGGGAGGGAGTGGTCCAACACCACGTCCTAAAAGGGGGGGGGGGGCACACACACTTACTTCTCTTCACATGTGGAGCCTGATAATTTCTATCGACAAGTCTTTAAACGCCACAGAAGTTTGGACGCACGTGAAAAGATGCAAAAATGTGATTGTGATACCGGTAAAATATTTAAGTATCACAACGTTTCTGTGGTTATCTTTTTTTTCGGGGGGGAGGAAAGGGAGGTTCTTACAATGAGCGCCGAGTAGAATCCGGTCTGCGTCTCCCACAGCCTGAGCCTCTCCTCGGCCACCCTGATGTCCACCCCACCGGACTGGGAAGAGGCCGCCTCCAGCACCGACAGCAACTCCGCGGGAGGGGACATAATGGGCGGGATCAGGGGCTCTCAGGGGCTCAAGGTGCCTGTGGTGGCGGGAGGTGTTGACGTCGTTGCTGCACTGGAAGCGAGGGTGAGGGACCTTGTTTTGTTGTCTGTGCTGTGCTGCGGCGGTTGCCGCTAGTGGCAGTGTTACCACCGGGCTAGCTTCAAATTTTGCAAAGAAAATGTTAAAAATTTGCGAAAAGAAACAAAATACCTGGAATATTTCTGGATGACTTTTAAAAAATGTCAAAATTTGCAGCTTTTACTTAGTAAAAAATTGACCGTCTACGAAACTCGCAAAAAGATCCCAAGTTGCAAAAGGTCCCCCCCCTCGCCAAAAAAAAATCACAAGGTCTGTTTAATCTTTTTTTCTCACAATTTTGGGTATTTTGCACGGCGTGGCAACACTGGCAGCTCGTCCAATGTTGTGGTGTTACTGTGTAGGTGCTGTGTGTAGTAGACAGCAGCACTTCAGGGAAAGAAGAAGGAAGGAGCGGAGCTCTTTTTCTCTCTCTGGCAGCTGCCAAATAAACACAGTAAGACCCAAAAAAAGGAAGAGAAGAGAGGTTAGGCATTACACAGGCAAGGCAAAGAGAGCAACAGGAAGTGTACTGCATACAGACATTATCATCCTCTATTAGTATTAGCCATTCCTGACAGTAATCATCCATCCGCGGCTGCTACATTTGAAGCGTCAAGCCAAACGGAGGTTGGTTGGCCTTTCTGCCACTGCCAGTGCCACCTTCAATAACTGAGCTCAGTTTCCAACATTGGCGGTAACGAATGAGTAGCTGGAGAGTGAGGCTCCTGGAGGGCTCGGTCATGACCGAGCGGAGTTTGTGAGCCTCTCCAGACTGATGAGAGGATGTCTCTCTTGGACAGGCTGATCTTGTTGGCGGTGAGTATAGTACGGGGGCCCTCCATGCCACCCAACCAATATTGCTAGCGTGAGTTTAGTGATGGGCTGTCCTAATGCCAGAGCAGGTGTTTTGGTGGAAAAAAAAACCTGATAGCAACCCAGATTTCGACCCCAACACTACGTCTTCCCCATGACGTAGCTACCAATATTGGTTGGGCAGCGACTTTTTTTTTTTACTTGATGTGTTCCTCCCTCTCCCCAGTTGTGCGCGCCGTTGACCGCACCTCTCCTTCCTGACGCGACCGCCTCAGGCTCTTTCTCCTCCTCCTCCTCCTCCTCCTCTTCCTCCTCGTCACCTTCGTCCTTTCTGTGGCGAATCGACACCTCCCCGCCGTCCTACTTCTTCGGGACCATCCACGTGCCGTACGTGCGCGTGTGGGACGCCGTCCCCGCCGTGGCCAAGCGCGCGCTCAGGAGGGCCAGACACGTCTTCCTGGAGCTCGACTTGACGGACCACTCCACCGTCCGCGCCATGTCCTCCTGCCAGCTCCTGCCGGGGGGAAGACACCTGTCACAGGTCATCCCGTCGGAGCTCTACCTCAGGCTCAAACTCTACCTGGTGAGGAAGAGGAGAGAACGCCTCCGGTTGACAGACACACCTTTAAAACTCTTTTTTTTTTCTTTTTGCTAATTAATGACCTTCCTGATGCTTCTTCTCCAGGACGGCATTCGCCGTTCCATGCCCGATTGGCTGACCGATGACCAGCGGGCGCGCGGCTTCACCGCCGACTACCTCTTCCACGCGGCCACGGCCAACTGGGAGAGGAAGAGGCCGATCTGGGTCATGATGATGCTGAACACGCTGACCCGGTCGGATGTGGCCTCGCGCGGGGTTCCGGTGCTCGACCTCCACCTCTCCGACCTGGCCAGGAGGGCCGGGAAGAGGCTGAGCGCCATAGAGGAGGCGAAGGAGCAGTGCGGACCGATAAACAACCTGGGGAAGGAACAGGTGAGGAGTCCAATTGCTGATTGTTCTGGCCGATTAATGAGCGTTGCTTCTCGACCACCACCACCCGAAGGTCATCTTCGCATTGAACCACACTTTGTCGTACCACGAAAACCTGCGTCTCGGTCTGGACAGCAGAGGTGGCTCTGGATCGGCCTTCACCACGGATGCCCTCATAGAGCAATATCGGCGAGGCGACATCGAGTCGATGCGAGTCAACCAGAACACCTTCCAGATTCCCACGTTCCAGGTACTCGAGGCGAAATACGTACAGTGCGGCCTTCATGAAGAAAATGGGTGATCTACCGTACTGATGCATCTGTCTACGTACACTACATTGTATACGGGGGGGAGGCTACTTTATGTCAAACAGTTTTAAAAATGGCAATAAGAGGGTCAGAATGGCTTCAGATGATTTTTTTACGAAATAGACCTCCCCCCCCCCACACACTGTCCCCTAAAGGGGGGACTTGATAAGCTCAAAAGTAAAGTTAAAATTGAGATTGTAAGCTTTTGCACCCAAAAACGCGGGTGGTGACCGGCTAGTACTGGTAATAGTAATTCCAATCCACACCCAAGCAGGCCAGCCAACGTCTGACGGCCCGCGAAAGGGCGATGGTGCACGAGATAGACGAGTACTTTCGGACGCACCTGGTGGAGTCGCGCAACCGCCGCATGGCGGCCAGGGTCGTGGATCTCCTCGTCAACCGTCCGGACTCCTACTTCTTCGCCTTTGGGGCCGGGCACTTCGTGGGACCTGCGAACGTTCTCGAGTTCGTCCGCTCTGCCGGCTTCAGGGTGGACCAGGTGGCACCTCTGGACCCACTGGACGACGACGGGTACGTACGTACATGCGACATGTGAACTTGAGACGAACTGGCCGGAGCAAACGCTCTCTTCGTGGCAGGTCCGGACGCCGTCGCAACCGAGTTCAGGGAACCTTTGACGACCTTCCCGACGAGGAGAAGACCAAGGCGCTGCTGCAGTTTCTCCAGTACAGGCAACGCGCGGAGAGCGAGAAGAACAGCAGCGCCGACGGCTCTAGCAGCACCCGTCGGTTCGAAGAGATGGTGGGCGGGGTCAACACCGGGACGGTAGGCGGAAGTCGGGAGGAGGAGGAGGAGAAAGAGGACGACGACGAGAGGGAAGTGGAGGAATCGCTCAAGATTTGGTACGGGTTGAACGGAGAACAGCTTTCCTCCTCGCCAGCCGAGGCGGTTCTCTCGGTGTCGGAGCGGACGAGGGTGATCATGTTCGTAGCTGTGATCACAGCGGTGCTTTCTTTTCGGTGCGGACAGTGAAAAGAATTTTCCAGATACCCACTTTTTTTTTCTTGAAGTTGAACGGCTCTCACGTGGAACAGCATGATGTTTTATCCCGCAGGATCCGTCATATTAGGTGCCTACCTACCTATGTTTATTGAGACTCAATCCACCATTCTGTTCCCTTTGTTCGTAAGATCTAGATTACCTACCATGTGGTAGTAGGTTTTGATTTTTGACTTAAAATAGCTTTAAGAAACTCTTTGGCGGGAGGTTCTTTATCTCAGTATTATGTTGGCAAACTCGTACAAGGCATTGTTGCTTACACCTTCCGTGTTCAGAGGATAAGAGGAAAGCAGTGGCGTGGGCTTCCCAGGACCTGTGATGATAAAAGCAGCTCATAGTGTACGTAGGCAACGAAAGTATTAGGATGTTTTATAATGTACACTGTAGGTAGTACGTATGTAAGCACTGTAAAGGTAGTGTCTTTTTACTACTAAGTACTAAGTTGAACAATAAATCTTGGAAGCAACTCATATCAGACAAAATTTACTATCACACGAATACAGAACAGAATATACCTGGCAGGTGATCTTTAAAAACTTATTAGTTTCTCCACAATTTATACTACCGTTTGAAAGACGAAAATTAAGAGAGACAGACTTCAAGAAAGAAATCCGACTGTATGTGTCATAAAATTTAATATATCGAGGTAAACCTCCAGACTAGAAAGCCCCAGGGCCAAAAGAGAGGGGGAAAACAAGAGGGTCGAAAGGCTTACCATGAAAAACTGCTTCAGTTTTTGGAGGAGCCAGCTGAAGCTGGCAAGCTAGGGAGGAGCTCACTAATCTTCCTGTCGTACCTCTTTCGGTCCTTGTCAGGCGAGGCAGACGGGCTGGAGGAAGTGTCTCTCCCGGCGTGTGGGGCAATCTCCTTGATCTCCCTCCGGTACTTCTTGGCGTCCCTGTCCGGCGAGGCGGACGGCGCGGACGGGGAGGCACTCCTCCCGGCACGCCTTGGCGACGCCTCCTTGCGGGGCCTCCTCCTGCCCCTGTCGGAGGGGACGTCCTTCCCGGTCACCTCCTTCAGCTTCCTGTCCTTCCTGCCCTCGGCCGCCGCCGTCGCCGCGGCCTCCTTGTCCGGCGACTCGCAGGACGCCGACTTGAGGGAGGCCAGCTGGCTCACGGCGTCCTTGTCCTGCAGGAGGGGAGGGGAGGAGGACCTGGGCCGACCGTGCCTCCTTTCGCCGCCCTTCCCCTTGCGGGTCTTGTGCCTCTCCGAGACTTGGACCCGCCTCTTCCTCCTCTCCAGCGCATCCGTCATCCGCTCCATGGCCTTGGAGGACATCTTGGACGAGATGTGCTTGCTGTAGTACTCGATCAGCTCGTCCTCGTCCTTCATGTCAATGACCTCGTCCTCCAGATCGTCCCTTAGGGGCTCCATGAGTGGGAAGTATTTGACGAAGGATGAGTTGGGGCCACACATCAAGGTCACGAGGCAGACAATGTTGGCCAGGATCAGCAAGGAGATGCCAAGGACCATTGCTCCAATCACCTTCATCAGCATGTCCACCGTGTTGAGAGCGTCCTCGCTGTCATCGTTTCTCTGCTTCAGGTCGGAATGCTTTCCAAGCTTGGGATCTTCCCGAATTGACATGATAACGGCTTTCGTGGTCGTCAAGAAGTTCGACCTGGTAAGCAGTAGAATCCCCACAACAAAAGTAATGCCAAAAGCCAGTGTTTGAAAAATCAAGGAACAAATGTGTAATCGGTAGCACCTCGCCATTTTTCTTGAACAGGAACTCTCTTCCCTCGCAACAATTTCCCATATTGAGTCTGCAAAAAAAAATGCTGGAACAAAAATGGTTGATTGTAGCATGGCTATCTTTGGGCCCGGAAAGGAGAGCTAATTTCCCCCGCCCGGTCTTTATGACCCTTGTGTAGCTTAAAGAGTGCTTCAGCAAGAAATCTTATTAAGTACTGTACTAACAAATTGAAAGCTGTACACAAATGTAGCTAATGTTATTTACTATCCCGCTATCCCGCTAATCTGAAGTCGACTGTACAGTATTTTTATTTTTCAGGAGTGGTTTACCATTGCCATCTTGCACTGTTGTTGCACCAAATTATTGGGCTACCGCATTGCTTATAAACAAATGCTTATAAACAAAAAAAAGCTGCATTTGTCTCCTTCCACTTGGTTAAAAAAAATCGACGACGATCGACCCGACCAATACTGCAATAAACTGCGCCAAGAGGGTAGGGATCACAATCAGCGCAATTCGAAGGCAC
>JAAUYM010058057.1_pt1 | contig 14339 bp, 15 predicted proteins | sample 7278001 | NCBI WGS metagenome assembly JAAUYM01 (sample SAMN14350224, study PRJNA611818) | marine sediment metagenome | isolation source: surface marine sediment (1.8m) | place: French Polynesia: Moorea | collected 2018-08
AACCCAAGTTGTGAGCAAGTGAGCCAAACTGCTCACAGTTTGGCACAAGCTCTTCCTGATCTGTGCCTGCTCAACCCTTTTGCCCTGCACTGCTGCTGCATTTCTTCCCCATCCATTCCGCGCACGGTAAGGTAAGTTGGTAACTCAGGATCAGGAATCCTCCTCCTCCTCCCTTCCATTCCCTTCCATCGACCGGCGTCTCTCTCTTGGTGAACCTCTTGCTGCCTGCACTCTCTGGCAGCCACGCACCCGCCACTTTGCCTTAGGCAACCACGGTGTTGACTGCATATGGCATGGGTGGCGACTGGCGGGCTGGCCCGCACCGGTGCAAGCCAGGGTTGATTGGACGCTCTCTACCGGTATGTGGCACATGCTTTGGCATTAATTATCCTCTCGTCGGTTTTTGGAGGTGGGGTCATAAGTACCATTTTCAAGACAGGTATTTTTGTATGGACCGACCTGGAACGGGGCAAAAAATTGGCTAAGCCTAGCTCGAACCAAAAAAAAAAACCCAGCCTATGCCTATCACTAGTGTTGACTCCTGTATTAGCCTTTCTTTCTCCCGCCGGCTAAGGTTGCCAAGTGGTCTTATGGAATGTCGTGTTTGAAGAATTCTATGGGAATTTATGCTTAAAAACTTACAATTGTCTTTGACTTTGTCACTAGATTAACCTTTCTTTTTATGTTTTTTCATTAATCACCGAAGTATATATTATTTTTACAATTCTCGTTACTTTCCCTGAGTATTGGAGGCTGCTTACAAAAAAAACGGCGTTAAAAATCCTTAAAAGTTGTCAACTCTGACGCCGGCAGCAACCAGCAACTGGCAGCTACAGCCAACAGCAGCGAAGACGGCCATTGGAAGTTTTTCTTCAGACACCCGGTAGCCCTTGTTTTTACACGACTTTTGGCACAGAGAAGAGTCTAGGCTGTGGCGGACGGGTCCTCCTGCGGCCTCAACTGGATCCTTTGGCGATGTCGCTCTCCGCCTCTGACCTGAAGACCAGGATCCTGGCGATCCTGAAGGACGCCGACCTGGAGAAGACCTCGGCCAAGAAGGTGCGCACGCAGCTGGAGGACGACACCGGACAGGACCTGACGGAGAGGAAGGACGAGATCAACAAGATCATCAAGGAGGTGATGGACGAGATGGACGAGGAGGAGGAAGACGAGGAATCGGACGAGGAGGACGAGGAAGGAGCTCGTAAGAAAGAGAAGAACGAGTCTACTGAGAACGGTGGCGGCGAGAAGGTGGAAGGAGACAAAGAGGAGGAAGAAGAGGAGGAGGAAGAGGAGGAGGAGGAGGAAGTGATTCCCAAGCCGAAGCCTCGTGCGGCAGCCACTGCTAAAGAGGCCAAAGGAGGAGACGGAGACGAGGATAAGGAGGAGGAGGAAGCCGAAGGGGAAGAAGAAGAGTAGGACGAGGAGGAGAAAGAGGACGACGACGATTCCGACTATGAGAGGCCCAACAGGGGTCGCGGGAAGACAGTCAAGAAGAAGCAGGAGGAGTCGGACTCCGGTGGCTCCAACTTTTCCGCGGAGAACAACGTCGACGAGATTGAGTCTTCCGAGGACAACTCTGACGACGACTACGCGCCCGACGAGCTGGTGAGGACGGCCAGGAGGAGGCACAAGGCCAACGCCAAGTTCGGCAAGAGGGGCGCCAGGAGGGGGGCGCCCAAGAGGAAGAAGAGGACCAGGTACGGCAGCTCGGAGTCCTCGACGGAGGAGTCCTCCTCCGGGGAGGAGTGGGGGAAGTCCAGGTACAAGAAGAAGGGGTCCCAAGCGGGGGCCAAGCGGAGGAAGAGGGCGGCGGACGACTCGGACTCGGACTCGGACTACAAGCCTGAGAAGAAGAGGGGAGGAGGTGGCGGGTTCACCAAGCCCATGAAGCTGTCGGAGGAGTTGGCGGACATCGTGGGGAAGGACGTTGCGCCCAGGGGCGAGGTCGTCAAGCAGATGTGGGCATACATCAAGGAGAACAACCTCCAGGATCCCAAGAACAAGCAGTTCGCCAAGTGCGACGAAAAGCTGATGAAGGTCATTGGAGAAAAGAGGTTCAGGTGCTTCTCTATGGCCAAGTTTCTTAACGACCACATGTCACCAGCTTGAGGGAGCTCGGCCGAGTCGGGACCCAAGGCATTAGAAGAAGAAAAAAAGTAATTAAGAGGTTTTCCCCTTCCTGCCCAATTCTGATTCTCGGTCCTGAGACTAACAGGAAGGTGAAATTTTGTACCTAAAATCTCCCCCCTTCACACTTATAATTTTTTCTCCCTTCCAACCGACCGACATTCATCGTGTGTTAAACGGTTCTGTTCAATTCAAGCATTTTCTGCCTGCCTCCCCATCTCTCTCGCCCCCTTTTCCCACTGTTTCGTCGCAAGACCTCTTCAGAAAAAAGAGACACACAAATTTGCTCTCCGTGAATGTAAGATTCGCTTGTTTTGGTGTGTTTGCAAGTCACCCTACTGCAAGTGTAAATGACTTATAGTGCAACATTGGCCAAGTACCATTTTGTGTTTGTAAGTGAAGCTCAGAAGGAAAGAAGAACATCCCCTCCCCCAACCCATTTTTTTTTTCGTTGGTGAAGATAGTATAGTGTTGGTGTGAGCCAAGGTGAGGCGCTGAATGCTCTTAACCGTCAATAAATGTATGGGAATACCAAGCACTTCGTGCTGTTGTAGGAGACTTGCTCACGTAACAAGATAGTTGTTGATATTGCAGCTCACAAACAACCATACATGTACGTAGAAAGAATTGCTTCTTTTACACTGAACTCAAATTCAGTTCTTGAACGCTACTGTGCTTCTTTATCCACATGACCACTTGTCTGGGAATCTCTGCCAGGACCTCTTTCGCTAGCATCTCCTTGTCCCACAGCTGCCTTGGTGCACGAACTTCCTCACCTCCACGAACTGCACGATATCCCTGTTGGTCACCTCCCATAGTGATGCAACAGCCTGTCATCTGGGTCTAGCTCTTCAATGGCCGAGAAGCACTGCTGCTGCTTCAGAATCAAGCACAACAACGACCTTTGTCCCTCCCTCAATTTTTGCTGCCCCCCCCTCACGTGGAGCTTGATAATTTTGATGCATCCTACGTATCAAATCACACCCAGGCTTTTTCAGGCGATCCGATCCGATCATACCCTTCAACTACATTAGAATTTGTCAGCAAAACATGAGGGGACGAGATGTACCGTACATATATGTAATATAGTACTAGTCTGAAGCTACCCTCGTTGCTGGGTAAGATTTACAATGGTAAAAGATCAAATTATGACTTGCCACACTTGGAGGCCTTTGGCCTCGGGCATTGTCACGCCAACGTGGCTTTACAATTTCTATTTGACTATGCCCTTAGTTTACTTCTACAAGCTGCAAAGTATGAGAAAAAATATAACAAGAACCGAAACAAAGGTAACGGATCTATTTTTTTTTATAACTTTTAGTCTACCTATTTTACTCACTAACTTGCGCACCAGTATGTCTTCGGTACCTATATTTCAACACAGCTCTTTTCATCGTTAAAGGTTGTACATATGGTTTCTTTCCTGTTTGTTACCAAAGGGGGCAGTGATCAACTTGAGGAGACGGAGCTTTACGATCACTCTGTCATCATTGGTTCGTCGTCGTGGCCGTCGACATCATCTTCGTCGTCGTCTTCCAGCGCTCTATCCTCCTCGGAGATAGCATTTTCCTTGTGACTATAGTTGCAAAGGAGGTGTAGGAGCAACAAAGACAAAAAAAATTCGCATGCATAATAAGAAATCACTACACATTGTGATGGTACGTAGGTATTTCAACAGAGACGGCATCTGAAGTTTTTCCAGCTAGTCTCATACTCACCATTTTTGTCCCTCATCAAGCGGCCCTTGGACGATCTGCTCTATGAATTTCTTCTGAGGTTGGTACAACACTAGTGCGGTTGATGGCGAGAGCGGCGTCGCAGAGGAAGTCTCCAACAGCGCCCTCTTGACCAGGGCCTCTGGCACCGCGGGCTCTGGACGGAAGTCGCGGAGCTCCTGGCTCAGAGAGATCCGAAAATTGGAGGAGGTGGAAGAACGGTCGCCAGAACTTCAGAAAAGAAGGAGGAAAAAATATACAGATATTGTTACGCAGGGCTATTGGCCTGGCCACTTTCGACCCACTTTCTGCGCAGTTTCCAAGGGACCTTCCTGGGTCGAATCTCCTCCTCCGCTAGCAGGGGTCGAGGCGGATCTCCTTCCGCCACGGCTGCCGTGACCTCCGGACCAAACCGGACCCTCTTGGCCGGGGTCGGCCTCAGGCTCAGGTCGCTGATGCTCTGGATCACAGAGTTCGTCTCGGTCGAGGAGGGCGGACAAGGAAGGGACGACGGAGGAGGAGGAGTAGTGCGTCCTTGTTGCCACTGTTGCTGCTGCCGCCGCTGCTGCTGCCATTGTCCTTTCCGGTTGACGGGTGCCGCTTCTTGCCGAGCCCCTCCCCCGCTGCCGTTGACCGCCACCACCCTCTGGCCCCCCGGGCCGGAGGTTGGAGCGGGGAGGGACTGCGCCAAGGCTGCTGTCGGGGTGTTGGCGCCTCCAAGTCGTGGCCGCCTCCCGTGCAGAGGGGGAACACGGGGAGGCGGAGAGGCGGGAGGAGGGGAGGGCCACATTCGGAAGGGCACCTGAAAACACGACGGTGACTTGAATTATCGACTCTGACACACTTGGCAAGTGGGGACAAGATGTCTATAACACTATGTCTCTATTTGTCTTCGTTGCTCCTACACCTCCTTTGCAACTACCTATATATTTGGTTTTTAACTATATTCCATGCTTCCACAGATGACACACCTACTAGTACGTGTGTACACTGTACATGTTTACAATGTACCAACAGCTACAACCTGCAAATAACATGCAACTGCTAAAAAGTTGTTTCATTATGTCAGTGAGGGTCAGGTGCTTAAGGCAAAATGGGTTGTAGAAAACAAACCCAGAAATTATGATGAGAATAATCCGGGATCCAGAATCTTTGTAATTTTATTGGTAACTGGGGTACCGATCCCTCGGAGACCTCCAAGATAAATATGGAGTTGGCTGTTGACCATCATCTCAATCAACAATGACAGGGTAGAAGAGCATCTTTATGAAAAAGTATACTGTACTGTTACTATAGTGTCTTAAATTTTGACCCTTGCACATGTTAAAAAAAGTTAGCATCTGAGCATGCAAACAGGTTTCTTATAATAAAAAAATGGTCAAGACTATTATTATATCATGGCGTCATGTTACAAATTTTTCCACCAGTTGCATAAAACTAATAATACTTGTAACTAAGTCGGAGCAATAAAGCTTTTTAAGCCCTTTTATGTAAAAACATCTCTTTCGTACCCTGCACAAAATGTCGGCGACGGCGACTGCGAGATCTCCAACGTCGTCCCACTTTGGGTCACTCTCGGTCGGACTGAAAATTTCAGCGAGTAGCAAAGCAACAGCAAGTTCATCAGTTCTTCTCCCTTCTCTTCTGTCCAGGCCCTTCTCCTCCCCCCACGGTGACGGCCTGCGCATGCGCAAAGACTACATGGGACTAGGAAGTTGCATTTGATGAAAGAATAACACACTAAAAGAAAATGAGAAATGATAGTGCAAAGCTAAAGTCTAAAAAAAATATTGAAAGCTAGTACACTTCTCCAGAAAAAGAAAATCTTCTGACGGCGACGTTTTCCTTAGAGTAATGACGCAATTAAGCAACAGCTTTTCAGTTCTAACTTCCCATGTTTGCCCGCATAAGCGCCAAAAACAAAACGTCACCACGAAAAAAAGTGTACGTTTTTTCAATTTTACTTTTGAACGGGACTTTTTTTCAATTAAGTCACTGGTTGTACTTTTTTTTGCCTTACGAAGTGCCCACTCCATCATTTCCATTATTTTTTTTTATTACCGTTTGTGCAGTGCAGTAGTGTGTCTGTTTTCCTGCCTGTCCTCTTGGAGCCCGAAATGTCTGCCCAGTTGGACAAGGACAAGACCGGCGGCTCCTCTTCTGTGGGCGCCGGCGCAGGCGCCACCGAGGACGAGGAGACGTTCGGCCCCCTCCCGGTCTCCTCCCTGGAGAGACACGGACTGAGCGCCGGGGACGTGAAAAAGCTGTCCGAGGCCGGCTACAACACGGTGGAGGCCGTCGTCTACGCGCCCAGGAAGAGCCTCCTGGCCATCAAGGGGATCTCGGAGGCCAAGGCCGACAAGATACAGGCCGAGGGGCAGAAGCTGGTGCCCACCGGGTTCACCACGGCCACGGAGATGCACCTCAGGAGGTCACAGATCATCCAGATCACCACGGGGTCGAAGGAGCTGGACAAGCTGCTGAACGGCGGCGTGGAGACCGGATCAATCACGGAGCTCTTCGGGGAGTTCAGGACTGGAAAGAGTCAGGTGAGGAGAGATGCCCTTGCTGACGTCGATCCGGATTGTTCACGGTACTTCTGCCCCCCCCCCTTCCCCACCCCCAGCTGTGCCATACCATGGCAGTCACCTGCCAACTGCCTATAGACATGGGCGGAGCTGAAGGGAAGTGCCTCTACATTGACACGGAGGGAACTTTCAGGTCAGAACCAACGGCTGCACTTGATGGGGATTCGCCCTCCCTCCCACTCCTCTTCAAATTTTTTTCTTCCTCCCCCAAAGACCAGAGAGACTTTTGGCCGTGGCCGAGCGTTTCGGGTTGAACGGCAACGACGTCTTGGACAACGTGGCCTACGCGCGCGCGTACAACACCGACCACCAGAGCCAGCTGCTCATACAGGCGTCGGCGATGATGGCGGAATCAAGGTAAAGGAGGGAGGCAGATGGATGATGAAAATTTGCTAAATCGAAATCCTACTCAACTCAACTCCTTTTCTTTTCCCCCCTCCCCAGGTATGCTGTGGTGGTGGTTGATTCTGCGACGTCCCTGTACCGCACCGACTATTCCGGTCGGGGTGAGCTGTCCTCCCGCCAGATGCACCTGGCCAGGTTCCTGCGGATGCTGCTCAGGCTGTCGGACGAGTTCGGCGTGGCCGTCGTGCTCACGAACCAGGCGAGCAAGGGCCGAGGCACACGCTTATTAACGAACGCGGACTTACTTTTTTTTTCTTCTCCACCTTCTCCCCCCCCCCCTGGTCTTGTCAGGTGGTCGCGCAGGTCGACGGGGCCGCCATGTTCGCAGCAGATCCAAAGAAGCCCATCGGGGGAAACATCATGGCGCACGCATCCACCACGAGGTACGTTTAACGGATCATCATCATTATCACCATCATCATTATAAAAGGTACTGCGAATGGAGCCAACTCCCATCTTTTACTCCGTTCCCTCCCCCTCCTCCTCCTCCTCCTGTTCTTCTTAGGCTGTACTTGCGCAAGGGCCGCGGCGAGCAGCGCATCTGCAAGGTGTACGACTCCCCCTGCCTCCCGGAGAGCGAGGCCATCTTTGCCATCAACCCGGACGGGGTGGGGGACGCCAAAGAGTAAACCAGAGGGGGAGAAAAGAAAAGGATGTGCCGAACTTGGAAACATGGAGAGAAAGAGAGAAGAGAGTGAGGTATACAGTAGGTATGTATTCTCGCCCTGAGAGAAACCTTGTGTGGTAATTGCCGCTTTCATTAATTAAAAGCTGTCTTGTGGTTGCCCCAACCACTGTACAGTACGTGGTTACTTTAGTAGGAGGTCTCCTAGCATCACTTAGTGTTAACATTCTTTGCTGTTCCCTAGGCGCAACTTAATTTTTTTCTGGGACAAAAAGTGACAAGATGACAGTCACCTGTGCAGGTGACTGTCATCCATTGTGAAACTTGAAGGTACGCAGCAATTTGTCTTTGTCTCTTGCTCTGCCGAAGCACGAATGAGAAAAAAGGTCGTCTCTCTGAGGCTCTCTTTTTTTGCGACCGTACGTGCGATCACCTGTGCCTCTCTCATCACGAGGAACACATAGTAGTACAGCAGAGGTTATCAACCTCTGGACAGAGACTAAAGTGTAAATACATAGGTACATGTACAAGCATTATACTGGTATCCCTTCCTCTGCAATATTATACGGTGCAGTATTGGGCCAATCCTCTAGGGGGGGGGGTTAAAACAGGTCGCGGTCAGAAAAAATTGAGAACCTCTGACGTACAGATTAGTAAAAAAAAAGGTAAGTCTGTATCATGTATCGACTCGCCAAGTCGAATATCGTATCGTGTATCGGCTGGCTCTCTCTTTCTCTCATCCTGCCCCAACCTACAACGCACTCTTAAACTTCCGACTGAGCTCCGAAGCAGAATTTTTGTTAATAATTGCACCAACTGAGCATACAAATCGGCACCAAACGTCTTTGCAATCTGTACGTGTATATTCCAACTGGATGCCACCATTGGTGGTTGGGCAATGGACATACATGTGTATCGTGTATCGACTCGTGTATCGCGATACTTTTGTCGTATCGACTCGGCAAGAAATTTTGGATATCGCATAGCCTTATAAAAAGGTATTAACTAACACCTGAGCGCTGAGCGCACTAAGGAGCACACCAGCCTGTCTAGGTATAGCACGTGTTCTTTGCATCAGCTTCTCCCTAAGTGCACCCTTCGGCCCTGATCGTTTGTACTACTAACCTGTGTAGAGCTTTTTTTGTCGTTGTTTAGTCATATGTGCTCTCTCTCCATAGCTCTATCACATTATCTGGGGTCTTTGTTGAGGTTTTGTTTTTCTTTCCCCTGGAGTGAGACATCCGCCCCCGGAAGAGAGTGCAGTGTACTACCTACAATTGGACCAACTCATTGTGGGAGGACAATGATCCAGCAGAGTTGAAGAGACTGCTAGCTGAGGGGCGACGGCAGCACAGAGGCAACATGATTTTCTGCGACCCGAAGGAGGAGAAGAATCGGCCGCCCAATCCGAGGCAGAATGCAGGAGTCCTGTCAATCGCAACGTTCAGGTAAAGGGCTGCTACACCCTTCCACTAAAAAAAATTAGTTGAGTACAGCGTGAAGCTCTCTTTGTTTTTTGCTGTCCTTTCGTACTATGCCTAGTTGGATCTTCGGCCTCATCAAGAAAGGTTGGAGGCAGGAGCTCCAGCAACATGACGTATTCAAGACCTTGGACTGGCAGAGATCGCACAAGTTGGGCAACGAACTTGAGAGGTGCCTGCGTACTGTACATGCAGCGTATTGAAAGAGGTTAATTCGAACAATCACCAAAAAATTAGAGAATGGAATACGGAGCTGGGGAAGGAGACTCCCAGCCTCGCCCGAGGTCTGCTCAGGATGTTTGGAGTCGACCTTGCCATCATTGGGATCCTCTGCTTCCTCACGGACTGCGTCATCAGGTTTTTGCTCCCGTCAATCGCAATAAAAAAACAAGGTCAACTCAAAAAATTTCTGCATATGTAATACTTGCAGCATCTGGCAGATGGACTTGATGAGCAGGTTTATCTCCTGCTTCAACTCTACCTCTGACGAGTTCAGCACCTCGTCTGCTCTGTTGAGCGGCCTTGGGTTTGCCGCCCTTGGCCTGGCGTCGGCCGTCTGCTTCCGCGCCTTCTTCTATCGGGGCCAAGTCGTGGGGATGAAGATGAGCGTGGCCATTTCGCACCTCATGTACAAGAAGGTGGGTGTACCGTACCTGTCTAACACGTGTACGTATGGTAAACTAAAGACAAACTTGACGGGGTCACTCTTTCCCGTATCCAAAGGCTCTACGGCTGCCGAGCAGTTCCAAGGGCGATTCTGTTGATCCTCCTCCACCGGTAGGGGACCCGGCGGGTCCGCCGCCCGGCGGACCGGACGAAGGAGGCAGCAACGACACCGGCCACCTCATCAACATACTCTCTAACGACCTCTCCCGCTTCTCGCTGTCCGTGCCCTTCCTGCAGTACCTGTGGGTTGGCCCGCTACAGTTCGTGGCCGTGGCAGTCGTCACCTGGGTGCGAATGGGGCCGGCCACGATGGCGGGAACCATTCTCATCCTCGCAATCGCCGTCGTTACATGTTAAGGAAACACACCTAATTACTAGCATTCCTTATACGTAGCTGGTATACTAAACTGCCGACATGAACAGGGACCCTCGGGAGGGTGTTCGGAAAGCTCCGCAAGCGGTCGGCCCTCAAGTCCGACAAGAGAATCAGCATCATGTCCGAGATCGTGTCGCACATCCGCGCCATCAAGCTGAACGCCTGGGAGTACGCTTTCCGGCGCCGCATCGAGGAGGCCAGGAGGGCGGAGATGGACGTCATACGGCTGAGGAACCACTTCAAGGTGTTCACGCAGACGCTGGAGCAGGCGGGATTCAAGCTGATCTACCTCGCCGTTCTCGCGCCCTTCGTGTTGTCAGGCGACAACTCGCTGTCTCCCGACCAGGTTTTCTTCGTCATGGGCTGCTTCATGCTGACGAGGATGGTGGTGACTTCGATGGCACCCAACGCCGTCTACACCGCATCAGAGATTGCAATCGCTCTGGAAAGGATCACGGTGAGTTTATGTTTTCTGGTCTTGCTGCTTCTGCTCCTAAGCTCTCCTCGGCTCTTATCTGCATGATTAAAAAATCCTGCTATGAAATTCCACATCAAACAAGCTAGCTAAAGTTTCTTTCCTAATTTTTTTCAAGGACTTCTTGTTGCGAGATGAAGTTCAGGCTCTTCCTCACCGTGGCAAGAAGGACGACTTCAACGTGGGCGCAGTCGTCTTGGAGAAAGTCTGCGTCAAGAGGGACCAGGGTCAGGTCGGGAACACCCTGGAAGAATGCTCTCTGAAAGTTAAGCAAGGCGAGCTGTGCGTCGTGACGGGACCGGTGGGATGTGGCAAGGTAAGGAGAGAACGGGTCTTCTTATATCAGGACGTATAGCAAATTGTTTGCTCACCACCACCAAAATCCTCACATGTTTCTCGCACAGACGACCTTGCTTCAGGCCATGGCCGGCGAGCTACCTCTGCAATGCGGCCAGCTGACGCTGGCCGGGAGGGTCTGCCTCGTCCCGCAGCAGCCTTGGATCTTCACAGGGTCGGTCAGGAGCAACATCCTCTTCGGGGCCAAGATGGAGGAGGGGCGGTACCGAGAGGTGACCTCCGCGTGCGCCCTGGACCGTGACCTGTCGGCGTGGGGCGCCGGCGACGCCACCATGGTGGGCGAGAGCGGGGTGGCCCTCTCCGGGGGGCAGAGGGCGCGCATCGCCCTGGCCAGGGCCGCCTACCGCGCGGACAGGACGGACGTCTACCTGCTGGACGCGCCGCTGTCGGCCTTGGACCCTGCCGTGGCGCGACACGTCCTCACCCGGTGCCTCATCCGGCTCATGCTGGCGCGGGGGAAGGCGGTGGTGGTGGCCACGCACAGGACGGAGCTCCTGGAGGAGGCCGACAGCGTCGTGGCGATGAAGGAGGGGAGGGTGGAGCTCACCACATTCCGGAGAGACGACAGAGACAACAGCAGAAGCAAGGAAGCTGAGGAGGAGGAAGGGTCGAAGTATGACCATTTCAGCAGCCTCGAGGTCACCAACGCGGGCGTGGGAGACTTGAAGAATCCTCCCCTCGAAATGGCAAAGGAGGCGAAGGCGGAGGGCAGCATTTCACTGTCCACCTACGTGAAATACTTCCAGAGCAGCGAGTCGACGTTGTGCCTGGGGCTGGTCGTCGCCCTGGGAATAGTGGCGCAGGTGCTCTTCTGTCTCGTGGACGTATTCATCGGGCGATGGTAAGGAACATTTGTCACATTAGGTACTGTTTTTATTTTTACATTATTATTATTATTATTTATTGCCGAAATGTTGTACTACCCTCATCTCATGTAAGCTGCAAGATGCAGTCCTTGTGTCCGCTGACGCAGTCGTGGCAGGTGGCGATGTTGGGGCAGTCGGAGTAGAAGCGGCACTCCTGCGTCATGGCGGCCGGTGGCCGGGCGAGGTCCCCGCGCAGGTCGTTGATGCTCCTCCGACCGTCCGACGGGTTGGAAGGCATCCTCCAGATGACGGAGTAGGTGAACCAGTTGCAGCTCTCCTCAGCCATCTTCGCACGGAAGTTGTGCTGCCTGAAAAAAAAAAAGGAGAGAGAGAAATTTCCATAGAACTCATCCGTCTTCCGGGGTGTGGCTTCGAAGACTGTTACTCGCACTCACTCCTTCCCTGACTCACCTGCACCTGAAGGCGCACTCCTCGTAGCTGACGACGTCCTTGGCGAACCCGGAGATGTGGCCCATGCACCGGGAGCCGCGCTCCATGCACTCGAACCGCTGCCCGAGCAGCGACGGGGTCGTCGTCAGGAGGAGCAGCGCCAGGAAGGAGGAGGAAGAGGAGGAGGAGAGGTGAAACATGCTTGGCACTTTTGTGTCTTCACGCGTTTCCGTCTTCTCAACTACCGGTACAGTACACAACTGTAAGTGCTGGCAAAAGTCCGTGACATGGAAAGTGGAAGAAGATGACATGATTAGATCATTCTACGCTCTGTTGGCGGGGAGAAGGAGGTTAAAAAATGAGTTCTTTCGAGATATCAGGAGAACCTCTTCGATGTCGGTGGAGAAATTTCACACTTTCACGTGTGCTACTTTTTTCTTTTTCTCCTGTGATCCTCTTGTTGGGCGGGCGGATCTTTACACGAGTTACACAAGTAAAGAAAGTTAAGAACAAAATTGGTCCTATTGGTGCTTCTGAGCAAGTACAAAGCTCTCTGTAAATGTATGTAGATATTATGGTACGTACAACCATGTTGTTCGATGCAGAAATTTTGTTAATAAGCACCGACTGAGCGTACAAATCGGCGCCAAACATGCAAAAATGTGTGTGCAATGTGTATATATATATATATTCCAACTGAGCTTCCATTTTGCATACCACCCTTGGTGGTATGTCAAGTTTTATTAGACGCGCTGCCCCTATGGCATTTAGTACAAAAGAGCGATTATTTACGACTGAACGCATGTACTGCATGTGTACGTAATACGCAGGGCAGACGCGGAAGCACAGAGTAACAGTCAGCCCGGAAGGTCGACGACAGAAGGAGAGGAAGAAGGCATCTTCGGCCTGGACGCAAGGTCCTCCTATCTGATCATCCTGGCCGTGATCTCCCTCGGCCTTGTGGTCTCCGCCGAGTGGAGGAACGCGGAGTTCTTCGCCGTCGGCGTCAGGGCGTCCAGGAACTTGCACAACCAGATGTTCTGGAACGTGGTCCGGTCGCCCGTCTACTTCTTCGACTTCAACCCGGTCGGGATCGTCCTCACCCGGTTCTCGAGAGACCTCGGCATGGTCGACGAGCACCTCCCGAACATCATGCTGGAAGTCTTCTCGGTATGCCTTACGTAAAACATAATTCTTGTCATTGGTAGACCTCTTGTTGTTGTTGTTGTTGCTGTTGCTGTTGTTGCTGTTAATGTTAATGGTGGTCATTCCCTTCTACATTCTACTACATTACTTGCATTTTGTATTGTACACTAGATAACCTTCGGTCTTGCCGGCGTCCTGGTTGTTACCTCGGCCTTCCTCCCTCTGATGATCATACCTTCCCTGATCATGTGCGTGGCCTTGTACCTGGTGAGGAGGGCCTTCGTCAATACCTCGCGGCCGCTGATGAGGATGCAGGGAATGGCCAAGGCCCCAGTTTTCTCGCAGGTGTCGGCCACCATGCAGGGACTGGAGAGCGTCAGGACGTTCGGGGCGCAAGACATCCTGGTATCAGACTTCGACAAGCAGCAGGTAGCTGTTTGCTTCTGTCCTGCCAATTACTAGCCTAAAGTTATCCGCTTCGCCATTTGGCAATGGCAGAAGACCAAATTATGACTTGCCACACTGGGACACTCCCACACAGGCGTTTAGATAAGCTGGTACTGCCGCGCTCACCCTTTTCCTCTCCTCTCCCTTTTTCTGCATCCAGGACGCTCACACCTCCGTGGAGTACTTGTCGTACGCCGCCATCACCTGGTTCAGCGCCACCCTCGACCTCTCCCTGGTCGCATACAACGTTTGCGTCATACTAGGATTCACATTGTGGTACTCAAGTGAGTAGCAGAGAGGACAGAGGCACGAAAAAAACGTTCCACTTCCACTTCCACACTCGCCCACGCAGGCGAGAGCCTCGGCGGGAACGTCGGCGTGGTGCTGATGACCACCATGTCCCTGACGAGGGTGCTGGTGCACGGGCTGATGCAGTCGGCCATGCTGGAGAACATGATGACCGCCGCCGAGAGGGTGTCGGAGTACGGCCGGCTGCGGACGGAGAAGGACCTCCACCGTGGGAATCCTCCGTCGTCCGACTGGCCAAACGAGGGGGCCGTTGCCTTCGAGAATCTCTCTGTCAGGCACGGCGACGACGCCCCCACCGTATTGAAAAACGTCACCTTTCAAGTCAAGGGGGGAGAAAAAGTAATATAATAATAATAATAATAA
>JAAUYM010007739.1_pt1 | contig 14334 bp, 10 predicted proteins | sample 7278001 | NCBI WGS metagenome assembly JAAUYM01 (sample SAMN14350224, study PRJNA611818) | marine sediment metagenome | isolation source: surface marine sediment (1.8m) | place: French Polynesia: Moorea | collected 2018-08
GGCAGAAGGCAGCGTCTTTCAAAATCGTAATTGTTGCCCATCCTTGCCACCATTTAAAAAGGAGGAGGAGGAGGAGAAGAAGGGTCCCAACTCACGCACACGTACCAAACAAACAATGGAGAGGGAGAGATGCTGGATTCATGGGGGGGGGAGAGAAGGGCTGCACCGCAGGTACCTACACCTCCCCCGTCCCTTATTTTAAAAGCATATGGCCATTAGACTGGATGCTAAGAAACTCCTCCAGAAAAAAAAATTAGGAAAGAAAACAAAGACTATAACAGTGGAATGAGGACGACCCATCCCACACCCATTAAACTGCATCCTACTATGTACCTAGAAGTAAGTCTTTGTCCCATGTGATATACGTTAAAAGGTCCAGAGGAGGAAAAAGTCCACGAATGCATCTCTGCTCAAAAACAAAAATCCATTCCCTATATATGCAAGTCGTGGTAGGATGACGAAGTTACGATCTTGAATGGAATTCCTGCCTGCCAGGGCGACAAATTCTAGTGGGATCGAATGAGCGAGGGAGTGAGAAATGTGTCGCATTTCTCAGTTGGATGCCAGGCGTGTCTCAGGCGAGACAATTAAACAGGTGCAGAGAGAAGAAGAAGATGAAGATAAATGAATTGACTCAGTCTGGAAAAAAACCCCACCAGATGAAGTAAAAACCACACTTAAACTAAACAGTTCGGTTAAAAGACGTGAGAATTGCTGGCAGCGATTATTACGTATATGCGTATTACTACACCTTCAAAGTTGATGCAGTTGGCGTTCTCCGTTCATTACTCATTTTGGAGGGCAAATAAATCAGTCAGTTCTCAGACAGCAACGCGTTTTCTTTAGCTTGTGTTTGTGTGATCAAGTAATTGTTCTACCCAGGGAACTGTTCAGCTTTATAATTTGTCCAATGCAATGCAATGAAGAATAATCGTAGTTTGTTTTCTCGCCATTTGGAAATGAAACGGAGACCAAGAGGACGACAAAAAAAAATCAAGTGTGCGCGCGCTTAAAACCACCTCCCCTCCTCCGTCCCTGGCCGTCCCTCCCTCTTTTCACATCTCCTCCCCTTAGCCTCAAGACCACCATCAAGTCGACGTGGCCTTACTTACGCAACGTTGAACGAATAGTTAGTGGGAGGGGGAGGAGGGAGCTGCTGCTTACGTAATGAAGGACGGCCAAAAGTAGGCAAACTGGACTGAAAAAATCTTCTTCTTGGCCGTCGCCTCCGCCGCCGCCGCCGCCGGCTGGTGAAACGAATTTTAGACGCCAGTGCAGACCAGAATTGACCTCGTTTATCCTACGCGGGATACATGGGCAGGCATACTACATACACAGTAGTATACTGTAGTACAACATAGGAGGAGGCCTTAAAATTATGTGAAAACATGTGTTTTTCCTGTTTTTGGTATTCTATGGCGAACTGTACGGTACTATTACAGTAATACATAAAAGCTTTGTCCCGTTTCCCACCGTCGGAGCAATAACGACTGTGATGACCTACTACTACTGTAGTACGTACTAGGCACTTTTACAACTGTTCCAGTGAGTTTTTGTCTCCGACTACGTTTTGTATACATACAACTAACCTTCCTCCCAGGGAAGGACAACCGGCGTGAGTGGACGCTTTTCCAGTCGCTCCATTCGATCGCGCTCCGACAAGGAGCCCTCAGGGGTTGGGGAGTTGGTTTGGCTTCTTCTTTGGAAGCGAATGACCGGACGGTGGAGGTAGGTGGATGGATGGGTGGATGGATGGATGGCTCTCCGTAAGGACGTGGCTGTAGCTCTGCTATACCGGGGATGTGACTAATATATAATATATATTTAGAAATGATGAGCTGTTTATCATGCAGAAATTATGTTACACGAAGGGACAGTGGTGAGGGGCCTGACGTTACAAATGTAACTCGAATTCCTTCTGTCTTGAAGGAGGCCGAGCAGTGCAGCGCTCTCTCCTTTCTAGTAGGAGCAACAGGCTTCAGTTAGCACAGTAGTACGGACATGTGTAAATGACGACAGACCCGCTCGCTGTCTACATAGGTTTACTTCTTCGCCCCATTCAGGCCCCCTCCCCTTTCTACTACTATGGTAGTTCCGCGCGCTCCGGCACTGCAGTCTGTCTACATGTTCGTCTCCGTCTTGTTCTTGGTTGACCTATGGCTGTGTGAAAGGATACTTGAATAGCTTGGAAATGTATTTTTTTATTAGACTGTTTCGCAGTCGTCACACTAGTTTAAAAAAAATGGAGCTTGGTTGGTTTCACAAATATAAAGTAATGTTCAAAACCTTGTGCCCCATGTGTTAGAGAGAATCCAACTTAACGTCATATTTGTGCACTACGACTTTGTTAGCACATGTCTTATTGTCGTTCCCACATTCCCTCAAGCGTTCTTGTTTCGATCTATGAGTGTGGTGAAGGAGGAGAGGGGGGGGGCTTGCCTCCTCGACGTGACGAAACTGGGCGTGTGGAGTGCACGGCGGTACAGTCGAACCCGCTTAAGTAGGGAAACGGATATACGGAAATCCTGCTTAAATCGGGAGAATTTTAGAGAAACGGTTTAGAAACTGTTTTAAAGGTGTTCTAAAGAGTGGAAAAAATATTGTTGCTTTCACTTAAGCGGGTTCGACTGTAGTACGTACCACCAAGGGGTGACTGTCTCTTCTTCCCTCTACTCTGTCCCTCCCTCCCTTCGTCCCGCCGCACCCACGGGTTGTGGGTGGGTGGGTGGGTGGGGGGATGCCGTGCCCCGATATAAAAGGACCACGGCGCGCAGGGACTCTCCAGTTAGTTTCTGAACACTAGCGCAAACCCCTCACAACTCAAACATGAAGTTTTTGGTGAGTAGTACTCGGTGACCTGGCCAAGAAGAAAGAGGGGGAAAAAGAGTGCGCCGTTGACCAATCAATCAATTTCTCTATTTCCCCCCACATCTTTTTGCAGGTTCTCTTCGCTGTCGTGGCCGCGGCCTCCGCCCAGCTGATCGAGCACCCCAACGGTGCCGTGACCCCCGCCGAGACCCCTGAGGTCATCGCCGCCAAGAACGCTCACTTTGCTGCCAAGACCCACTTCGGCTACCACCCCTATGCCTTCAACCACGCCTACGCCGGCTTCCCCTACGCTCACGGCTACGCTAACAACTACGCCTACAACCACGCCTTCCCCTATGCCTACAACCACGCCTACGCCGGCTACCCCTACGCCTACAACCACGCCTACCCTTACTTCGGTGGCCTGGTCACCCACGCCAACGGCGCCGTGACCCCCGCCGATGAGCCCGCCGTGGCCGCCGCCAAGGCCGAGCACTTCGCCGCCAAGGGCCTGCATGCTCCCTACTACGCCCACCCTTACACCGCGTACGCCCACCACCCCTACGCCTACGCTCACGCCTACCCGTACGCCGGCCTGACCGCGCACCCCAACGGCGCCCTGGTGCCCGTCGAGCCCGCCGATGTCATCGCCGCCCGCACTGAGCACCTGGCCGCCCACGCCGCCTAAACAGAGAAGAGAACCAACTAGTCTGTTTGAAGAGGAATTCCGAAAGCAGAGATAATTTATTTCACTGCCATGGTGAAATGCGAGTTTTGTTCAGACAAAAGGAGAAACAACAACCAATCCAACCTTTTTGACCGGAAATTGTTGCAATGAAATAAAAAATCAAAATCCGGCGCCTTGACTATGCGAAGCACACTTTATAATTATCTTCATTTTATTTTCTGTGTAATAGTACCGGTACATGCCGCAGTAATAGTAGTAAAGAATATCAGTCCAATAGGACGTAGTTCTACGTACATACGTAGTATAGTAGTATAGTATGCAGTAGTAATGCATGATAGCAACGACGACATTTTCTTTTGGAGATCAAGTACATATGTAGAAAAGTCGGATCATCTATCTTCGTCGCCACCCCGGACTTACTCTTCTACGTAGTACTCATCTACTAACTTGAAAAGGAGAGCGTCTCCGGTAAAGTTTGGTTATCTCGTTGTTGGAATGTTGGTGATCACTGATGCTGTGAAATGGATTTCAAATTGACAAGAGAAAAATTTGGTGTCGCTGTCAACTAAAAACAGTGCGTACCATCTACCTATGTATCGTACCTACCAGTAACACATACGCAATGCTCATTCGAATCCTTCCCTGACCAACCTAAGCCGATTGTCTAAGTCAACCAGGTACTTGATAAAGCCATCGTTGGGCCTGACGTCCCTATAAGCCCTGAACTGCCTTAGAGCGCTGACGGCGGTGTACGCAAGCGTCTTCATCATGTATGCCAGGGCACAGGTGCTAGAGCGGGAGACGCCCATCTGGCAGTTCACCAGACACCTGCCGCCCTCCTCCTCCAGCGCCGCGGAGATGAACCTCACTGCGCGGTCGATGAATGGAGAGGCGTCGAACCAGGAGGCGTCCCACATCTCAAAGCCGTCGTAGCGGATGCCAGTGCCGTCGTAGTGCTCCTGGCAAAGGTCCACCAGCCCTTCTTCCTTTCCTTCCGCGGTGTTGAGCACGTGGGTGATCCTGACGTGCTGCAGAAACCTGATGTTGGCCGCAGAGGCGGCATCGCCGATGAAGAGGTTCGGATAGACCTCGTCGCAGTCCACCTTCCAGACCCCGGCGAACTGGGCCGAGAACATCTTGTGGGACTTCTTCTCGTTCCAGGGCTTTGTCTTCCAACAGACGATCCTCAAGTGCTTCTCCAACGTGGGGACAAATTCACTGATGTCCCTCTTGTACTCCTGCGTCTCTTCAACGTCCTCCTCCTCTTTATCCTTGTCGTCCTCCGCCTCGGAAGCTGGGAGCGAAAGAGTCGTCGTAAGGTCTTCTCCGGTCAAATTTGATTCATTTTGCTTGGGCTCCTCGGTATCGCACTTTTTGTCCTCCTCCTCCTCCTCCTCCTCCTCCTCTTCTTCTTCGTCGCTCGTAGTGTAATACTCCCATTCCCAATCGTCCGATCCCTCCTCAGTCGAGAGGCTAACCCTGCTCGTTCCCTTGTCAACCTCCAAACTTTCTTGTAAAGAAGCAACCTTAGGTCTGTCCTCTGATTTTTCCAATGGATGACTTCCTTCACTCGCTTGTTGCTTCTCCAGGTACGCCGTCTTGACGGCCTGGGAACCAGCCTCCTCCGCCAAGCGACACATCGGAAAAGGCAGATTGTCAGGGTCTGGAATGGAACTCCAGTACTCGAAGTGCCAGGGCCTAGGAAGCCTGTGCAGGCCCACCAGCCCGCAGGGCCGGACCCGACGGAGAATGCCGAACAACTTCTCCTTCCGGAGCTGGTTGTCCAGCTCCGCCACCTGCGTGAGGAAGCCGTCGTTGGGCCGGACGTCCCTCCTCTTGCGGAACTCCGTCATGACGTCCACGGCGTCCCATCCCTCCGACAGCATCATGAAGGCCATCGCGCAGACGCACGACCTGGACACCCCGACCTGCCCGTGCACCAGGCACTTTCCGCCCTCCTTGACCGCAGACGATATGAATTCGTCTGCACACCCGAAGAAGGGCAGCACCTTGGCGTTGCTGCTGTCCCAGATTGGCAGGCCCTGGTAGGATATCCCGCTGCCTTCGTAATATTTTCCGGTGGTGTTGACGAACCCGCGGGTGGTCCACGTACCTTCAGAGGTGTTCAGCACGTGGGTAATCCCCATCTGACGGAGGAACTGTATGTTCCTCGCCGTGGCCTCGTCTCCAATGAACAGGTTGGGACAGACTTCGTCGCAGTCGACGCCCCAGCCGCTTCCCATGATGGAGCTAAAGAGATGCCTCGGCCTCGGCTGCTCCCAAGGTTTTATCTTCCAGCAAATCAGTCTTAGCTGCTGTGCTGTTGTGTAACTGAAGTCCAGAGGCGTCTGCGGCCGCTTTGTCTCCTCAGGAAACGAATCTTGGCCCAGGTTAAAATCACAGACATCCTCCAGATTTATTCCGTCCAGATTTATGGAGAGCTTCTGGGAAATGATCTTCCATTCCTTGGCTGATCCAACCTTCACCAGGGACAGTGGATCGTCCTGCTCCACCCCCGGCTGGACTGGGTTGGGTGGGAGACCGAGCAACTTTGCATTACGGCTGCTGGTGCTCAAGTTGCTGCTGGCAGCGGAGGACCTGATGCTGCTGCTGACAGAGGAAGGAGTGTCGCAAACAGCAGTGTTGGTGTTCCTGTTCCGCTGCCAGAGAATTCTCCAGCTCTCTTCTGGTTCTTGGATAATCCCCTTGACTTGCTCGAGCTTTTCCGCCGTCACGTCAGGACAGGCACCGACGTTCTCCTTGTCCTCCTTCCCGACCTCGCTATCAGCGACCGTACTGGTGGCCTCCTCTCCCTCAGAAGGATTGCCGAGGATAATCTTGTTCAGGTAGTGGCTGGGGCGCTTGAAACTGCCCTGTCTTGAAATGTTCCTGGAGCATCTTGAGGAGCGCCGACTGGCCAGGCTCCTTCTTGAGGATCTGCGAGAGGCGATCCTGGAGGAGGTTCTGGAGGACTGCACCGAGGCTTGCTCAGACACTGCTGTCGACATCTGAAATAGTGGGCACGGCTCTCCCAGGTTAACCAGCGGCATTCCAATTTCCTCCTCCGTCATTTCTTTCGTCCAAAACTCATGGTTCCAGGGCTGGGGCAACATGCTGAAGTCGGAGAGAGACGACAACTTGATGGCTGGAGGGACCCCCAGCTCTCGCGACCTCCTGAGGTCGTTGTCCAGGTCCAAGATCTGCTGGAGAAACCCGTCGTTGGGCCTGACGTCCCTGTGCTTCCTGAACTGCGTGAGCACCTCCACTGCCGTCATGTTCTTCTTGATCATCAGGTAGGCCATGGCACACGAGGACGACCTCGACACCCCCATCTGGCAGTTCACCAGACACTTTCCCCCCTGGTTGATCGCGGAAGCGATAAAGTCGGCAGCACAACCCATGTACGGGATTATGTTGCACGTGGGGGTGTCCCACAGGGGGAAGCCCAGATACTTAATGCTACTATCGGCGTAGTGCTCCTGGCTCAGGTCCACAAGACCCTCGTCCTTGCCCTCCGCGGCGTTCAGGACGTGGGTAATGCCCACCTTCTGCAAGAAGGCAATGCTGCTGGCGGCCGGCTTGTCTCCGACGAAGAGGTCCGGGTAGACCTCGTCGCAGTCGACGCCCCAGACCACGGCAAACTGCGAGGAGAAGAGTCTCCGCTGCTGTGGGTGAGGCTTCGGCTGCTTCCAGGGCTTCACCCTCCAGCAGACCAGGCGAAGCTGCTTTATCTTGGTGGGGACAAAGCTGTCGCACGCCGAAGAGTTCTCGGACGACACAGCTGCACGCACGGAAAAGTTGATGGCCCTGTTCCCTTCGTCCTTCACTGTTGAGGCTCCGTCGTCGTCGTCGTCCTCGTCGTCCTCGTCTCCACCCTCGTCATCCAGCTTCCAGGTGACTCTGTTCGACACAGCCTTCCACTGCGCCGCGCTGTTGATCTCGATGAGGTCCAGCGGGTCCGACGTCTCCGCCGTCGCAATAGTCTCCGTCGCCGCCGCAGCGTCCAACGTTGTCGTTGTCGTCACGGTCATCGCTGTCGCTGTCCCGGTGGGAGTCGCCTCTGCCCCCCCTCGTACGTCTTCCTCGGCCGGAGCCGCTTTGGCCTCATCCACCGCCACCGTGTAGTAGGCAAAGTTGCCCTTCTTGGTCGGGTTCTCATTTCCCCCGCTGTAGGAGCGTCGCCTCCTCCGCAGTGAGGACGTCTTGGTCAACGAGCAACTTTCTGCCGCTTCAAAGTTTGATTGCTCCACCACTTTTTCCCGCGGTTCCATCTTCTTCTTCTCCTCCGAGGTGTCATCGTCCCCCAACGGGGAAGAAGCCAAGACGACGCTGCGGCGATTGGCGTGCCCGCCGCTCCTCGCCTCCAGCTCTTCCCTGGTACTCCTCCTCCTGACGTCCTCCAAGAGGCCCTCCACGGCGACCGAGGAGGAGGCCTGGCGGTTCCGCCTCTGGAAGCGGCTCTTCAGGTAATTCATTCTAGTTTCTTCTTCTTCCTCCTCCTCCTCCACCTCGCCTTCTTCCTCGTCGCCGTCTAACGCATCTTCGTCGCCGTCGCCCTGATCACGTGCGACCTCCTCTTCCTCCCCAGCACAAACTTTGTCTTTCAGATCGGTCGACAAGGGAGACCCGCCGCCGTCCTTCAGCGCCCCCTGCTCATGAATGGCATCGCCGTCGTGGCTGACGTCTTTGAGCGATGGGAGAAAAGTATCCTCGTCGTTGTCCTCCTCCTTCTCCTGCTCCTCCTTCTCACGGTCAACAGCGACATTCTTCGATCGAGGACGAAGTAGCGTCTCACCCTCCTCCTCCTCCTCCTCCTCCTCCTCCTCCTCCCTGCTGTCCGCGACCTTTGCCTTGGCACGGCTTTCCTCCTCCTCCTTCCGTCTTTTATCATCCGCGAGGGACGAAGAAGAAGGAGAAGATGAAGCAGAAGGAGAGGAGGCGGAGGAGCGGCGGTCTTTTCCGGAACTTCTTTCCACAAACGGAGAGGAAGATTCGCATTCCGCCGTTTCCCTGAATGTTGCTGGCAAACTGGACAAGGGAGAGGAGGATGCCACCGACGTCGGCGTTTCTGTCCTCTCACCTCTTTGTCCGTCTCCAGGAGGAGGAGGAGGAGGAGGAGGAGGAGGAAGAAGAAGAGAAGAAAGAGGAGAAGAAGCGAGAAAATGGACACTTTGCGGTGTTGCGAGGCCGATCGAATCCTCAGACTCTTCTTCCTCTGACTCGAGGTTGGTCCCGGCGGCAGGAGCCGCTTCGTCTTCGTGACTTGCTTTGTTCACTTCTTCAAGTAGCAAGTCCTCGAATTTCGTGACCTTGCGGAGATGTATTTTTTTCTCTCCCTAAGGCGTTCGTTCAACCGAGGATAAAGAGATATTGTCCAAAAAGTTTGCTGCAGGCATTTCACTTACAAGACTGAATGAAGAAAACTAACGACTTCCATTTATAAAGAAAGTTAGAGACTGACACCTACCTATTTATAGCAGTACGTACTGTACGCTACAATCTCAGAGTTGATTATTTACGACAATTTGATGGGAATTTGAACGCCTTAGCGGCTCATTTTTCTTCCTTCCCTCGTCTCTTCCTCCTCTTCCTCCTCCTCCTGCTTTCGCTAATGAGCTTTCTTCTCCTCCTCCTCCCCGTCCTTTGGTCCGTGACTCATCTGCATTTTCTCCCCGTCGCCCCCTCCTCAGCCGCCTTCCCCTGGACACCAACTTCTCCAGCAGTCCGATTGCCGACAGGTACACGTCGTTGGTCAGGCCGCCCACGCGGAACGAGGCGGGATCCGACCCGGCCTCCTCGCACGCTTCCGAGTCACCAGTTGCCATGGCAAGAGCGCCTTCTTGACATTTGCGATATACGATGAAAATCCGAGGCAAAGAACGCGCATTTCACTTTGCCAAAAAAATGGGAGGAGGGGGGGGAGAGAAAAACCGTAACGTCTTCACGGCAGGTGCACCTTATGCAACCCTGTGCTCACCAGATGATCAAGCGCATTCAGGAATCTGAATGCGACTGATGCATTGCGCCGGCGATAAAAGGGAACAAGCTACCGGTACTCCCCCCGTGCCCCCTTCCTCCCTCTTCTTCTTCCTCCATGAGGATCATCATTGTTTAGGTAAAAGCAAAGGTGGGAAGAGAAGAGAGGGAACTTTCTCTTCCTTGCCCCGCGTTCCCGCTCTCATTCAGCCCCGCTCGAACATCATGCAGGTTCTCTCTCTCTCTCTCTCTCTCTCTCTCGATCTTGTCCTTAAACCCACACCTCCGGCCAAGTTTCCTTGCACTGGCCCGTAAAGTCGAGTGGGGAAGGGGGAGAGGGGGGAAAGAGAGAGAAAATAGAAAGAGTATAAACAAGACCGAATTCTCGAGTGCGGAATGCCTCGCACAACGCACTTAACACGAGCTGCAAAAAAAACCAGTCTCACAGTGTGGAGAAAGCTCTGATAGTGTCGGTATTTTTCTTACCCAGTGCAGTGTAACGTACTATACTACTATATTCTCATTCCTTTTTTTAAAGACACAGTTGCCAACGGCACAACCGAAGGAGGAGGAGGAGGAGGAGGAGGAGGAGGAGGAGGAGAGAAAGCCTGATGTTCCCAGCAACTTCAGCCTTCCTGATAGATTCCAGAAGCACTTTTTGCTCTCTTCCTTTCTTCGTCCCAGCAGCAAGTGGAGGAACTAATATTCTTTCCCTATGCAAACCCCAGCAGTTCAAAGTGATGTTGAAAAGTGCTAATTTTTTTTCCAATACATACCCGAATGTCTTTTATGCCCTTTGATTTCCACTGGTGGTAGACCGAATAATTGAAGTTTTTTTAATTTTTAAAAAAATTCTTCTTGCAGAGAATTTGTGTTCCTCTACCCCTTAAGCACTTTTTTCCCAAGATATGTCCCCATTGGGATCAGCGGGCCCGACAATTTTTTTGGGAATCGCCCAGGCCACCCAGAGATGTTGATGGAGTTGGGTTGGGACACTTGCAGCGGCACCCGAGGGATAAATTAATCGTCGCTCTACTTTTCCCAAATGAGTTCTTAAGAAGTTCCTCCTCGCTTTCGCTATCGCTATCGTCTCGCTCCATCGCAAGGTGTGAAAATTCTCTTTTTTAATGTTCCAAATCTCGGCATCAGTGATTCGTAGTAACATTTACATAGGTACAACACTGACTGCAACAGAAAGCAAGCTTTGCATGTGCGTATTGTACTGTACTGTATGTAAAGGTACCGGTATGATGCAAAGGCGATGGCAGTTTAAAAAATAATAACAAGATGCCCTTGGTCGTTGGTGCCCACCAGCAACATGATGGCCTGCAAAGTGGTACAGATGCAAAGGACTGACTTGACAGGGCTTCAAAGAGACTGACCTTGGGCAACAGCCCTTCCAGCTCCCTGTTCTGCAGCCACCAGAGCAGGTGATGCCGAAGTTGAGGCTGTGCATCTGGCAGAAGACATGCTCCCAGATCTGCGTGTTGGACAGCTGTTTCAGGATGGAGTCTCCCACTCAAAGGATATTAGGCTCTCGCTCGCAGGCCTCGGACACAAAGTGGTGGTGCTACGAGGGGGACAGCCCCTCCCTTACAGCGTTTTAAAAACAGGACACTTCTGGACTAGGTATAAGTAATTTTAAAAAGAATGGCAGAATACTGATCGATGTATTTTAGGTATGCCTCTCTTTCTTACAACCAAAAATATACGTAATGTATGAATGTGCATTATTTCCTGACATCAATTAATGATCAGTGCAGCTATATCACAATCAACAAAATAATCCATCATCACAAATATCTTTTTGGGCTAATTGGGGTGGGATCAATAATGACAATAAGTGAGCAGCTGAAGGACAAGAACATCCAGCTGCTATCATAAAACAAAGGTAGGGAGTGTGGAGAGGCCGACACAATGAATTGGTCCTCAGTGGGCTGAGGCCTTCCTGACCAGCTGCAGCTTCTTGAAGTCGTGCCCCAGGTCAGCCAGCGACTGGAAGAGTGGCAGAGACTGGTTCTCCTCCTCCAAGTATATCTGCAAAATTAGGAAGGCCAGAAAATGATGTCAGGTCTAAATTAATTTCTCCTTTTCAACTAGTAGTACTACTAGAAAACCTTTAAAAACGGTTGTGACAGCAGGTCCTCAGCGGTGGCCCTGTTCTTGGGGTCATGCTCAAAGCAGCGCGAGAGGAATTCCTTGCCCTCCCTTGACAGCCGCTCCGGGATGGTCGGAGACTCGCCCATGCCGACCTGGGAAACATAGCAACATCAAAATATGCATCCCTTCCTCCTCCTCTTCTTCCAAAGATGGCCATCCTCACCTTGAACATGATCTGGTAGTTGGACTCGAGTTCATGCCAGGGCCTTTTTCCTGTGGCCATCTCGATAACGACACAGCCGCAGCTCCAGATATCGGCCGCACGCCCGTGGCCCTCCGATAGGTTCTTCGTGAACACCTCTGGCGCCATGAATGCTAGAAGTGGGGGAAGAAGAAAAATAATCAAGTTTACCAGGATCGCCAAAGACATCGGTACATTTCAAGTTTGTAGTACGATGCCCACCATAGTACTGTACACTACTCCTTCATTACCCCTCCCCCTCCCCAACTGTGTGCAATCGACCTGTTTCTGTTCGGCCGTTGAAGTCTTTAAAGGAAAAAACCGGACATTTTTTGTCTGCCCCTCCAGGAGGCGTGCTTCTCCTTCCTTCTCCTTCCAAGATCTCAATCGCGCCGGCTGGTTCTGCAACAGCTCTTGTGTACCTACGCACAGGGTGGCCAGGTAAACAATGCCAAAGGCATTTTAGCCACAAACGACCATATTTGAGTTCTGCTGGCTATAACATTGATGAATATTCATAGAAAAGCATTTATATGGTCAACTTTTTAAAGTTATTAGGGTTTCCTCTTGGGCCCCAGTTGGACTACATTTAATGTTGGGTTAACATTAGCTTTTCAAGACTTGGTAACCCTGCACATGCATAGTACATACTGTGAAATTGATCCTTCTCTTTTCCCCTTTCTCCCTGGCAGTCTCTCCACGAACCTTTTTAAAATGGCCAAGGCAGGCAACAAGCTGGCACTCTACTCCTACTTCAGGAGCTCCTGCTCCTGGCGGGTGCGCATCGCATTGGAGCTGAAGGGGCTCACGTACGAGTACAGACCAGTGCACCTGGTCAAGGGAGAGCAGAGAGCTTCCGAATATGAAAAGGTCAGTGGTGCAACAATTCTCTTTTTTCTAAACCATCTGTAGGGTTTTTGAAAGCATACGCAATTCTCTTTGCTGCAGGAAGTGAACCCGCTATGTCAGGTTCCAGCCCTGGTGACGGAGGAAGGGCAGGTGCTGACGCAATCGGTGGCCAACATCGAGTACCTGGAGGAACAGTACAGAGACCGGGGCCAGTGCCTGCTGCCCAGTGACCCTCTCCTGCGTGGGTGGGTGAGGGAGGTCACCGAGGTCATCAACTCTGGCACGCAGCCAATACAGAATCTGGGTGTGATGAACTCTGCTCGTGAGACGGCAGAGGGCAGAGCGGAGTGGAGCAGGCGGTGGATCGAGAATGGGTTGAGGGCCGTTGAGAAGCTGCTGCAGAAAAACTCGGGGGGGCAGTACAGCGTGGGAAACTCTGTCACGGTAGCAGACTGCTGCCTGGTGCCACAGGTGTACAATGCTGAGCGCTACAAGGTGGACATGGGGCAGTTTCCCAGAATCGTAGAGGTGGTCGGACGACTGGCTGGCTTGGGCGAGTTTGCTAGGGCTCATCCCAAGGCGCAGCCAGACTGCCCAGAGGAACTCAAGTAAGGGGGAATCTGTGGGAGTCTTGAGGAAACTCCTCCATGCTCAAACCACGTATACACGAGATTATACAATAAATTATATTACAGAATAAATGAGACGACCCTAAGCCTAGCTTTAACTAATCTCCGTTTCTCTACCCCCCACCCACCCCACCCCGTACCTTGAGTGCCGACGAACCCCTGCAGCTCGCCTGGCATGGTAGTATGCGCCTTGATCTTGACGGCGCACCCAAAGTCCCCAAGCTTCAGGTTCTGCATGTCGTCAGTCAGGAAGATGTTGGCGCCCTTAATGTCTCTGTGGACGACACCGTGCTCATGCAGCACTGCGACGGCCTCCAGGAGTTGCCTGCAGCCCAAGAGGTGGAAGGAGTAAACACAGGAGGCTAAAAAAGAGGTCAATTGACTGCCACATACCTGGTGTATCTCCTGATGGAGGACTCCTCTAGTCCCATCTCCGTGGTGGACACCAGCTCCTCCAGAGTGCCCTCGGGGCAGTACTCCATGAAGATGAGCATCTCCTCCCGGTGGACCTCCACGCCATAGTGGTTGATGAGGTGCTTGTGGTGGATGGACTCGAAGATGCGCAGCTCGTCCGCCACGTTGCGCAACGTCTTGTGGTCGTTCGGCTGCAGCGGGATCTCCTTCATGGCCATGATGTCGCCGGTCTCGTTGTTTATGGCCGTGTATACCTTCCCGAAGTGGCCTTGGCCTAGATTTTTTTTCAGGCGTCTACTTACTGACCTTACCTTTAAAGGAGTACGTACTTAAACACCTACCGATTTTGTTTCCCCTCTGCCACGAGAATGAGACCGTCTTGGACTTGATATGTATGCGGTCCTCTCTCTGCGCGTGGTCCATCACGACCCCGATGCCCCCTTCTTTCTGCCTCCGCTCATCCTGAAATTTAATGATGGGGAGTTGGGCACCAGGGTAAGTGATCAAACATGTGCACTCACCTGGCTTCTTTCAAGATTCTCCACGCTCTTCTGGACGCGTTCGACCCAAGGCAGGTGAGCTGTTGGAACAGAATAGAAAACTATTGTAAAAACAAGTAATGAAATGGA
>JAAUYM010004269.1_pt1 | contig 14328 bp, 10 predicted proteins | sample 7278001 | NCBI WGS metagenome assembly JAAUYM01 (sample SAMN14350224, study PRJNA611818) | marine sediment metagenome | isolation source: surface marine sediment (1.8m) | place: French Polynesia: Moorea | collected 2018-08
AAAAATTTTTTGTCCTCTAACGATATTAGAAGGATTTAAGGTTTCTGAGGGAACTAAGGTAACCCCTTCATTTTGGTCAGGGGAATATTGGGGGCAATTATCAGTGATGGGTGATGGGGATTTTTGGGCAGTATTTTGACCATTGAGGGATTGACATCCAGTGAGTCCCAAAATAGCGATTACTAGACAAATGGTTGAACGCATCTTCCTAAAGATATCTTGCATGGTAATTAGTTTTTGAAAATTCTCTGATTGATAAATCTAATTTGCCCCATCTGTAACCACATTCAGAACATATTTGAGATGTTGGTTGCCATCTGTCGATAACTCTAACATCGCGACAATATTTATTGCCGATACGGATTAAAAAATACAGCGTCGGCTTTTTACCCATAAGCCTAAATAATACAACAAATCGACTTTCCTTGGTACGATAAATTATCGCGGTTTTTGGCACAGCTAAAGATTGGGACGCTGCTCGTCTAGATTTTCAAGACTTGGCAGCATCGCCAAAATTATCTATGTCAGAGCCAAGCGAAGGGAAAGGAGTGTCAGCGTTACACCGCGCCCTTAACGAACGGGGCGATACTTGCTCTTGAATTCGATTCAAGAGACAGCCCCTCCGGTGCCTGCGCTGACCGCATTCCGCGGTCAAAATTAGGAGACTATGACGTGAAGTTTAATGATTGGCTTGGATTTCTCGGTCTAATTATTTCCCTGATCATTCTCTGGCAGTTCCGACAGATTTTGTTGCTAGTGTTTATGGCAGTTGTTCTGGCGACGGCTCTTAATAGTATAGTGCGATCGCTGGTAAATAAATTCAATTTAAGTCGGGGCAAAAGTATCCTTGTCACTTTAGTTGGAGTAATTTTAGCCTCTACGCTCTTTGTTATCTTTATGGTTCCACCCTTCGTCGATCAGCTCGAGGAACTGATTAAATTAATCCCTGTTGGATTTGAACAACTGATAGTGCGGGTTAACAGCTTTATAGACAATCCACCTTCTTGGTTTCCCGAGTTTGATTTTAAATTGCTGCCGGACTTTGATGAAATTTATCAACAACTAAATTCTCTAGCTCCCCAAGTATTCACCAACTTTCTTACCTTCTTTTCCAATTCAACTGCTATTTTGTTGCAATTATTGCTGATTTTGATACTAACACTAATGTTTTTGGTGGAACCCTTGGCCTATCGGCATTTATTGTTGCAGTTTTTCCCTTCTTCTTATCGAGGGCGAGCCGAGGAAATTATTAGCAAAAGTGAAGTTGGTCTGCTGGCTTGGCTTAAAGGGGTTTCAATTAATTCTCTCTTTGTTGCCATCTTATGTGGAGTGGGACTGTTGGTTCTGAGAATACCCTTTGTCTTTGCCCATGCACTCCTAGCTGGCGTTTTTAATTTTATTCCCAATATTGGACCGAGCCTCAGTGCGGTATTCCCCGTAGCAGTTGCCCTTCTCCATTCACCAGGAAAAGCGATCGCAGTGATAATCTGGTATTTCATTGTCCAAAATGTGGAAAGTTACTGGTTTAGTCCGCTGGTGATGAAAAAACAGGTAAACTTGCTACCAGCAGCTACCCTCATTGCCCAGATTTTTTTTGCTACCTTTTTAGGCTTCCTGGGTTTAATTTTGGCACTTCCCCTAGCAGTTGTCGTCAAAACTTGGGCTGAAGAAGCCTTGATTAAAGATTTTTTTAACAATATGTAGTGTAGAGAAAAGTTATTAGTGAATACAGAAGGCAGCACCTAGCCGATCACACAGTGCTGCCTTCGGCAGATCGCAGATTGTCAGAAGCTCATGGCTACTACGTTGAGCCATGAGTAGTTCATGAAGTTAAGCAAAGATAAAAGAATAAAGTATGACTAAAACAGTGAATATAAACAAAATATGATTTGCCCAATCATCAAAATTCCAATCTTTAAACATCTTAATTAATCCTAAATTCGCTCCTGGGTAAACAATGGTGAAAAAACCGGTTAAAAAACCGGTGAAAAAACCAAAAACTGGGGAAAGAACTGGTATTTTATTTTTCTTTCCCCTAGTAATTGTTCTATTTACTACTCATTCTGAGTGGATGTTTTCAAGCTAGGGATAGGCTGATCTTCTGGAGCCCGAGGCTGGTTGGGTCCTTGAGGCTCTTTTGGACTGCCAGGTTTGCCCCCTTTGGGTGGTTTACCTCCTTTCAAGATGTGCTCTTCAAAGTTCTTAATTATAATATACAGGTTGGGGACAAACAGCAAACTCAAAACAGTAGCGATCGCCAGACCACCGAAAATAGCAGTTCCCAAAGACCAGCGACTGAATGCTCCCGCACCAGAGGCAATCATCAAGGGGAGGAACCCGAATAGGGAAGAAAACGTCGTCATCAGAATCGGGCGCAAACGCTGTTCCCCACCATTAATAGCTGCTTCGGTGATGCTCATACCTACTTCCCGGGACTGGTTAGCAAATTCCACAATCAGAATGGCGTTCTTACTTGCCATCCCAATCAGCATTACCAAACCCACCTGAGCGTAAATATTATTGTTGAGAATGGGCCAGATTCCTGCTCCTGGATTTAAAGGTGAAGCTTGGACAAAAACAGCACGGAACCAAATCGCCCCCAGAGCCCCCAAAATAGCTAGAGGTACGGTGAGCATAATAATAGTGGGGTCAATGTAACTTTCGTACTGAGCTGCCAACACCAAGAATACCATGACAAAGCCCAAACCAAAGATAATAGGTGCAGCTCCCCCGGCGGCTTTTTCCTCTGCTGCTGCGTTGATCCAGTCATAGCCAAAGCCTGGTTGCAAGGTTTGCTGCGCTACTTCCTCCATAGCTGCGAGGACTTGCCCACTACTATAGCCTGGTGCGGGTTGCCCGACGATTTTAACTGCCGGAAAAGTATTAAAGTTGGTTATGATGGGGGGAAAGGAGACTGGTACCGCTTCCACGATGTTACTCAATTGAACCATTGCTCCATCCCGAGAGCGGACATAGAGTTTAGTAAGATCTCCGGGGTTAGACCTTGACTCATAGTCTGCTTGGGCATAAACCCGATACAGTCGTCCGTCAAACACGAACTGGTTGATATAGCTGGAGCCTAGATAGAGCTGTAAAGTATCGGTAATTAGAGTAATGTCAACATTCTGCGCCTTGACTTTATCCCGATCGATATAAACTCTCATCATCGGGCTATCGAAAGAAAAAGTAGTAAAGGAAGCCCCGATTTCTGGACGCTCACCGACTGCTTTCAGAACTGCTTGGGCGTTATTGACCAGTGCTTCCATGCCTTTTAACTGGCGGTCTTGAACGAACATTTCTATACCGCCAAAGTCACCCATACCATCCACAGCAGGGGCATTAATGGTAACAACCCTGGCTCCACCTACTTTTTCCTTTAATGTCTGGACTAGTCGCTGCATAACACCATACCCAGATGATTTAGCCTTAGGTCGCTCGTCCCAAGGACGCAATTTGACGAAATAAAGTCCTTTGTTACTGTTCTGACCCTCAAAAGAAAAACCATCCACGGCCATTGCATGCTCAACTTCCTCAAACTTCATCACTTCTGGCAGTATTTCTTGGCTAATTTTTTCACTGTATCCGAGAGAAACTCCAGGAGGTGTTTCATGTAGCATAAAGAAATAGCCTTGGTCTTCTTCGGGGATAAATCCTTGGGGCATCGTCTGGTAAACCCAGCCCGTTGCCACCAGCCCGACAATAAAAAGAATTACCACAGCGGTTTTGAAGCGAGTTAGAAATACCAGCAGTTGCCGATATTTTATCCGAACCACATCAAAGCTTCTATTGAACGATTTAAAAAGTTTACCCAGAGGACCTTTGGTTTCCTGCTGGGGTTTCATCATGACCGCTGACATGGTTGGGGAGAAGGAAAGGGCGTTAAAGGTGGAAAATGCCACCGCAGCAGCCATAATCAGGGCGAATTGTTTATAAACCACCCCTGTAGGACCGGGGAAGAAAGAAACAGGAATAAATACCGCCATCAACACCAAAGAAGTAGCGACCACAGCTCCCGATAATTCCTCCATCGCATCGAGAGCTGCCTGCATCGGTCTCATGCCTTGCTCTAACTTAGTTGCGACCCCTTCTACTACCACAATCCCGTCATCTACTACTAGCCCCGTTGCCAGTACTAAGGAAAACAAGCTGAGCTGATTGAGACTGAAGCCCAAACCTTTCGCAGCAATCATTGCCCCCAGCATAGCTACAGGAATGGCAACTGCGGGAATGATGGTGGTGCGCCAGTCTTGCAAGAAGATGAAGATAATCAAAACTACCAGAGCGATCGCCTGAACTAGGGTGACTCCCAAATCTGCGATAGAGGCGGTGACAAACAAGGTGTTGTCCTGGTATATCGCATATTTCAAGCCAGGAGGAAAATCTTTTTCCAGCTCTGCTAATTTAGCTTTTACTGCATCGGCTGTCTCCATCGCATTAGTGCCAGGAAGTTGATAGATCAGCATGCATATACCAGGTTTATTGTCGTCCAGGTATACCGCCGTATCATAACTTTGTGAGCCCATTTCCGCCCAACCGATATCCCTAATTCTGATTAGCTCACCATCTTTCCCTTTTTTCACTATCAGGTCTTCTGCTTCTTCAGGAGTTATAAACCGACTCATGATTTTTAGGGGCAACTCGAAATCTTGCTCGAGGCTGTTTGGTTGCTTACCGATGGCTCCGGCCCCAACTTCAAGATTCTGTTCCTGAACGGTGGCAAGCACATCCGTTGCTGTCAAGCCTCTGGCAGCCAGCTTATCAGGATCCACCCAGATCCGCATCGCATATTTGTCACTGCCATAAAGTTCCAGTCTACCTACCCCGAAAATCCGCCTGATATCGTTCCAGATATAGCGGTCAATGTAGTTGTACAGGAAAACTTTATCGTAAAGATATTCCCCGTTTTCGTCTTTTTCGGAATAGAAACCATAGACTAGGGTAAAACTGGGGGATTGTTTCTCGGTTGTGAGCCCTGTAGCGTTAACTGATTCTGGCAGGTCTGGTTGAGCTTGAGAGACTCGGTTTTGCACCAGTACCTGGGAAACATCCATATCATATTCTACAGGAAAGCTGGTGTTAATAGTTATGTTACCAGTGTTGTCGGTGAAAGAATCCATCCATTTCGCACCAACCACCCCGTTGATTTTCCTTTCCATCACAATGGTGGCGTTATCAACGGTGGTTTTAGCATCAGCACCAGTGTAGTTTCCTGTTACAGCGATCCGCTTGGCGGCAATTTCTGGGAGCTTAGCCATAGGCATGAGTGCCATGGCAATCACTCCCACCAGAATAATTAGAATCGTACAGACGGTCGTTAAAACCGGTCGTTTAATAAATGGAGTGGCAATGGAAAATAACATCAGTTTTTAGAATTAGGATTTTTAAGCCTGAACTTTGGACAAATGTTACAGGCATAATGTTACAGGTCCTGTGTTCAAGAGCTGATTTTCAGCTCTTGAACCACTATCCCTAGTGTGGATTTTGGATTTGTCCAAAGTTCAATTTAAGCTGAGATTAGGAGTTATTTGTCCTCAGAAGTTATTTTAAGATAGCTTCTTGGTTTGGAGAAAGCAAAGTTAATATAACAATTGTTACACTCCCTTAACTTTCTATCCCAATTCCTCATCTCCTTAATTCCCCACTATTGTTCTAGGGGCTGTTCGCTAGTCAAAGTTGCCTCAGTAATCGGCGTGCCATCTTTGAGGTCGAGTATTCTAGAGACAGCAATTCTATCTCCCTCTTCAACCCCAGAGATAACTTGGTATGCTTGACCCTGGATAGTGCCGAGTTTAAGTGGTTTCTGCTTGACAACTAATTCACCCGACTCTCCTTCTCCTGGTGTTGCCACAAAGACAAATTTGTTGGCACCTACGGTAGATATGGCTCTAGTAGGGACTAACAACCCTGGTTTCTCATCCCAAATGACTTTAACCTGAACATACTCTCTATCTCTAAGGCTTCCATCATTTTTGAAAGTCACCTTAGTTAGCATAGTTTGACTATTCTGATCGATTACAGGTTCGATGTAGGTGATCTCACCTGTAATTCCGTCACTGCCATCCCCATTGATAATTTTAACTGGCAGTCCTAATTTCATTTGGGAGCGATATTCAGTAGGGATTCCAACGTTGAGGTAGAAAATTTCATTATCGGTAAGTGTGGTGATTATTTCGCCAAGATCGACTGTATCTCCCACTTTTTTTACGTTAAAATTCCCAATAACTCCATCGATTGGCGCTGTAATCGTGTTGTAGACCAAGTCTTGTTGAATAGCGCCTAATTCTCCCTCGGCTCGCGCAACTGATGCTTTTTGACTATCTACCAAAGCTAGGTTTTGCTCGACTCGCCTGTCGGCTGCCTCAAGAGCTTTGATACTGGCATTAAGGGATTCCCTCCTAGCCTCAAGCTTGGCAATATTAGTTTCGAGATCCCGGGTTGTATCATCTAAGCTTTGGTCAGGTAGAGCCCCTCCTGCCACCAGATATTTAGACCGCCTGATGTTGATTCGGGCAAGTGTTACTTCAGCTTCCAGGTCCTGGACATCGGCTCTGGACCGTTCAACTTCTGCTGCCGTCCTGGCTCGGTCTGCCTCTGCTGTCCTTAGTTGGGCTTGAGCTTGCATCAGGTTAGCTTTTTCGACATTGATATTTTGGGTAGCTGCATTTACACTTTCTTGTTCTTGGGTCGGATACAACTCAATAAGGGGTTGTCCCCGCCGCACGCGCTCACCTTGCTGGACGAAAATTTTGATGATACGACCATCTATTCGCGGTGCTACATTCACCCTACCTCGCGCTTCGAGAGTTCCCACATACCTACTGCTGTCAATCAGGGTGTCACTTTCCAAAGTTTGTAACTTAACCGGAATAGTTTTTACTTCAGGTTCTTCAGCTTCTTTGCTGCCACAACCACTGACCAACAAAGGGAGTATGATTACTGCACCTAAGAGTTTTTGGCTAAACCAGGTGCTAGGTTTTTTTTTCTTAATCATGAGTCTTACGCAACATATCCACTCAAAAAACTATTATAAATCCTAATCAAATGCTGTTACCATAATACTTCGTAAATGATTTAGCAAGTATGAATAAACTATATTACTTAACATTTATCAGCTTGGCTTTCCCAACATAAAAAAAAAGTATATTCTGTTACAAATGTTAAGTTCGATAAAACTAAACTGACGTGGCTCAACTTTACCGCGTGAGTCCCTAGGCTCAACGCAGTAGCGAGCGTGAGGTAGAGCGTGCCACTCTTGCAATACATAACTTATTTGACCTCCGTAGCAACTTAACTTTTGAGAGAGAAAACTGACCTATGCGCTTCCAATTAAGGTCATATACACTAAGCTTTTTAGACTTGTCAGTATTAGTAAAACCACCAATCCAGCCACGATAAGTTACACCTGCTTTTTCTGCTTCTACATAATCTCCAGCACGAAAGCGGTGCGACCCTGGCGATGCTTCATCGCCCAAGGAACGCGCACCAAGACACCCAAACGGAGTAATAGTTCCACCTTTGCGTTTTCTAATCCCTCCAGACTGAGGGTTATCAAAATGCAAAGCACGACGAAAATAAGCGGGTCTGGTGATAACTCTAAATACTGAGTCAGTAATAGTTACTGTCCCTTGCCAATCATGACCGCGACTATTTTTAGTAGCAAAGGGTTTAAAGCTAATAAACTTACTAGCTGCTAATGCTACACCATCTACTGCATGAGTTTCTGGTACAGGATTCTTTTTGTTTTTCTTGTCTTTATACAAACCAAGATATTTTCTGATTTGACTTGTCCCATTGCCATCTTTTTGCCAACCACACATGGGAGTAACAGAAGCAAACTTAGATAATTGCTCCATGCACCAATATTGGGCAGCCATAACAGGAGAAAAACCTTTACCTGATTTTGCTCCTTTGCGACCTGATGTTAAATCAACGTCAGCTTTGACTACCTCATAAACTATGTCGGCAACAGGAAAAATTGAGCATAATTCTTTAACTATGCGGATTTCCATTAACCTAGAAGCAAGTATTGATGGTGGTAATTTAGATTTAATGCGGTTATTAAACCTTTTCTGGCGATGATTTCTTAGCTCAAAAGGTAAATTACGGTTAATTCTGCGTCCGCGTCTGGCTCTACGTTGTAACGCTCTACCTCGAACATTTTTGATTACCTTGCCATTTTTAATACGTGCCGAACCTAAACGCTCTTTGACTCTTTGGAATGGCAATACAGCATGACCTCGAAACAAGGTAGCTATGGAAGATTGGACTCCAAAGCCACTATAGTTTTTTCCAGGGTCACAACCTAGCGATATAGGCTGTGTTTTAGTATCTGATGGTTCTACCAATAATTGAACATAGTAAATGCCTAGATCGTTGCATTTGCCTATGGCTTTACCATCTTTTACCCAACGCCTAGCACGACTAGCCTTTGTAGGCATAGCTGGTGTGCTATCTGGGTTTAGTACTGGTACTCTTGAATTCATAAAGTGATAAACCTCATGTGAGTAAAAAGTCCCTAAGACCATCGAAATCAGCATTTCTTGCCATTACGCAACACCTATAATCAGTAGGTTTAGAGCGGTACAAACTAGGGAAACATTTGTACGTCTGTAACAGATTCCGACTAAGCAGGTCTAGTAAACACTTAGCTTTGACGGCGAGGGATGCTCTTGGTCAAAGAGCATATCCAATCGCCGTGTTGACTGATTTCAAAGCCCCTTCCTCTGCGTAACAGGGAGGGGTTGTTTACGTGCAAAATTTGCATATTAGAAGCGATCGCCTTTGTAAATGCGATCGCCATGAGTCTAAAAATCTAAGCTGTTATCAATAGGGCACAACCCTAAGTAGGGTCTTAATTACCACAATCAAGTGCCCGTATGATCGCTGCTGCTGTATAAGCGCGATCGGCTGGTTGTTGAGGACCAAAAGCCTCCCCTTCCTCATTTAGAGGGGCAGCAACTCGGCAAAAAGCCGACATTTGCATCGTTAATACTTTATCGTATCCAGTCACATCGGAAAAAGTTATGGGTTCTTGAGTTTGGGGCAGGTCTGGATTTCCGTTGAGTCTACTACCCAAGAATTCTCCTGTCCCTCGTAGGAAAGAGACTAACTCTACTCTAGTAATGGGGTCCTCAGGGCGAAAATTTCCCGTAAGTATGGTTGTATTTGCTGGGTAAAGATTCCACTGCATCCAATTAATCTCTTTGGCACTCCAGCGATCTGCTTCTAAATCCTGAAAAGGCCGCACTACTCTGTTGGTGGGTCTTGCGTCGAGATTTACGGGAGTTATAGTATTAATCGCTTTGACAATCATGACAGCAGCTTGCTCTCTGGTTACTTTCTCATCTGGTCTAAAAGTACCATCAGGGAAGCCCTCAACAATTTTCCTGTCGGCAGCCTTTGAAATATAGTTTTGATAGAGGGTATCATTATCAACATCGGAAAAAGTTACCGACTGAACCAGTCCGGGAAGACCCCAAAAAGTTATTGCAGTTGTAGCTATAGTCGCTATTTTGATTCTAGATAAAAGCTTCATGTTTTTAACTCCACACAATAGTTATTACTAGTTATTACTTGATTAACGTGAATTAAGGTGAATTGGATATAAGCTGGAATCTTTATTCTCCTGTTTTGTTGGCTGAAAATACTATTCCTTATGGTTGTCTGAGAAGTTTTATTGGCTAAATTTGAGCTCCCGTGTTTACCCGCTCCCTCCGCTTTCGGCACCTCCCTTTAAGACGATGAATCCGACAAGTAATCTGAAGTCATCAATAGCGCCAAACCCTAATTAGGGTCTTAACCACCACAATCAAGTGCCCGTATGATCGCTGCTGCTGTAAAAGCGCGATCGGCTGGTTGTTGAGGCCCAAAAGCCTCCCCTTCCTCATTTAGAGGGGCAGCAACTCGGCAAAAAGCCGACATTTGCATCGTTAATACTTTATCGTATCCAGACACATCGGAAAAAGTTATGGGCGCTTCAGGTTGGGGCAGGTCTGGATCTCCATTGAGTCTACTACCCAAGAATTCTCCTGTCCGTCGGAGGAAATCGACTAACTCTACTCTAGTAATGGGGTCCTCAGGGCGAAAATTTCCCGTAAGTATGGTTGTATTTGCTGGGTAAAGATTCCACTGTAGCCAATTAATCTCTTTGGCACTCCAGCGATCGTCGGTCATATCCTTAAAAGGCCGCACTACTCTGTTGGTGGGTCTTGCGTTGATATCGATGGGAGTTATGGTATTAATCGCTTTGAAAATCATGACAGCAGCTTGCTCTCTAGTTACTTTCTCCTCTGGTCTAAAAGTACCATCAGGGAAGCCCTCAACAATTTTCCTGTCGGCAGCCTTTGAAATGTAGTTTTGATAGAGGGTATCATTATTTACATCGGAAAAAGTTACCGACTGAACCAGTCCGGGAAGACCCCAAAAAGTTATTGTAGCTGTAGTGATAGTCGCTATCTTAATGCTAGACAAAAGCTTCATGTTTCTTACTCCACACAATAGTTATTACTTGTATTAACTTGAATTCGGGATAAGTTAAATATGCTACTAGACTAAAGCTCACCATTACCGGCGACACTAACAATCATGTAGCTTTAGCTATACCCAGGCTGCATTCCCTGCGTCCCATAGAATTAGAATATGTACTCTTTCGTATAATACTACAAATGAGTTTTTTACTCAATAAATTATCGCGGTATCGCTACAGGCGAAACTTCGTGGTTACAAGGGGATGATTTTTAGATTTAACCTATATTATTCAGACAAGGAAGACTAGGGAAGACAAGGAATACAGGTTAATTTCTCGTTCAAAAATTATCGACCCGTCACTCATCACCATAAAATATTAAGAAAGTGCAAAGATTTGTCACTGAAAGATTTGTCACTGAAAGATTTGCCAAGATTAATTAGATGGTAATTGGGGCTTCGACGTATATATTGGGTTCTTGTGCCACAAATTCAATCCCAAAATCCCGCAATTTTTCTGATATTTCATCATAGGTAGATTCTAAAATATTCTTTCTCAACTCAATCGAATTTTCCGTTGACCCCAAAATGGAAAAAGTCACCATCGCTCTGATATTATCATGCTCCAAATCCTGAGTAAAATTTACACTAGTGCTGTTGGAAGCAATTCCAAATAATTTTGCTGTACTCTCGATAATCACCTGTTCTATCAATGCTTGTTCCCGCTCTTTTAACTTCCTCATAAAGTCTAGATAAATTAAAACCATTACTTTTTTGCCTCGACTGACATTGTCAATTTCATCCCGCGCTAGTGTAGCATTAGATAAGATATAGAGTGTATTTTTCCCAGCTACGCGAATAGCTGTTGAACGCCAACCAATCGACTCAACCCGACCAAATATTTCTTCGGCTCTACCATTATTCGATGCGGGTAAGCGAATATATTCTCCAGGCAGAAAACGACGGTCTAAATACAGTAGTATAGTACCTAGAAAATCATCAGCAGTGTTAGATGCTGCCAAACCAATAGCTGCTCCACCAAGGGATATACCAGCGAACAAACTCAACCAGGAAAACTTGAGAGTTTCAGCATAAATAACAACAGTAATAAATCCGATCGCAATATTAGCTAAGGTTTCAAATACCAGCAGCATTTCATTGACTACTAATCCTGACTGGCGTAATAACCTAATGCCATAGACGCGGATAAATTGCCTCATGATCCGAGAAGTTATCCAGGCAATAGTACCCCAAAACACTAACTCAATTAATGGTTCTAAAAATTCCGATGATGCTTCATATTCTCTAAGCCATAAATCATTTGCCCAATGAATAAGTATTAAGGTACTACAAGTCTTGATTGAGCCTTGAATGGGCTTGACAAATAGTCCATAGAGATTTTTCTGCTGTTGGCGATCAAACAGATAAAGAATTAACCTCAGCAAGCTAGGAAAGATTTGTCCGATGCCAATCGCTAGAAGAACAAAGATGAAAAAGATAACATAGTTAGGAAAACTGGATCGATCCAGTGTCCTATAGAAAAAATCGAGTGTTTCTTCTATATTTAAGCCAAAAAATGTCATTGGGGATTATTTATTATCGCAAATTACGCGATCGATATTATGTATGGTAGTGTTTAGGGATAAAGTATTATAATTTACGTCTGATGTGAAGCGCGCCTCGTTTATATTAGCTTACATAGCAATCCTAAATGATTTGTGAAAATCTCTCCTGCCCCCTGCTTCCTGCCTTTCCTCGCCAGCGGCATTCATGACTCAAATAGGATCGCTATAGCACCTAGCTCTCAGCCATACTCTTTTAGATTGTGAGAGTCTCGCATATAAAGTCTTCTCAAGATACTCCTTACTCCTATGAATTCTCTCTCTCAATTTTGGACAAAAGTTAACCAATGGGGTCAGAAAATTCCGACCAATGCCTTGAATACTGCTTATCAAAGTGCCTTAGCTATCAAGAATATTGAAGATCAATATTTTCAAGGAAATATGATTTCTCCCGAAGGACAGGGAGGGCAAAGTGTCTATAAATACTACAAAAGTGCCTTGGATCGAGAGCTAATCAAAATTAATTTTAATTTGACTCAGTTGCGAGTTAGTCATTTTTTAGAGTTAGGAAAAACCTCATCAAAGACTAAGGAGCCTCAGTCATCAGAAACGACGGCAGATACAGAAATTTTAGACAAACTGCGTTTTATTGAAACTGTCATTGGTAAATATCGCAAACAGCCAGAACAAGAGCTAATTGAACAAGCCCTTTCGCCTAAACCATTAAAACCTGAAACTCTATCTCCTCTTAGTTCCCCTGAAACCATTAATCAGGAATCTTCTAATGTTTTAGAGAATATTGAAACGAGTTTAGGATTGAATCGTCCTTTACCTAGACGCAAATTGACTGCTGAATATGAACAAGAAGTGATTGGGGAGTTACGCCGATTACGACAACAAAGAAAAATTACCATACGCATCTTGGCTTTATTATTGCTTGTTCCGATCTTGGTTAATGTCCTCACCAAAAATGTGATTTATGAGCCTCTTGTTAATCGTTTAAAAGTGGATCAGGTTCGATTAGAAAAGATTGAAATTAGTGAAGAAATTGGAGAGAAATACTTAGCTAAATATCGACGTTTTAGAGATGATTTAGAAATAAAACACATCTTTAACCCTAATTTTGACAAATCCGCTCAAGAGAAACAGCTCAAGGAGAAAACAAAAGAATTGATGTTAGAAGCAGGTTATGAAAGTCATGAAGGATTAGTCAATATTCTGGCGGATCTTACGGCTTTACTTGCCTTTGCGGGAATCGTCTATTTTCGTCGCCGTGATTGTCGCGTTGCTGTGAGTTTTTTAGAGTATAATTTTGCAGGGTTAAACGTTACCACTAAAGTCTTTATTTTTATTCTCTTGACTGATGTGTTTGTCGGGTTTCATTCAGCCGAAGGTTGGGAGGTGATTCTGAACAAAACTTTTGAGCATTTTGGAGTTACTGAAAACCCCTCCTTTAATGGGGTTTTTATTGCGACAATCCCTGTTATGCTGGACTCGACTTTTAAATTACTGATTTTTAATTACCTTACTGGTAAATCCCCTAGCGCAGTGGCTATTTTAGAAAAAATGAATCAGTAGATTAATGAGTTTAGTTATCAATACATTATTTAATCATTATTTAATAAAAATTGTTCTCCAACTCCAGATAAAACATTGGTCACAAGTTAAGAAATTTATTGAATTGTCAAGAGAAAACAAAAAGAGAAAACAAAAATCGTGTGAAACTGATATAAATAAACAGTAGATTAGAAATTGTTGGGAAAAGAAATTGTTGGGAAAAGCTGCTGTCAGGAATCTCGTAGAGGTAGGGACTCCCGTTTATAAAACGGGAGCTTGTAAATCTAACACCTGACCAGCCTAAGTCCTTCGAGGACTACGTTAACGGCAAGAGTTAAAGTTCGTACCCTAGAATGCTTGCCAGTTCTAGGCTCTACAACCAGAAAGTTAAACAGGCTTATTGAGATTAAAGAGCGTGCTTTTTGGATAAGTACCTAGACAAAATTAATTGTGAATTAATTTCTTGCTATGCCAAGCTGCCAAGTTTGGAAGACTAAAATTATATACAAATAATTCTGTCCAACTACTTAGTACCGACCGTTAACATTGGCGAGGCACACTTTACACAATTTGTAGAAGAGACGCAAAAATGTCTAATTTTGTATTTGTTCTAGATGCCGACAAAAAGCCATTAGAACCCTGTACTCCAGGAATGGCTAGAAGTTTACTAAAAACTGGCAAAGCTGCGGTATTTAAAAAGTATCCTTTCACAATTATTCTCAAGAAAACAATAGATCGACAGGAG
>JAAUYM010148679.1_pt1 | contig 14323 bp, 21 predicted proteins | sample 7278001 | NCBI WGS metagenome assembly JAAUYM01 (sample SAMN14350224, study PRJNA611818) | marine sediment metagenome | isolation source: surface marine sediment (1.8m) | place: French Polynesia: Moorea | collected 2018-08
AGGAGGAGGAGGAGGAGGAGGAGGAGGAGGAGGAGGAGGAGGAGGAGGAGGAGGAGGAGGAGGAGGAGGAGGAGGAGGAGGAGGAGGGGGAGGAGGAGGAGGAGGAGGAAGGAAGGAACGGTGCTAGCAGCTAATGATCGAGCTCAGAAATCGTGGCCAAGAGGAGGAAATATTAAAAAGGAGAATGATGCCCACTCCACCCACTGCCTGAGTACTTCCGAAAATCTGTCGCATGAACGGCGGACCGTTTTTGGACTGGGTTGGGCTAGGCTGGGCACTTGTCAAAAGTGGGTCCTATAGCCCCCGTGAAAAATAATCATGACAACATGCGCTAGACGTGACTGATGTGGTGGCTTGAATGGTGCCACAGGGTAGAGGGAGTCTGCGGAATATAGGTACTACTAGTACAGTGGACTCAGCTTATGACAACAACGGACATGAGCGTATTCCACTTATAAGGACAAGATTTTTTTTAAAGAACCAAACTAACTTTCTTGTTCAGTAAAATCCTTCGGACATGACAAAACTCTGGCTATAAGAACAGTTAGCTTGTCCCGCCCCCAAGGGTGTTCTTTTTAAGCGGAGTCCACTAGTACTAGCGCACAGAGCATAAGAAATATGGTTGATCAGTACTGCAGGCATAGTATAGTAGTTGTAGCGCAGCGTACGAAATCCGGCTATTATGTCGAGACTCTACGAGATTCCTCCTTCCTCCTTCCTCGTCCTCGTAGCTTGAAAACTTCCGTAAGGCAAGAAGTCATTATCGTCTGAGCGAGTGAAGGAGAGGAGAAGAAGCGTGACCAACGCGAGAGATTTTTCAGGCCTGCCCGTTTAACCTCTTTGTACCGCGAGCATCCCTGTCTAGTAGGAATTGGCTCGTTGTGATCGTTGTTCTCGTGTCGTGTACTCAAACAGTTGGAAAGTAAGTGAGCCACCAGATGTCAGTGCTGGAGGTCAGACGCACCTCATGCCAGCAGAAGCAGGTGTGGACCAGGTGCGACCAAATCCAAATGTGTAAAACAGAAGAGTTTGTTGCCCGCCTCACTTTTGAGATTTACGTTGCTCGTGATGCGAACCCGCTCAAAATGCAACCATATGTCCTTTCTGTGCTTGTTCCTATCTTTCTCCCTTCTACCATTGTTGTACCGTTCATTCCTCCTCGACTATTTTTGTCTAAACACCGGGAAACGCGTGGCAAATTTCGACAGCTCCACTTAATTAAGCTGTGTGTGTGTGTGTGTGTGTTGAAGGAAGGAAGGGGAGGGGAGGCCTCTTTTCCGGAAATGAGAATCAAGAATCGGATTTGTCTAAGTCGGACTCCTAATGTGGGAAACTAGCAGACGCGAGGGGACAGAGCGTGAAATTAACCCCTCTCCCCTCCTCCCCCGACTAATTTTCGACCATTCGCGATGCACCAACACCATTCCGATTTTTTTTTGGGTGGAGGGGGGGGGGTTGCCCCTGAAAATGGGGCTTCACTCCCATTAGAGGAAGTTGCGAGTAGTGGCAGTGGGCCTTTTGTTCGGAGATGAGTTGTGGCTATGGCACTGTGCGCCAGGAACCTCTTCTTCTTTCGCAAAAAATGATTTGTTGCGAATTCCCTCTCCTTCTTCTTCTTCTTTATCCCTTGCTAAATAAGGCGAACAATGGGTGATCTCTTTCTGGGGAGAAGGGGGGTGGGTGAAGAAGAACTGGAGGAAGCTTGGCGAATCGTGAAGCCACTCAGGAAGACACAAAGGAAGGGTTTTGGGGGGAGGAGGGATTAAACAAGGGGAGGGAGACGGAGCAGTAGTTTTTTAATGGTTTTTGATCTCCATCTTTGGAGGAGGAGGAGGAGGAGGAGGAGGAAGTGAAACTCGACCCGCCCATTCAAATTGCGTTTGCGTGTGCAAGCTTATTCGTGCTTTTCGTGTGTGCAAGGACAAGGAAAAATTCTTCCCTCAATGTGGAAATGTAATTTTTCTGTTGGTAAAACAGAAAATTGTTTTGAGTAGTGCAATTTTATTTTTTATACTCTTCTGGCTTCTCTCGAAAACTTTTTTTTAAATAAAACCTCATGGTTTTACACTGCATTCATGCAAAGGAACATGAGGGGATCCAAGGATGTATCTGAAACTCTCTTCTTCAGAGATAAGGAAGAAGATGATGGTTTTTGGGGGGGGGGTGAGGAGGATGAGGTGGCCGTTCTTGACCGCGACACCAGTTTTCTGCATATTTTTCACACTTCCTCCCCCTTTTACGGCAGCCGTAAAATTAAGGATGATGAAGAAGAAGAGGAGGAGGAGGCGGAAATCCTTCCTCCACCTTTTTTTTGCCATTTCTGAGGCGGGAAAATGCTTTGTTCTCAGCGTGGAATCCCTGGGAAGGGCAATTTAATTATTGCGGGAAATGGAGGGGGGAGGGGGCAAGCATCAAAAAGAAAAAGAGATAAAACTTTAAAAGCAACAAAACTCAACAACACTGTTGCAACAAACTCGACAACATTCTTCAAGTCAGTGATCGCGCTAATGGTCCTGGAAGTTTGGTGGTTGCTCCTCCATCCACAGCTCCTCCTCCTCCTCCTCCTTCTCTTCCTCCCTCGCTAATCATGCCCACTTGATCATCGGGGTGTCAGTGGTCGCCGCCGCCGCCCCCGCCGCCGCAACGCGCCAGCATCAATGGGCGTCTCTGATTAGCCAAGAGAGGCCCTTCACCTCCAGCAACTCCTTCCTTGCCCATACTTGTGGGGAGTGCGGGAGCGGGGGGGGGGATGTTCGATGTATGGGCCCAATTAATCAGGGCAAGTCCATTAGTCCTGCTAATTTGGATCATCGGTCCTCCTCCTCCCTCCTCCACAGATCTGTAGTACAAGGTGTAAGGAATGCTTCGTATACGGCGTTGCAGTGGTATGCCACATAGGCAGCGGAATCCGTTATGCGCGGGACATGTGTGGCCAGCTGATGAAAAATAAAAATTGCACTTCCGAAATATGCTTCCGCCAAGTTGCCTTTTTAAAAAATATTAGACGAGAAAGGGCATGACGAATGAGATTCCAAGTTCCCACCTAATAAATCCTCCTCATATTCTTTTTTTGTGACAATGCAGCCACCGCAAAGCAGAAGTCTCGTTGTAGCATCGGTAAATCATGGCTGTCGCCCCCGCAGCCAGTACGCACATATAGCATAATAACAAATTGTAAAAACTTTTTTTGCATGCATCCTCCCCCCCAAAAAAATATGCCAAAATTGCACGCGGGCAGAAAGGAGACCAATTATCACCTCCTTCCTTCTACTACGTACATGCAGAGATAGCAATCAAGAGGGTATTTCACGAATTGGGTCCCCACCCCACTCCTCTCTCATGGCAGTAGCAGAGACGCCGCGCCCTTCCCATCCCTTTCCCATATTGGTAGCGCAAAGATGTGATGATGCTGGGGTGGGTGGGAGGAAGGGGAGAGGTTAAAACTTCTCCATTTTTAAGAAGCATGTTCGCAGTTGCGGCGAAGAGCAAGTTGTGCCTTATTAGGCTTCCCTATCCTCCAATGACTTTTTTTTTCCTCCTTTGCTCTTTTTAAGGTGCTTTGGGTTGGGTTGGGTTGAGTTGAGGCGCCATTGATATGCGATGGATGCACGCACGAGCGCGAAAACGGAAGCAAATGCCTCGCCCGGCGGGACCCGCGAAAACATGTGGCCCAGTGGCCAAATACAAACATTAATTATCTTTGCATCATTTTTGCTCCTGCAACGCTAACTAGATAGTTGGTGAAACGCGGTATTTTTTTAATCAAAGTAGCATCTAGTCTAGTGCGGATGTGGCCTCTGAACTGGAAAGTTTCTTGCACCAACTCAGAACTACCTAGGTACTACTACTACATCGGCGGTGCCCTTTTAGGGTAGGGTGACAGGCAATGTCGGGAGTCCTCCTCCCACCTCCTTCCCCTTGTCCATTCTTTTCCATCATAGCAGAAGTCAAAACAAAAAGAGGAATCTCCCTCTCTCTCTCTCTCTCCCCTCCTTCCTTCCTTCCTCCTCCCCCTCTTCTTCTTAGCATCAGGCAGTGCATTTACGGCATTGTGTTACAGACCTCACCCGCACCCCACCCCACCTCTGAATCTGAATCTGAATTGAATTTTGTTTTTCTATCTTCAATGCTTGTCTTTTCGTGACTCCTGTGGGCGGGGCCCGACGCTGCGTGAACAATTTGGGGGGCCAATGACTATTGATGCTCCGGACCGAATTCAGGGATGCAGATATTTGAAAATAAATTGAAGGGGGGGGTGTCTACACCCCCCGACGTGCGGTCATGAATTTATGGCCAAAATGCGAAGCGGGTGATATCGTTTTGATGATGTTGCTGCTTCCACGGTTTGGGCAACTTGTTTTGGTGGATGCTATTTTGTTATTTAGAAGAAAAAAGATTGACGACTGTTTTTTCTCCCCTTCTTTTTCTACAGGGCAATGAGGTCAACTACGACTTCTCCTGGGCGGTGAAGGACGACTACACCGGCAACGACTACGGGCACTCCGAGAACAGGAGGGGATACGACACCTCAGGTGGATTGACGGAACCCAGTTACTTAAATTATACCGGCACCATCTAATTCCCCAAATATGAGCAAAAAAAATTTTTTCATTGTCGCACCCAGAGTTTCCCAAATATTCAAGCAGGAAAAAAAGTGAAATTGTTCTACCTATTGTTCTCGCAGGGGAGTACCACGTCCTCCTTCCCGACGGTCGCGTGCAGACCGTCCGCTACAGCGTCGACCCCTACTCCGGCTTCCAGGCCAGAGTCGTCTACGACAAGGTAGGGAACAGGGTGTGCCAGAAAAAGATATAAAAAAACTGACGTAGGTAGTAGCCCTATGTACGTATGTACCAGTGGAACCTACTCGAGTGGGGAAAGAGATTTCCACTTAGTTTCAACAAAATTACAGGGCAGTTTCTCCAACCGTCTCACTAAAATTGTCTTAGCATTTTACTTTGCCCTGGCTGCTTCACTATAAAGAGTACAGTAGAAAACACAAGACATTTCCACGAAAAGTCGATAAAGGTGTCATTATTTTTATTGGGACGTCCCGTAGTTTTTGATGATGGCGCATTTTTTTTTGTTGTCGTTGTTCCCCTTCTCAAATATCGCCAAAAAGTGTTTCCGATGCACTTACTCCATCCCTTTTAGCGTTGTGCGCTCCGATGATAGGACGGTCTTTACGACGCCATCTCCAGGGTGGTCTGTGCTTGCAATCGAGCACCCTCCTCCCCAGGGTGGGGGGTGGGGCAGGGGAAGGGGGGAATCTTAAAACCCGTCATCGATGCAAATGGAGCCTCCTCCCCCTATCCCCCAATTCTTCTTACCTGCATCGATTGATGGCGCTAATAAAATTTCTGGGGGAGTTATTTTTCTTTTTCTTTTAGCCCCCCTCCTGCCCTTGGTGTTTCTTCTTCCGAAATGCTATAATTTATCGAGGGGGTGGGGAAGGAGGGGGGTCTTCAAAGCCGCCTTTTACGCAACGATTGGAAGCAATTTTTACCACCAGCCATGATTTATTATTTTTTTTCTCTAAAGAGGGGCCATACAACTGACGCTTTCACGCCAATTTAACTCACAAAAAAACCAGGCAAAGTCAAAGTTGATAAAAAAAATCTACTTTTTTTCAGGGCTCCCCTCTGCCCTACCAGCCCGCTGCCAGCGTCTACAGACCTGTGGTCGCTGTCGCCTCCACTCCGAGCTACCCTCCTCCTTCTCCTTCTTCTCCTCCGCCGCCACCGCCACCGCCTCCTCCAGCTCCGACTCCAACGACCCCGGCCCCGGCGTACTCCCCGTCTCCGGCGCCCGCCCACTACAGACCGGTGCCAGCTCCCTCTTACAACCAGGTTGATGCATCTTCTCGTGGACAATTGAAACAAAATATGCAGCATTCTCACTCATTCTGGCGTAGTATTGTAATCACAACAATGCAAGTAACAACTTATCCTAGCAGTGCTTGATTATGGGTAATAATAATTGCATAATTACCACCATTCTAGTATTTTAATACTATTTTACTTAGGCCGATACACAATTACAAAGGAACGTGATACTTTTGTAAATCAATGACATTCTTTCCCTCTCCTTTGTGCCTACACAGGTCTACTCTTACCTCCCGGCCCCGCAGCCGTACGCCTCTCCTCGCCGGTACACCTACCGACCGGTCACCCCGGCACCGGCACCCGCACCGGCACCCGCACCGGCACCGGTCCATCCGCACCCGAACGCGGTGGGGACCAGCCTGGGCAACACCAACTCCATACATGGGCACGGGAAGGCCGGAAAGACGGGTACGACATATATATAGTGATAATTTGGTAGTACTGTAGTGAATTTACCCCTGATAGCATAGAAATCGGTGGACATCAATACGATAGTACAATTCACTATATTACCTGCCCCTGTATCACCATGTCTAAAGTTCACTACCCCTAATATCGAGGTTCCACTGCGTTTATGGTCGAAATTTACGAGCTGCACCTTATTTCCCCATATTTTGACACTCAATTCACCAGGTAAGGAGAACGACCCGTACTACCGCAGCGAGTCTGAGCTGCTGGGCAAGAGCTTCGACGGGCCCTTCTACTACCCCTACCAGAGGAAGATCAAGAGCAAGGGCAGGATCGAGAAGAGCAAGAAGATCTTCGACAAAGAGAAGGACCACGAGAGGAAGAGGAGGAAGAGGAGGAGGCTGGTGGTCAAGAAGAGGGTCTAAAATGAAGGAGAGGAGATAAGAAAAATTGTTTTATTTATACCTACCATGTCCGAAAACACCTCTTCCCCCTCCCCCCCCCCTCCTTCCCTATCATACCTCCTCTTTGTTGAACATAACATGCAGAAGAAGCTGGCTTATTTCTCTTCTGGATTATTCTGAATCGATCTTTCTAGACACAAAATATTTCCGTTGTACTGGCCACAAAAAACTGAAAGCTTTTGAAAAATTGTGCCATTGAGCTTTCATGCTTCTCTAGTTTGTCCCCCGTCCCATTCCAATTTCCCTCCTGCCCCTCCTCCTCCACGAAAAAACTCTGTCTGCCTATCAATGACTGTTTATTTTCACGACAACAGTATCTTGCACCATATATTTATGTGTCTGTATTTATATACACGTTCACTTGTTTTTTTCCCCTCCAGACGTCTGTCTGTCTCGACGACCAAGTCAGTCTGGACGAGAAAGGAGTAAAAAAAGGTTTGCGAATGAATGCAACTCTAAATAAATAAATAAAAAAAACACCATGATCTGAAAGTATTTGCTACGTACTACGTACACACCTTCGTGTTTCCCAATTTACGACTTTTTGCTGCTATGTCATGAAATGAAGTGTCGGAGGAGAGTGCAAAGTAGCTCGTAAAAACGGGACCATAAGTTCACACGACGCCTCCACGCGGGTGAACCTCAACGTCCGCCGTGGCAGTAGTGTTCAAGTCTTGTCCAAATCCGACCTCCTCCTCTGCCATCAACTTGTTCAAGCCTTGTCCAAATCCGACCTCCTCCTCCGCGATCAACTTGTTCAAGCCTCCACCGAGATATCGACTGTGGCCGCCGCCGCCGCCGCTGCCGCCGCCGCCGCCGCCGCCGCCGCTGCCGCCGCCGCTGCCGCCGCTGGTGGTCGAGTCTGTGCCCTGGGTGCCGCTGGCTGCGGACGCCGTGGAGTCGTTGCAGTAGTCGTTGCCGGCGGACACGGTGGCTGGCATGGCGCATTTGGTCGCCGCATTGCGCCCACATTTTAGAGAACTGTAGTACAATAACAACAGGTTGTGTTCCCAAGTCCTGTGACGAGGTGAGAAGCTCTCATGGCTTCAAATTTGATTACGAAAAGCTTTTTATATAAAAAGGGCGTGACCTGGTTTGAAAAGGTTAAACAAATGTAAAGAAAAAGTGATTTACCAAAATGGCTTTAAAGTGATTACAAGCAGCAACAACAAAAGAGTAATCCTATGGCCCTGTGACTAAACTAGGCACAACGGTACATCAGCACTTTGTTCCTTTAGTACATCCGAACTCACCTCAGCCTTCCAATAATGCCCCCGTTTCTCCTTCCTGCCTCCTTCTCCACGTCCTCCTCCTCCTCTTTCCCGTCACCTCCAGGGACTCCTTTTTCTCTTTCCCCCTCGGGAGGACAAATCTCTCCTCTTCCTCCTCCTTCCAGATCTCTTCTCCTTCCTTCTCCTCCGCTTTCATCACAGAAGTGAGCGTTGCTCAGATGATAACAGTGGCAGTGACGACTCTCTGGGCGGTGGCAGCCTCTCTGGGTCGTGTCCTCTTGGTCATTGTCCTCTTTTCGTTCAATTCCTGCGTTGGACAGCTCGAGTCAGAGATACCACTTTAGCTTTTTCTAGATCAAATAAAAAAATTGCTTTTTTAATTTTTTTGTAGAAGAATATTAGCAAAAATACAATTTTTAGGCCATATTTCAGGGCTTTTGTCTTTTTTTGACATTGTCATATTTCCATGTTTGCAATTTTTGCATTGCCTTATTTGCATAATTGTTGTTGGGCTTGTTTTCCACCTTTCGGACAGGAAAGGTGACTTTTACGCAATCTAGTTAGAAACTGACCCATGTTCCTCGGGCTGACCTCCCTCCAGACGTCGATGAGGGACCAGTTCCACGCGCCGTAGCTGGAGTTCATGTAGTGTGCCAGGATGACGAGGAGGCCCATCAGGTAGAGCGCCAGGATGGCGGACACGTAGAAGACGGCGGACGGGGGAGCGTCGCCGTGGATCGCCTGCAGGAATGTCCCGGTTATCCGAGTTTGACTGCATATTACCGGGAGCATCGCGGTCTAAGAAATGTTCCTTTTGTTCTTGTTATTTCTTGTTGTCGTTGTTCTAACAGAGCAATTTAGACATTATTGCCATATAAGACACATATCAATAAAAGTCCTATGGCATCTCATTGTTTTAGGTATTCTTCAAGCGGTTTAGGATTCATTAGTATTTTTATGGTACTCTTGTTTAGACAAAACATGAGGGTTTTTTGCCTCATTGCTGACTCACTTTAAGCTCATTGATGTTGTGGGGCTTCACGTATTGATGGATGCTGAAGGTTCCCATGATGATAGTGCTGCGCGTCACTCACAGACAAGCAAGAGAGAAAAACTGATTCCTGTTGCTTTCTTCTCAGCGAGAGAGACACTGAGGAGGGAGGAAATGAGAAGGAGAGGAGAAAGAGATAGAGAGAAAGTGGAATGAGAAGAGAGAGAGAAGTGGAAGGAACGCAGAAAGTGCACGTCTATCCTCCGCTTTGAGCACCTCAGGCTAGGGCAGGAATAATGTTACCTTTATTGTCTAACATGTTGGACTTTTACTACATAAAGTCTCCATCTCGGCAACGCTCTGAAGGTTCTACTAGTACTACTGCATCATTAATGCCTCCTCGTGTGCCCTCTTCTGCCGAGAGATCTTCCTCATCTGCTGCTGCTGCCTCTTCATCCTCTCCTTCTCCGCCACCTCCGACTGGAGCGACCAGAACTTCTTGCGGTCGCCGATGTAGCCCAGAGCGTCGTTTGCTTAACAGAAGGAGGAGGGGAAAAAAAACACAAACTGGAATTTCACGACAGAGCAGCATAAAGTAAATTTTTCCTTTCAATACAGCATGCCTCATTAAGGTACGGTACAATTTGATTTTTTTAAAATACATAGTTTAACTCACACGACTTTTGCCAATTAACCCGATTAAAAACGGATTTTAACTGGTTTTTTTACTTTTTCGGATATAATTTACGTAGGTCACTTTTGACTAAAAACAGTTATAACATCATACGGAGTACAAATGCCCTCCTACCGGTGAGTATGATCTGCTCCTTGACCGCCTGGGCTCTCCTGGCTGTGTCCATGGCCCTGATGGCAGCCTCCTCCTGGCGCTGTTGCTTCTGCTGGCTCAGCGTCTTCCTGCTGCCGCCGCCGCGGCCGCCGCGGCCGCCGCGGCCGGCAGCGACGGGGCCCATCTGGGATAGCCTGGACCGCAGGTGGTCCAGGAAGTCGGAGTCGACGTCCAACCTGAAGATGTATTTTGTTTCACGTTATCGCATTGGTGCCATATGTGCTGATATGCTTTGCTTTTTTCTCTAAATCAGGGGTTCCCAACTTTTTTTCAGTTTGCATACCACTTCCATCAGTTAAAAAATCACACCTGATAGTCTACTGTGCAGCAAATACTACAACTTTCTACTCTCCCAAGCTGTGGTGCACTACGTACAGTATAGTGTACACCAGAGAATGCGTGGTGTACCACAGGTGTCCGGTGGTACGCTTACCAAAGGTTGGGAATCGCTGCTTTTAATCCATTGTCGAAATTAGTATTTTCCCCGACCTGGACAGATTCTTGTCCAACTTCTCCCTCGCCTTCTTCGTCTCCTTCCTCCTCGCCTCCTCCACCTTCTCCTTCTCCTCCTCCTTCTCCTTCGTGACCGAGGCTTCCCTCTCCAGCCTCTTCTTCCTCCCGAGCCTCTTAAGCGCAGACAGCGAAGCCATCCCCAGCTGCGGGGCGAACAAAGGCAGGTTGGGGTTGGGAGGCTGTCTGGGGCCTGTACAGTCGAAGAAAGGAAAGCACAGGAGGGCACTGTGAGAGTTGTATGTAAGCCTTAATGGACCTTCTTGGCTTCTTTTTTTTTTACCTGCGAGTTGCAGCTTTCCCCCTGGCAAGACCAAGGACAACGGCGACGGCTCCGCCTCCCCATCCAACGTAGAGAGGCGGTGGCGGCCTGAACATGGACATGTGAGGAGGGGGGAAGAGAGGGAGAGAGACATGCATGCATAGTACACACACAGATGATGATTGTATTTGCCGTATCTTCTGCAAGGTGGTGGGGAGGGGAGGTGTCTCTCAGCAAGCACTTTCCAGACGTGGACAAATACATACAGTACCAACGCGCGGACGGATTTAGGACACAGGCGAGGTTAATTTATTGCAATCTGTCTTGTGTCAAGGAAGGGGCAATTTGGACGGGAGGGGCACTGTACCCGCAACCCATTTGGGGTTGATGAAGCAGGCTTACCATCCAGTTCGTCTCCGTCTTCTTAGATCAGAAATGCAAAATTACGTAGGACGTCTTACTGAGATGAAACTACGGTTGCTTTTCGACTGTGTCTCTAACGGTGGAACTCTCACCTCTTCTCTCGGAGAACTTGATCTTGAGGAACTTGTCCAGGTTGGGAGGCCTCTCCTCCAGCATGTCCTGGCACCGCAGCAGCAAATGGAGGGACTTGTGGATGGCGTCCGTGCACTTGCGCACGCCCTCCCTGGACAGGACAGGCCGAAGAATTGTCATAATTATGTGGGAAATCGTCGACAGTTCACCTCCCACCTGAATACGTCGGCGTAGAGCGGGGCCCTCGATCGGCAGCCGGCGTGGTAGGCCCGGAGGGCGTGCTCAAACTGTATAAAACCGACATTTTTCATCGTGTCTTTCGTTAAAGGAAAAAAAAAGCCAACAATTGGCAGAACTTCCCCTGCATTTTGCGTAGAGAGCCTCGGCCTTGACGTAGAGGGCGTGGGTGTGTCGCTTGCTCCACTTCAGGATCCGCTCCGCCTCCAAGTAGGCCTCTTCAAAGTCAGACTCCTGCGAGAAAAAAAAAAATAAGATGCTGCAGCGAGATAAGTCAGGGGAAAGGGCCGATTTCCCACATACGTACTTGAATTTCTCGTTGAACCGGGTTGGTAGCACAATTTTTAATTCTGTTTCCTACACTCTTTCCCTGTTAGCCGAGTCCGCCGGTTTAATTTAGTATAACAACACCTGTAGCAGGGACTGCGCCCTCAACTGCCTGGCAAAGAGGATGTCCGGAGACTCCCTCTTGGTGAAGGCCGGGAGGTCCTTGATGCCGTGGCTGATGGCTGAGTCGAGATACCTGAATTGAAAGAGGGCATTTCCGGAGTCACTGCAGCATAGTACTTGTTATAGCATTTTTTTTTCTTTTCTTTCTCACGCTCTGGCTTCCTCAGGCTTCCTCTTCTTTAGCAGCATGCTGGCCCTTGCGACGTAGCCCATCAGACCTCCTGCCTCCTACACACGCCATCACTGATGTCATCCTCCCCCGAAAAGAAGAGAACCTGTGCTTACTTACTTGAAATTCCAGGTCGCCCATGGTCTTTTGCGTAAAGCGGGGACCTCCTCTCCTGTACATAGTAAGAAAACGTGTTCCCGACGAAACATTTGGAGTCTCTGTAAGTACTGTAGTCTACGTACAACGCCTCTAGAGCGACAAATTTATGGTCCTAGAGGGGTAGACTACTTTAGAGACTCCAAATGTTCCTTTGAGTTGGGGCTAGTCCGGGCTAGTCAGCCAGCCTTTACTTTCCTCCCGCCCCCTCCTCCCCAAACGCTTCTGGGATGACATTACCACTTCTGTTTCATGGCCTGCTTGATGTCCATGGCCGGGTCGTATCCGCGCAGCGCGTCCACGTACTGCTGGTCCGGGGAGTCGTACATGCTGACCAGACCCACCAGCGCCTTGTTCCTGTGCAGCCCGAGCCCGGCGGATCTCGGCATCCCGTCCTCCCCCTCCTCGTCCTCGGCGTCCCCCCGGTCCCCGTCCGCGAACAGGCTGAGCTCGCTCCTGGCCAGCTGGTCGGCCGCCTCCACGTCTGTGTAGGCCGCGATGGAGCCGGGAGGAGGCAGACCGCGCTCCTTCGCCCTGAAGTTGCACAGGAAAAAGGGTTGGTTGTCTTTACCTGACTTATCCATCTACCTACAAAAAGCAGCACAGCATGTCCACCAAAAAAAACCTGGATACTTCATTTGTCATCTACTACGGTATTTTTGGCCTTTTTGTTGGCGCCTTTAAAAGTTAGTCCATTTTATCGGACACACCAAAGCAAAATGAGGGATTCAGCTTTTTAGTGGACACGCTGTAGTACTTTCTGACGAGCGAGGCCCTCCGCTTGTTCCTCCTCTCCCTGTGCGCCTGGGACATGCTGAACATGAGCCGGGCGCCGGGGCCCTTCTTGGACATCTGCAAGTAGAGAGATGTGCGCGTATTAGCCGGGGGGGGAATAAAGGGATCTGATGGAAGGTGAGGAGGTTGCGGACAAGTACCATTACCCCTGGACGGATCATCTTTTTCACTTTCGCTCCCGCCGTCGCCTCTTCTCTCCTGCGCTGAAACAGTCTGCAAGGTCCACCAGAGATGCTGTGGGGAAAGTTCTCTCCTCTGTGGGATTTTAAAGGCGCCTTTTTGCTACGTCCGCCCAAGGACCAGTTCTGAACTACTGCGACTCAAACTCCCCCCCCTCCACTAAAACCCTTTCTTTTCCACCATTCCCCTCCCCTCAATCCTTCTGTCGCAAGAAAAATTTACTATGTTTCGTGACTTCCAGACATGAAGGAGAAGGTCGCCGTTGCCGGCCCACGGTGCAGTCTGGAGGAGATGACAATATACCTACTTAAGCTGGCCTATCCAATCAAGGATTAGAGGGGAGATTAAGCTCTTTGAGTGAACTAAGTGAAGGTAAGAAGGTCTCTTGCGGACCGACCGTGAATGGATGCGTGGCCGATGTCACTTACTATTCCACTCTCAAAACAACAACAGCAACAACAACAGCAACTACAACAGCAGCAGCAACAACAACAACAACAACATAACATTACTTACCTGCGCTCATCCTTGCAGTTATTAAGATACAACTACCTACTCACACACCGCTTTCCTCCTTGGAGTGGTCGCGTCTCTCCGACAGCCCTCGCCTTTCCAAAATGAACGCCACCCACCACACCTACCTAGCTAGCACTATACCTATCTTCTTCCACTGTGCGCACGAAGAATTGAGAGAAAGGATATGGAAAATGCAGGGAAACAGGAATTTTCCCTCTCCGATCACGAAACTACAAGAATAATGCGCCTGCACCATTAAAAATGATACTCTACATAGAGTAGATGTAATGTTATTTTATAGAATGTTGCGTATAGCATGCGTGTCTACGAGATTTCAGTCGTGTGCGAAATTAACGGTCGTTTATCAAGCAAAGTTTCTCTCCGTTTACCGCACACCGAGGTGCGTCTTGTCACCTCTTCATGACTAAAAAAAAGTTTAGAATTTGCATGCTTGACAAAAGAGGGGGGAGGTTATTTTTTTACAGAAGGGGGTTCCCTCCTACCGCCTTCTACATTTTGATCATTGATTAAACTGTAATAACAGGTTCGTGGTGAACCTTTTCCTCTTGCTTTAATTTTCCCTACTTTCTCCTGCTCCTCCTCTTCCTCCTCCTCTTCCTCCTCCTCCTCCTCCTCCTCCTCCTCCTCCTCCTCCTCTTCCTCCTCCTCCTCCTCCTCCTCCTCCTCCTCCCCAGAGGTGGTGGTCAAGGGAGAGTCATAAACGGA
>JAAUYM010002413.1_pt1 | contig 14320 bp, 16 predicted proteins | sample 7278001 | NCBI WGS metagenome assembly JAAUYM01 (sample SAMN14350224, study PRJNA611818) | marine sediment metagenome | isolation source: surface marine sediment (1.8m) | place: French Polynesia: Moorea | collected 2018-08
CCACACACCACACCCCACACCGCACACCGCACACCCCCCCCCCCCCCCCCCCCCCCCCCCCCCCCCCCCCCCCCCCCCCCCCCCCCCCCCCCCGGCCCGGGGGGGGCGCCCCCCCCCCGGGGGGTGCAGAGGGAGTATGGGAAAAAGTTGTCGTTGGTGAGCGAGGAAGGGAGAGACAGAACAGAGGGCAGCTTGAGAATATCGTCATTATGCAAATTTGAACGCTGTGTTGAGGAACGCAAAACAATTAGCTCGCGAAATTAAAGTTTATAAAGTGCCCACTCGACATCCCAGTGATTGCTTGTTGGCAAGCCAGGTACCTAATCACAGGAAAAAAAAATCTGTCCCGTTTTCCAAGACAAAGTGAGTTCAGAGAACCACGACTTTGCACTTCTGTTGCACTTCACACGAAGTTAATACTAACATCATATTTTTCTTGCCAAAAAATAAAGGTCTGGCCCAAAATGACAAATAAAAGATTTTTCTTATTTACTGCAGTTTTGAAAAAATATGCCACGTAGTAAACTCCTCCAACAGCATATTCTAACCAGTAAATAACTTCTAGACGGCTCTGAAAAACTACTTCACTTGTCGCTTTTTGCATCGAAAAATATAAGTGTGCTTGTGTTCTTGAATCGGTAGCTGAACAGCATTTGACATAAATGACGGTAATTTTAACTGAGTTTTGCGCAGCCGTATGGGCCTTTGAAACGTCACATCCTTTTTCTCGATATCGTGTGTATACCGTAGGTATACATAGTATCCAACCATTCGTACTATGCCTACCCTGCCAACGACGACTCTCGCTATTATTAGCACTTTCCGATAAAAAGTGGTCCAATTAAGAGCATGTAGCTAATATTAACTAATGGCTACTGATCGAGCATACATTTTGGTGCCAAATGTGCCAAATGTGGTATATGTAAGAGCTTTGAAACTTAATAGCCACATAATTTTGATCCAAAATCTCTTAAGCAAAGTCTACGTTTGTTGCCGAAATGTAGGTACTATGATCAATTGGTGACTAACCTAATTTTGGCAGTTTTTCGGAGGAGCTTCGAGCGAGGAGCCGATGCCCCGACTGAGTGCCAAAGTAGCCAACTTTTGTTTTAGTTATTAAGGAATAACTAGGAATCGTTGTTGGTTGGGTGCACAGAATAATCACAAAAGTAACAATAAGGCCAATCCAAGGTCATATTGCAATAAACTAAAAATTGTTCTTACCTTTTTTCTTCTTGCGAGACCGGACACAGGAAACGGAGTGAATTATAAGACCCACCACCGGCAACTCCGCGCCACTCTCCGTGAACTCGACGGAGAGAGGAAGAGAGGGAAGTGGGGTAGGGTGGGGTGGGGTCGGGCGGGACGGGACGGGACGGGACGGGAGGGGTGGAAAGAGAGGAAAGAAGATGGGGAAAGAAGGGAGGACATGGTACAGAGAAACCTTGTCCACGTAAAGATCTTGCTCCTCAACGTTTCTACAAGTTCCTACGCTAAGACAATAAGTACGCATTCTAAATAGCTCGCACAGTAGCATTACCCTTTAATGTTTATAAGTACTGTACTGTTTCTTTATGGTAGTGAAACTTCGACAATAGCAATAATAACACGTTTATAACAGCAATAGTTGGAACAAAAACGTCGCAATAAAAAACAACAATCCTGTTTTACGACGGTGATGTCTTTGCATTTTCTAATATTTTGATTAAAAATTTTTTTTTTTAAATATGTGGGAAATGGCCATAGGTTTCCGGAAGTGAATTTTTGACAAGACATGGCCAATTACCTCTTGCTGACCTTTTTGGTGTTGTTCGCCCTGTGGACGTTGGCGCCCCAATTTTGCCTGGGAGACGGTGAGACGACCATCATCCAGAGGTACCACACCCTCCAAAACCGACAGGGCGGCAGGCTAGAGGAGGCCAGGCAGAACGAGGCGCAGGGACCCAACAACAACGGGAGCAGCGGTACCGGCCTCCGGGCCACGACGGGACCCTTCTGCGACGACCCGGAGGTGATCTCCACCCTCCCGTTCTGCCTCAACTCCGACTACGAGAAGCACATCAGGCCGGAGGTGAAGGAGGCGACGCACATCAACATCAAGCTGAAGATCACGGAGATCGAGAAGATCGACGACTCCAACCTGACCATGACTGTCCACATGGACTTCGACGTCCAGTGGAGGGACCAGAGGCTGGAGATCACGGAGAACACCACCATCTGGGACACGTCCGACCCGATGCAGGCCTGGGTCATCCTGGACCAGGAGCTGGTGGACGACTACCTCTGGATCCCGGACATCGCCGTCTACAACCTGAAGGAGTTCCAGATGAGCTGGGTGCTCCACCCGATGGCCACGGTGGACCTCTTTCCGGACAAGACGATCCACTACGTGTTCGCCGCCCGGGTCACCTTCGGCTGCAACTTCTTCTTCGAGAACTTCCCGCTCGACCGGCAGCAGTGCGAGTTCTTCGTGGGCAGCTACGGCCACACCAAGGAGGAGATGGTGCTCAACGGCAGCTACGTCCAGCTGCACCGGGACCGGCAGCGCCCGCTGCAGTACCAGACCGAGATCGTCGACCTGGAGGAGACCAAGAAGACCTACCAGTCCAAGAACGAGCAGGGGGTGGTGCAGGAGGAGTACTCCACCGCAGGGTTCAAGGTCAAGATGGCCCGTGGATACTCAGTCTTTCTCACAAGGACCTACTTCCCGGCTGCTCTCATGGTTATCGTCAGCTTCATCAGCTACCTGATCGGACAGGAGGAAGTGGTGGGACGGCTGGCCCTTCTGGTCACCCTGACTCTCATCGAGATCAACATAATGTAAGTTTCAGAGTCTCTCGCATGACACGATATTTTAGGGGTACTAATTTGCAAGAGGTGTGTCTCTCAGGAACCAGACGGACAACTACAAGGTGCCGGCGAGGACGACCACCGCACTGCAGCTGTACGTGCTGGTGTGTCTGATGTTTGTGTGTGCCGGGCTGTTCGAGTATGCGCTGGTCCTGTACCGGGACTCTCCAGTGGAAAAGAAGAGGAGGGAATGCATGAAGCGATGCAAGGGAGAGACGCCAGAGCCATCGGAGGAAGAAAACGACAAGGACGACAAAAAAGCTAAGGATGATGACAAAGAGGAAGAAGACAAGCAAAGCAAGCATAACTATAACACGAAAGGCGACAAAGACGAGGGGAAGAACGAAAGCAAGGGCAAGGATAAGGACAAGGACAAGGGAAGCAAAAAACAAGGCAATGAGAAAAAGGACAAAGGTGATCGGGACGATTCTGAAGGGAGGCCCAGTGAACACAGAAGGCATAGAAGCGACTCGTCACAGGTGGACATCGAGAGGTCGACGGGACCCACAAGAAGGAGGGGGGCTAGATTTTATACCAGGCCTTCCGATGAAAAAACTCGTACTAGATCAAGACATAAGGACGACGCTGACAGTGGTGAGGATGCTGACGACGACGATGACGAGACGGACAAGGGTAAATCCAAGGAATCCAAGGGGCGACAGAGGAGACGAACAAAAAGTCCAGAGACCATCGAGAGAAAGTTGAAAAAAGCATGCGACACTAAGAACATCGATATTGTTTCTGGGATACTGTTTCCTTGTCTGTTCGCCATATTCAACCTCGTTTATTGGGTGTACTTTCTGGCTTGAATGTTCTGAACAAAAATTATTACCATTGATTAGCACATTTAGTACAACTACAAGTGATAATGCATATCATGCACTTTGTACGCATCTACCGGTATGCATAAGCACTCTCATTAATTAGCACTGGCTTTCACCTTGAGGTTGATATTAGATCCGCACCTCTAGCAACCGACCAAAGCGTGAATAAAACGTACGTAGTATGAAAAAGTCTTCAATTCAGTAAATGCTACAGATAATTTTAGTTAAGTACTCGATCTTATAATTGCTATAATTTTTATGATTACTATTACACCATTTAGAGCATACACTTACAGGACTTGTTTTTTTCCGGACATTTTCAATATCATTTTCAATCCTGTGGGCTACTACATGGGTACTACTACAGTGTGAGGTAGCGTGGTAGACGTATTGCAATTTAACTCTGATCAATAAAGAAGAAAAAACTGCAATCACCAGTACATTTATGAACGTTGACTTTCTCTCAACAAACTGATCATGGCCGCACAAAGATCTGTAGGTCTTTCCCTATTTGGGAAAGTACCCTAGTACACAAATAATACGCAATGCCCACTTGCAAGTAAGACTCAACTTTCACAAAATAAATCCAGGGGTACACCGGGTTGGTGACGGCTGCTTAGTTGACGGAAAATAAGTCAATAAACTTGATACACAGGGATATCTTTGCGAGACATAACATATCGTTCCATTAGCCTCATGTCTCGTGAGGCAGACCCAACTTAATAAATTCAATCTTTGCTCTATATATGTTGCTCTGAAGGGAGGAAATCTACCGGGGGGGAATTAATGCATAAAAGTACTTTTTAGAGTGGCATGTTTGCGTGCTTCTTCCAAGGGTTTTTGCGCTCTTTCCCTTCCAGCAACTGAAGGTCCTGGCAGACCCTCCTCCTAGTGGTGCGGGGCTCAATGATGTCGTCCACGAACCCACGCACCGCGGCGGGGAACGGGTTGCTGAACTTCTCCACGTACTCGTCCTCCTTGTCCTCCGAAGCTTTGCCTACAAAGTCGAAAGTTAATGACTAGTATAACCCACACACATCTGAGGGTTTTCTTCTCATTTACCTCTGAATATGATTGAGACGGCGCCCTTGCTCCCCATGACTGCTACCTCGGCGGTGGGCCAGGCGTAGTTAGTGTCGCCGCGGAGGTGCTTAGAGGACATGACGTCGTAGGCTCCACCGTAAGCCTAAAGACGACAAAATATTTCACTAAGAGCCTTAACAGTCTCTGTTGACAGTGTTAAATACCTTTCTGGTGATGACGGTTATCTTGGGCACGGTGGCCTCGGCATAGGCATAAAGCAGCTTGGCGCCATGCCGGATAATCCCTCCATGCTCCTGCCCGGTGCCGGGGAGGAACCCGGGGACGTCCACGAAAGTGACGAGCGGAATGTTGAAGGCGTCGCAGAAACGCACGAATCGGGCGCCCTTCACGGAGGAGTTGATGTCCAGGCATCCGGCGGCGTGCTTGGGGTTGTTGCCCACTACGCCCACGGTCCTGCCGTTCATGCGGCCAAACCCGGTGATAATGTTCTTTGCGTACAGGGGCATCAGCTCGAAGAAGTCGCGCTCGTCAACCACTCCTAAAAAAGAAGTACATACATTACATTATTTTTTAGGAACTATCGACTGCCAAATCCTACTATTGTACCTAGAATGACATCCATCATGTCGTACGCCTCCGTGGTCTCCAACGGCACGGCTGTGTCCAAGCCAGGGACGTCCCTGTCCCAGGGGTCGTCGCAGGGCCGGATAGGGGCAGGGTCCTTGTTGGAGCCCGGCAGAAAGGCCATGAACGACCTGAGTTGCAGGAGAGCGTCCACGTCATTCTCGAACGACTTGTGGGCCACCCCGGAGACGGTGGTGTGCGTCTTGGCCCCTCCCAGCTCCTCCTGGGTCACGTCCTCTCCAGTCACCGTCTGCAAGAACAATGAAAAGGGGTGGAGGGGGGGGGGTCAAAATTGGTTGGATCCGAGTGAGTCAAATTCCACAACCTTGACGACGTCAGGTCCGGTGATGAATAGATAGGACGTGTCCTTCACCATGAAGGTCCAGTCGGTGAGGGCAGGAGAGTAGACGGCCCCGCCAGCGCAGGGACCTGGAATCATGCCACTTCCGACAATAAAAGTCTACCATTCTCGTGCGAGTCCCTCCCGGCACTCACCCATGATGAGGGAGATCTGGGGCACCACCCCGGACGACAGGACGTTCCTCTGGAAGATGTCGGCGTACCCGGCCAGAGATTCAACTCCCTCCTGGATCCTGGCGCCGCCGGAGTCGTTCAGGCCGATGACGGGGGCGCCGACCAACATGGCCTGGTCCATCACCTGCAATGCATCAACAAATTTTATTACTAGCACTGTAAGTGGATGGTTAGAAGTAAACCTAAACTTACCTTGCAGATTTTCTTGGCATGGGTCATGGAGAGGGAGCCTCCGAAGACGGTAAAGTCCTGGCTGAAGATGTAGACGGACCTCCCGTTAATCATCCCGTGTCCTGTAAATGTTTGGTTTTTTATATATATAAAAAAAGAGAATAAAGGTACAATCAACCCCTTCAGACTCTGAAGCCTTGTCCTCCTAACCGGTGACGACGGAGTCCCCTGGGTAGGTCTCCTCCTCCATGCCGAAGTCCCTGCAGGTGTGCTCCATGAACTGGTCGTACTCGACGAAGGTCCCCTCGTCGCAGAGCATCTGTATCCTCTCCCTGGCCGTCAGCTTGCCCTTCCTGTGCTGCGCCTCGATCCTCTTCTGTCCCCCGCCCAGGAGGGCGCGATCGGAGGTGGCGCGGATGCGGTCGCGAACGCGGATGCTCAGGGGCACGTCGGCGGGCGAGGAGGCGGGCGAGGAGGAAGACGTCCTCATCCCGAGCCCGGGCCTGTTCGGAGGCCAGGAGGCCGCGGTGGCCCAGTGCGTGGCCGCAGCGGCGCGGGCGGCCAACCTGGTGGGCGCGGAGAAGAGCACGGAAGGGAGGAGCATGGTGGTGCCTCTGACCTGTCCTGTGGCCTCAGCAAGTCAGTTGTCAGCCTCTCGTCTCGCCTGTCACGGACGAAAACTACAGATTATTGCCGCATTGATTTTGTACTACTATGGATACGCAGTGGTTATGGTGGGAAGGGAAGGAAAGGAAAGGGAGGGAGCTGCTCTAGCGGGTTGGTCGCCTGAAGGAGAGGAGAGGAGAGAAGAGAAGAGTGCTGAGAGTGGCTGATGCTGCTGCTGCTGCTCTTCTCGTCGTAAAGAGCAACATTAGTGTTTCATGCAGCCACTGGCCAAGCCACGGGCGCGGGCGGACACGACTGCTGGAGCAGGAAGCATGGAGACACAGAGGAGAGGAGAGGAGAGGAGAGGAGAGGAGAGGAGAGAGGAAGGAAGGAAGGAAGGAAGGAAGGAGCACCAGAACAAGAGAGGAGAGGAGAGGAGGGCGCTTCTCTGCCCACCAGACATCCACCCAGCCAGCCAGGCAGGCAGGCAGGGCCACGTGCACGTGCACGGGCACGGGTACGGGCACGGGCACGGGCACGGCGGCGGCGGGCAGCCCGTGGTTCACGATTCACGAATGCTCACTGCAGCAGTGCACTCGAACCTCGAACTTTTGTTCCTCTCTTGCCCCTCTGTCTCCGCTCTGCTCTGCCTCCCCTGTTTGTGCTGATTGTGGATCGACGCGGGACAGACTCGAGCCCGAACTCTCATGAACAGTACCAGGCATGGAAATGTCTCTTTTCTCTTTTAATACACTGTACACTGGGCAGGTGGGAGTCTTGTAGAAAATGCCAGCATACACTGTGAGCCAAATAAATAAGCACAAAAACTTTTTAAGAAAAAACCTTGCTAATCACATCAAAAGCACCACATCGAGGAACATAAACTTTGAAGAAAAGAGAGACAAGACCGTTCAGTACATACATACAGGAGAAGCTGTTCTGTAACTGCTTTTTGGATAAGTGGGAATCCTGGAACAGGTGAAAAAGTTTGCTTTCTCCTGACCATTCCCACTTAACCGAGTTCGACTGTAGTAGCTGTAGTTACCGCGTGTCTCAGCCGTTGTGAGAAAAAAAAACCAAATAGCTAAAGTAATAGATTTGCCAGGTCTTGGTATTTTTTCTCTCCTTTTCAAGAAAATCCCTAGCTAAATAAGCAGGAAAAAATGTTCAACTGACGGAGGAGGTAGTAGTCGGGCAAGAGTCTCGTAACTTTAAAGCTAATAATGATCTTGGAAAGTCGTCCATTGGTGTGAATCTTGTTTAGGGCCTTACCTAACTTTTGTGGGTTAAGATGAACTGGCTAAGGTCGATCCCTATTCTGCCCCGCCCCGCCCCGTCCCGCCCCTTCCAGCACAGCCTGAGCACAGCCTGTGCACTGGCACAGGCACAGGCACAGAGTCCACACTGCTGAACAAGGCAGCTGGCAGCTGCTTCTCACATCTGCTCTCGTGCGGCAGTTGTGGCCAGGGGGGAAAAATAAGAAAAACTTTTTATGGGTAGCCAAAGTTAAACTTTAAGAAAAAGTCACTCAGGCGTCACATCTCTTTAAAAGTGTGGACACGGCGATAAAAAGGCAAGAATACTGCAAATACCTTAAAGAGCGATTGATTCTAAAGCCACACTACTTGCTCAGGGACATGTCGGTGCTTTCTAGATTTCTGCTCGCACATTTTGCGCATCCTGGCTGGCAACCCTGCGCCGAGAGAGAAAAAAAGTTTCGGATCCAGAGAGGACAAAGAAAGGTTGTGGTCGTCCGATCCGACGGGGGGAAAGAAAGGCCTTGAACCGGTGGGAGGACAACGACCACGACCGCAGCACCAGGCCAAGGAACACGGGACTGGGGACCAGGGAGCAGATGGAATAGATGAACAAACAGGTAGCTACGGGGTTTTTTTTGGGAGGGGGGGAATCATTTTTTCTCTGTGATGGAAGTCGTCGAATGGATTTGGGTCGGTTCTGGCTTCTGAGTGAAGCGCTAATTAATTCGATTCTTGCCTCCACTGGTAAAACCTCAGCTTGATTATATTTGTAGTCTTGATGGTTTAAATCGTGGATGGAAGGCTCGGATTGTGTGAAGAGGAAATGGACGTAGCCTTCATGTAAAAAAAAACCACTTTTTCAAAGGATGGAGCAAGTGCATAATGCTGCACGTTTGGTTTGGGGGGATAATGCATGCCTAACTCAGAAGAATGTGTGTATTTCATTGAGAAAAAGAAGTTTCTTTCCACCTACCCACACACACACAAAGAAAAAAATCGATTGTTTGAGTCATTCTTCACTCACCCTTGTGTAGTACTATTACTAGTAGTGGTACTTGGAACAGGATCTCTCTCACCTTGGTGACTTTCTCATTATCCAGGTCTAAAAGCGCCTCCACCAGAGCTTTGATCAGAGCAGGGGACACTTCTTGCCTTAATCAGGGCCAGAGAGTAAAGGCCGGACGTCTCTTCGTCTCCTTGACCCCTCGGCCAGGTGGTCATCATCGGCTTCGGCTGGGAACGATGGCTCAGGAAAACTCGTCTTCGCAGACGTCGCAGACGTCGCAGGCCTCCCTGCTCCTCAAGAAGCAGCTGGCGGAGCTGAGCAAGAACCCGGTGGAGGGATTCTCAGCAGGACTCATCGACGACAGCGACATCTTCAAGTGGGAGGTGAGGTGGAGGAAGAAGGAAGGACTGACTCGGCTGCACGTGACACGGGAATTTTTTACTTGATTACTGATTAAAACTTTGATCTTTTCCCCCTCCCAGGTGTTAATCATAGGCCCCTCGGACACCCTGTACGAGGGCGGCTTCTTCAAGTGTCACCTCATATTCCCGAAGGAGTACCCGCTACGGCCGCCCAAGCTCAAGGTCATCACCGACATCTGGCACCCCAACATCGACAAGAACGGGGACGTCTGCATCTCCATACTGCACGAACCTGGTGAGCGACCGAACTCGCCCTTGCAGGAATACGATTTGCACTTTCTTCTTACTCTTTCTTTCCTTTTAATAATTACCCCCTGTAGGCGACGATCGTTGGGGGTACGAGAAGGCTAACGAGCGCTGGCTGCCCGTCCACACCGTCGAGACGATCCTTGTCTCCGTGATCTCCATGCTGGCCGACCCCAACGACGAATCGCCCGCCAACGTCGACGCGGCCAAGGAGTGGAGGGAAAACTTCCCCGAGTTCAAGAGGAAGGTGGCGCGATGTGTCAGAAAGTCGCAGGAGGACTTGATGTGAAGGAGGAGGAGAAGGAAGGGATGGAGGAAGTAAAAGAAAGACACGGGAAGGAAGAGGGGGGGGGGGAGAAGGACGGGAACGGGGAGCCCACCATAGGAAAAAAAGACCAGATTACCGACTTTGCCTATTCTGTAAAAGGAACAAGAAGCTTTTCTCTTCAGTGTGACTATCTTGCGAAAACTGCTTCGCACTGAAGGAGAAGCTGTTCTCTTTACTATTTGCGTCCGTCGGAGCCCTGACGACGACGAAGACTAAGACGAAGACTAAGACGATGACGACGACGAAGGGAAGAAAGACTAGCCAGAGGAACTTAGACTGAGCAGGAGAAGGCGGCGCGAGGAGAAAAAATGCATACCAAGTTTCTCTGTCCGCAATGTCAGTGCACGAAAGAGAAGTGATCTCTCTCTCTCCCTCTCTTCTCCTCTATCCCCCCTCCACCCCCACCACACATGCCGAAACCAACCATACACAGCAGTTACTGCGTACCACATACCCTACATACTACCCTCCCGTCGACCATCGTCTCTTTCTCACCCTCGTCATCAAAAAAAAAGAAGGTTGACCAGCGAGGAGGGAAAGGAATCATTATTGTCTTGGAGCGCGCTTTTTATAGATACCAAACCTGAAATTAAATTGCTACAAAGAAAAAGAACCACAGCTTCTCCGGGGGAAAGTCGATCCGAAGAACGAACCAAAGCAGGCAGTTTGGAACATTGTGTAGCGTTTTCATCGTTTTCAATTGTGTTTGCCTTTGGCGTGCACTGCGAGATGAGCGGCATGATGGTGATTCCGGCATGTCTGCAGACCACGGGGCAGTTGACGTCGGCCGGGTCGACGCCCTTGGCCTCGCCGATGAAGGTGTTGGCACGGACGATGTCGAGGGTGCTGACGCCGAAGATGCACTTGGGGTCGTACACACAGGCTTTCTTTATAGATCTCCGAGGTGATGGGGACAGTGCTGTTTACGGGGTTGGAGATGACCCCCAGGATGGCCTTGGGGCAGACCATTGAGATCAACCTCTAGAGTGACTAAGAGCGCTGTAATCAGGGTAAGGCAGCAGCTGAAAACAGAGAAATCACTGCTGGAAAAACAAACAGAGAAACCACTGCTTGCAAGAATAAAGCGGCGGCAGAGAATAAATGCCGACTTTGATCACTTTAGACTGGAATATCTCCTAAACAATGTACAAGTTGGCAATAAAAATCAGTGTGTATATTACCAAGACATAAAGCAATCTTGTGTTAAAAGGAGGGCTTTACAGCTCATTTCAAGTAGGAGATATTCCAGTCTAAGGTGATAAAAGTCGGCATTTATTTTCTGCCGCCGCTTTGTTTTTCCAGCAGTGATTTCTCTCCTTTTAGCTGCTTCCTTACCCTGATTACAGCGCTCTTAGTCACTCTATAGAGGTTGATCTCTATGGGTCAAACCAAGCGTTGCTACCCACCTACTGTAGTACGTAATTCGTCTCTCCCTACCCGCCTCCTCTTTTCAGGGCATCCTGGGCTCCGGCTTCGCGCTGAAGGTGCAGCAGCAGCAGCGGCAGAAGCACATGATCCGCCGGCGGGTGCCCGCGGCCACCCTCATCCAGTGCCTGTGGAGGTGCTACGCCGCAGACGAGAACTCCTGCTCGGAGGCCACCTGGAAGATACACCAGATCCCGCAGCGGTCGCCGCCCCCGTGAGTAGTACGAGTGTCCAAGGAGCATTCCGGATGCCGACTGATTCTCTTCCTACGCATCTCATCTCTTTCATGTTTCTGCTCGAACTAACACGCTTAGAAGTAGGGGTGTCGTCAGTAGATCTTGTAGTGACGCGGGATGCTCAGTTTGGCGAATGCTTACGTACTACGTACGTACATAGGTATAGTATACATGTACGTACTTACATGATTTCCATTATGGGCACGAGGACATTTTTTTAAGGATTTATACAGGATGTCCGAATAAGAAGACGACCTTGTTTTGTCCTATTTAAATTTGCCTTGTATTTTTTCCTACATATTGAAGTTTTTTTTGGGGGGGGGCATCCTGTACGTATAAAGAAATTTTAGAATTAAGTTATGCCTTACTCTCTTTTTTTCATTATTTTTTTTGCCTCCATTTCTACTACCTTTCTATAAATTTCTATTAAGGTGACAGTCTTATACGTACGTGACTGCCTAGGTGGGAAAACCAGTACGTTTACCCTATTCTATTTCAATCTACTGTATGTACCATACTTAGCTTTCTACTACAACTTTAGTACATAAAACTCTTCATCAGATTCGCCATGTTTGCAGTCAAACATTGATCTTGGGCTACTGTGATTTTTCAAAGGTCCGTAAGCGGCACCATAAGGTACCCCTCCGGTTTCGTCAGGGACCACATGAAGAGGTAGTACTACTACTGCTGGTACAGCTTCATCATCATCATCATTGTCTTTCGCCGTTCGTCGTCGTCACTATCCATGTTTTTTCGCTGGCTGGCTGGTTGTTGAACAAAATGGCAAAAAAAATGCTGTCTTCCCACTTCGTTGTGCTCTTATCCTGGCTTCTTCCCGTCGCCGCTGTGGCCGCCTTTGTGAAGACCACCACGAAGGCCAGGTTGTATCATAATTGCAGAAATACTTTTTTTGTGGTCGCAAAAAAAGGGCAGTTGGAGATCGAGGTTGAAGGACATCTCTTTATAGTGATAGTTGCGTCGCGGTCTGGAATGAGGTTAATGGTTAAAGTTGCTTTTCCTCGGAAATCAGCAAGTGGGTTGATGGTTGTACCTATGAGCAGTTTGTACTGTAAATGTCAAGCGGTATAGGACGTGTACGTATGAGTGTCTTTGTTTCAACATGGGGGCCAGGCAGGGCTGCTTTGTTGAGTGTGCGCTGTACATAAAAAGACTGTTTGCTGTAAAAAGAAAAAAAGTTAAAGGGTCATTTATCAGGAAAAGGGAAAGATCACCAGAGTTTTGAAAGTAAAGAAGTTTTCTTTCTGGATGGTTTTTGTATTCATCAATTTCACCGGCTCGTCTTCTCATTCACATTACTACACACAGCACTTAGTTCAAGAAGTGCAAATTTCAACTTTAATACTGGAATTAAACTGAAGAAAGCAGCCAAACATTACAGACAAAAGAGGAAATTCTCTCCAGGAATATTTGAAGGAAGAAGGTTATGATTGCAGGTAGAACAAAAAATAGGAAAAAATTGGAAACGGAAACAAATCTCATCTCCTTAATTGATTCTTTCAAGAGTTCCTAAACTTCAATCTATTTTTTTGCTCTATGGATTAAAGCTAACGTGTGCCAGTACCTAATAGCATCTTCTTCATGCCAATGGGCAAGAGCGTGCGTACGTATATCCATAAAAAAATGCCTTGCTTCGCTTGGATTGCTGGTCGACAGATAATAAGTCCTCCTGGCTAGCGTGCCCTTTGGAATGGGGAAAAAGGTTGGCTATCTCTTTTCCAGGTAATCGATCCTTCTAGGTGGAACTCCTACAAAGGAGATGACGTCACTGAAAAGGGGGGAAGGGGGAATGGAAGACTGAGTTGCACGTCACACAACAACACCAGGCAACGCAAACGGAGAATATCTTCTTTCTGATGCTGGGAGGAGGAAGAGGAGAAAAGATGAAGATGAAGGCGAAGGAAAGGAAAGAAAAGTTTTTGCATTTGGATGCTGGTGCAATCTGCAAAAGAGCCTCCTTCTCTTTCCTCTCTCTCTCTCGCCAGACATGGAAGAAGATATCTTATCTCTGTTTGACGTGAAGGATTAACTGCTATTTCAGAGGCTGAAGCATGTTCTGTTTGGTTGGGTTAATGCGATCCGTCTGAAAAGTGTAGCTATCCATAGCAACAACAGTATGTACTACGCAGGTACATGCAGGATTTTCCCATATAAACTGACAGCCAACTTTGAATTGGCCTCATGTTGTCTAGGAATGGAAGCATGAAGTTTTTCTGGGACATCCTGTGTAGTACGTACAAGTACTGTACTATTCAAGTGGGTAAGGCAGTAGAAGAAAAGATCAAGAGCGGCAGGCTTTTGATGTTAAATTTTCTAGGTAATTTCATGCTAGTTGAATCTACAGTCGACCAAAAAATTGCTAATGTCTTTTAAGTCTGTCGAAGTGCCCCCAAAATTTAACTCTCCCCGCCCCCGGAGAGAACTTTGCAAAAGCAAGGCTTGGCGTCAACCAACAGCTTGGCTTTTCTCTCTCCTTCGCCTCCCCTCCTTCTCCAACTATACTAAATCAGAAAGTTGCAAAAACCAACGTGTCAAAATGCCCTTTCCCCTTCACCTCCCATCGCTAGACCAAGTGGAAAGTTTCGAGTTTCCTTTCCCCCCCGTGGGAAAAAGTTAAACGTCTGTTTGGAGCCTGCGGGCTTCTCCTTCTCTCAAGACAAAACTTTTGAGCTTTGGAAGATTAGTTAGGGTTTTCTTCCTTACTTTTTTTTCTAAACTTTGCAGCAC
>JAAUYM010011614.1_pt1 | contig 14314 bp, 19 predicted proteins | sample 7278001 | NCBI WGS metagenome assembly JAAUYM01 (sample SAMN14350224, study PRJNA611818) | marine sediment metagenome | isolation source: surface marine sediment (1.8m) | place: French Polynesia: Moorea | collected 2018-08
ATACCGGTATACAGATTTGGAGGCAGTTGCACAAAGGTAAAAGGAAAAAAAAAGCTTTGCGGCCAACCAGAACGGGGCCAGCGACGAGGAGAAAAAGGAATTGCGGAAACCGCGAATTGCGCTTGTTTACACGTTGCCTTCTTTCTCTCTCCCTCCCCCCCCCTCTCCCTCTGCATGAAGAAAAAGATGCATTTGGCACTATCTTGCGGGGTGATAAAATTTTGGGCGGGAAGATACGGAAAAAAAGCGAGATTTTTTTGTCTGTTCTCTTGGAACGTTGCCCATGCAGCATTCGTTCTTTAGTGCTACGTGCCCTGTTGTTGTACTAGGAAGAAGAGAGCCATTTCCATGCCATTTAGTTTAATCTCTCTGCCATATATAACCCTCTTAACACTGTGCATGGCAATGGCGAACTGGTGCGTTTGTGTGGGGAGGAGTCAGTGGCAAATACTGGTTACAAAAAGGCACTTCTACTGCTCCTCCATGTACCGGTACAGGGGCGACTTCCTCTTTTTTCTTTGTAAAAATTCTTTGCTTTTAGTATGTACGAGGATGAGAAAACGAGCAAATACGTTGTCCTCCGAAAAGAAAACAAAAAAAGACGTGAGCTACTACTACACAGGGCTTCTACGTTCACGGAATAAAAAAAATACAGCCGAACCCGCATAAATGGGAATTTATGTATATAAATAGGTGAGAATCCCGTTGAAATGACAACTTTGCAGAAATAGTCAGATATGTCGAAATCCTGAAATTTTGCTCGTCCTTAATCAGGTTCGACTGTAGTATGTCTTGGTAACTTAATATTAATAACGTATACGTATAAACTACAGTATATGCTCTGATGATAACTCTTTGGCATCACTGGCGCTGCACTCATTTCGCTTTCACGTCATGCTAGAAAAAAGGTTACTGGTGCATGTGACAAAGTGGGGGAAGGAAAGCGAAGACCAGTTTAGTCTTTTTTTTTCGCACAGTGCAGTCTGGAAACAAATCTGATGAAAACTCGCACACATGCAGATGACTGACGGCTGTGCAAGTGGCGCGTACTGTATGTGAGCTTGCTCAATTGTTTTCTCTTTTCTCTTTTTCTGAGCCCCCCCCCTCGAAAAATGCTCCTTCCTTCGGCTCCTTCCCCTTTCTCTTTAACCCTTTTCTCCTTCCTTACCTCCTCTTCCACTTTCTCCACCTGTCAGTCCTTCTTCTCCTCCTTCGTCTGTTCCTCGTCTCCTCCCCCTGCCGACTCTCTGCAAGCCCGACACCAGGTCCCCCGTGGTGGGTGACCCCTCCTCTTCCTCCTCCCTGATGGTGTACACCTCTCCAGCCTGCGATGGGCGACGCTCTCTCTCCTTCTCCTTCTTCGTCGCCGCCGTCGCCGTTCCCGCCCGGCGCCTCCCAGGGGTGGCCTCCAGTTCCGGAGAGAGCAGCGCCCCGGGGAAGGGTTCGTCGTCCCCAATCCTCCGGCTGAAGGCCACCAGGTCGTGGTCCCCAAAGTCCGCTGCCTTCCGTGCGGTCGCCTCCGGGCCTTCCTCCAAGGAAGTAGAGGACTTGGGGCCAAAGATGGACTCCAGTTTGTCGCTTGACCTCCGCCGCTCCGGCCTCGGGTGTTCCTTCCTCTTCTTCATCTTGTCCTCCACCGAGGTGATCTCTGGCCCCAGCGGGCCTTCCTCTTTCTCCTGTTCCTCCTTCTCCATCTCGGAAAGGAGGCACTTCTTCAGTCTGCTGTACTCGTCCTCCATGCTAGAGATCCTCTTGAGCGAGACCTCCTCTTCCTCCTCCATGTCTTCCTCTTTCCTTCCCTGTCGCTGAGTTCCTGCAAGTTTCCACCAAACCGTGCTCTACTAGTACATAGCAACACTACTGCAAGAAAGGAACCCCGTAACTTTCGGTCACAAGACGTACTTTCTAATCCTGTACTAGTTGTAGGTACAAACTATGTCGTCGTAAATATTAACATGCGGTGCTAGTTTCACATTCCTTTCTCTCCCCCTCCCATTTTGCAAATTACCTGCCGTCGCCGTCTTCTAGGCGATGTAGCAAAAAAATCACTTTGGGTTTTAAGATAATTCGTGCTAATGCTTTAAAGAAGAGGGGAGGGAGGAGACGCAGATCTCACTCTTTTGCCTCTGATCTACAATTGCACGACATTACTCATACGTCCATTCCAACAGCACTCCGCTACATATCCAACATAGTAGTCTCCAAATATGTACCTACTTGGGCATGGAACTAGTATACGCCAAACTTGCTTGTTTTTTTTGGCTGTGCAGTCACTTACTGTCGATTGGCGGTGGCCCTAAGGAGGGGTCGTCTACGAGCGGTGGCAGTGGCGGCAGGAGCAGTGGGTCACCGTCGGGGTGGAGAGGAGCCAGGTCCATTCCCTGTATGGGCAGAAGTGGGGAGGGAGGAGAGAGAGGTTGAGACAGATTAGAATGGACGCATTTTGAAATTTGATTATGTCGTTCCGGTGCCCTCTTTGAAGATTGCCTGGGTTTTTTTGGCTATAGTAAAGGGAGATGTGTGTTGTGAAAAGGAATGGAAGGGATACACGCAGAAAGGTGGGAGTGGGGAAGGGCACTTTAAGTATAGCTACTCTCTTCTCTTCTTGAACTTCTTGGTGTTTGGGGGATCTTTACAGAACATTCAGCGGTGGTGAGAAAAAGGCCTCCTCCCGTCCAGATAACACGTGAAAAAAAACTTTGTCACTAGGCACATCAAACCTTAGATGTCGCTATGATTCATTCGACCATCAATGTTTAGTACGCGTAACACAATTTCTAGGTAAACCTCCAACTGTCCACGCCTGGCCCTAGTTGGTAATTGCTATGTTGACACTCGTGCTTACATTATTGGTTTAAGAAAATACCCACAGCAAATCTGTTTGTTTATCTATAAACTACTACGTAATACTGTTGTCACTTCAGCATGAAGTAATGACATATCTTTCATCTTTCACGCTGTGTGAACGTGTGCTTATACAGTGTGCAATTTTTTTTCTCTAGCAAATTTTTTAAAAGCTATATTAGATCTAGTATTATGCTATAGTACAACTCAATATCTGACTCTGTACTTTTACCTACGTAAACTAGCAAGCACAAAATCTTAACAGAAACCGGGCACTTGGTATTAAAATTGCATCTTCTCAAACCTGTACAATACTTTTTGCCAATTGCCATTAATGTTCATATCAAAGAAAAACACAATTTACAAGGACATACCCACCTGACCACATAGCGTAGTATTGTAGTACACGTGTACACAGTACAGTACACTGCTGACATACTAATACATAAAAAAGCTACTTCCGTAAGTTTAGAAGTGCCCGAATTTTTTTCACTGTCTTTAATAAAAAGGATGTACGTAGGTATGTGGTACCCATAATCGTAGTATTTCCAGAAACACTGAATTTACACATACGTAGTATAGTAGATACGTAATGTTGTAAGGTAGCGTGTGCACAATGACTTCAGATACGTGATAGTAAACAAAACTTGTGATCACAAAGGTGACAAAGGTTTAGTGTTCTACATTAGTGGCATCCCAAGCGATTTTTTTAAAGACAGCGCTGCAAGGGAAGGGGAGAGGGAAAGGGAAGGACTTGGAGAAGATATGGATGCAGCACAACAACCAGCCCTTTGATGGAGGAAGAGGAGGAGGGAAACAGCGAGCAAGTGTGCACCATCAACGGGTAGTTACCAAAGTGGGTGGCTTATCATCTGCAAGGAAACTGTTGCCCATTTCGCTGAAGTCGGATACGATGACGGGTCCAGAAAGTTGCTGCTGTTGCTGTCCATGTTGAAGCTGCTGCTGCTGGTTGCCGGTCACGGGAAAAGGTGGCCCAAAGAGAGGTGTGTTGGGGTCTGGAAAGGGTGAGGAGACGCGGACGTTTGGTCTCGGACCGCGCGGCGGCCCCAGGTGGCCCGCTGCGGCCCGGGACGACGTCACCGGGCCAGGCGGGCCGCGCGGGGGGCCCTGGCCGCGCGGACCTCTGAAGCGCGGGGACCGCGGAGGAGCCGGGTTTGGCCCGGAGGAGGAAGAGGAAGGAGGAGCGGTGATTCTGGGAGGATGCGGTCTGATGAGGGAGGAGGGCCGTGGACCCTTCTGCAAGGAGACACATCGAGAGAAGAGAAAAAAAAGAGGAGGTAGAAAGAAGGGTGGTGATGTGGTAAAGGAAAAAATTTGACATTTTTCCCTCCCACTCGTTTCCGTCCCTCTTGATAAGTCCTGGTGTTTTGGGCATCTCAGTTCTCAGGTCTGTTTTTAGATGCCTCTATCTAAGGCAACTTTTTTTGCTAGTACTATATAGTAACCTGTAACCTGTCTACTACTGCGCTGACGAATGCTGATGGTGCTAACTTAAAAGTAGTAGGTGTCCATATATCGAATGCAGACTTCTAAATGCATTAAGCAGCAGTTTTTTCTTTCCTCTACCGGTCAGTTAACTTGATCTGTTACTGTTTTTATAGTAGTAGGTAGTAGTTACTGGGATCCTCTTTTATTTGGGCACTGTTCAACTAAATTGACGTCTTTCTGCTTATTGTCTCATACAAAAACCAGGGGGAAACTAGGCTGCTTCGCTAATGTAACAAACAGCCTTTTACTGCATGGTCCCACTTTGCAAAAGAGCAAAACAACGAGAGATGGTCGAACCGTGCGGAGAGTTCCGGAAAGCAGGTAAGCCGAAGAGAAGTTTCCATCAAGTTACGCACTAGAATCAAGGTTTTCCAACTATAATATTGTAGTATACTCGTACATTACAAACACTTAAAACGACAAAAGTTACGCGAGACGAACTTTGAACCTTAAGCCCTCTTCAAAAGCAGGGTTGCCTATAAAAACTTTTTGTCCTGTTACAAAAGCGGCACTTGCTCAACGTCCATCTCTAATGTCAGACTGAGACTGAAGCAGGAAGGAGAGAGAGGTGTCAAAGAAACTGCGGAGAGTCAAACGAAAGCAAAAGGTGGCCAGAGGAATAAGAAAGAAGCTCTTCAGAAGAAAGAAAGAAGGAAAGAGAGAGAGGGAGAGAAAATTAGGGTGGGTCCTTCTTCCTTGGTTCGTTCATTACCATTGGCACCGTCTGGGGCTGCTCGTAGGCGGGCTGCGGAGGAGGAAGAGGATGAGGGGCCACCATCGCCGTCGTCGCCATCATCATTGACACGTCGCCGGCGGGAGGTAGGGGAGGAGGACCAACCTCCATGGGAACAAGCGGAGGCGACGGCAAGGGGGGACCCTGCAGCAGGGAAGGAGGCAGCTGCAGCTGCAGATGCAGTGATGGAGAGAGAGAGAGAGAGGAAAAGGAAGAGAAGGGCCAGCAAGAGAAAAAGAGATACATACAGTAGATCTGTACCTAGTGGTAGTACGAGAAATGAGCGACAAAGGAAGAAGGAAGGAAATGATATCTTTGCGTACGGAAAGAGTGGGAGGGCGGATGGATGAATGATGCGGCATCAGCGCAGTGGGAACAAGAAATGGCTGCTAACTAGGCTGCTCTCTTGATGCAGTTCTTTGTACTACTCTTTTGCAAAGTGACGAACATTGAGCTCATTCGTAACATTGCCTCCCTATTTTTCAGGCTGCAAGAAGTGCCCCCACTACCTACGTTTAAATTTGTGCGCATGAAAAATGTTCCTTCTTTTGTGTTTTCGTGTGTTGGACGGGCCACTTGTGTGTGTGAGAGATAGAAAGATGATTTTCCTCCTCAGTCCGAGGTGGAGACAGACGGAGGTTGGCATCTAAGGCCTCACAGAAATAAAAGTAATAGCTTTTTTTTTGCCTTTTGGCTCAAACGTAAAACTCATAGGTCTACTGATCAAAAAGGACACGCGATGTTCAAGCAGCATCACTTACGTCGTTGATATGAAGATTGTTAGCACCGGAATTTCCAACAAAAGAAGTATCACCGATGTCCGGGAAAGGCCTGAAAAAAAAAGAATATTTTTTTGTACTGTAGCAGCAGGAATTACAGACAGTACAGTACATTACATAGTATCACTATGAGAAACCTTTGCTGCTTCTCTCCTCCCACTCCAATCTATGCCTCTCAATTCTTCTCTCTCTCTCTCTCTCCCGAGCAGCAACATCATTTCCCGCCTCTCTTTTCGACCTAATGATTGCAGGGGAGGAGGAGGAAGACGAGGAAACGCGGTGCGAGCGATGAAGCCTGACCGGAATCATCATCATCATCCATTTTCATGCCCTTTTTCACCTCCATTCACGCAGGGAGGGTCTTATCCGCATTCTTTCTCCTTTCTTTCGCCTCCTCCAACTCTCTTTCTCCTTATTCAAAACCGGGCAAGAGAGAAAAAGAGCAAAAAGTTGAAGAATGGGTTTTGCCCAACTCCTTTTCAAGACATAGAGGGGTCGCATTTTTACGGCAAGCATCGCGGGCTTACAGCGGATCCTGTTATTGTTGTTGCTTTCCACCTTCAGCCGCGAGTTTTCCGCGAGTCACCAGGCTGACAGCGTACCAAAGAGAAACGGGTATTGCTCAACAAGGTCCAGGTGTGGTGCAATAATCAGCGTTGCCACATTTTATAAGCAAAATAATCATTTAATGATAACAAGAGCGAAATGATTCTTAATTTTACACGGTTCAGAATGCTTTGCATTCTTTTCATGTTTGTTTCTTTTATAATAAGAACTCACTGCATCTGATCCATAGGCCCCCCTGGATGCATCTCTGGATGACCGAAGCCGTGCACTCCGACCTGATGGTCCATTACATCACCTGGAATAAAAAAGAAAAGGCGTCTCATAACGTCAAGGTTTCCTTGTCAAGAAAAACTTCAACATTTTTCAGGTGCAGCATATTGCCGCAGTACCCACTTTTGGTGAGACTGAAAAAACCTTTTTTCGTACAGGAAGCCAACCAACATCCAGAGCTCTTGTCTCATATTTTTTAGGCTGCCTTTTCTCCTTCCCTTGGGCCAGAGACCTTTCTTTCCTTACTTCCCCTCTGACTTTTTTCGGGAGGGAGAAGTAGAAGAAAAGGCAGCACCACTCTTCTTCCATGTCTATGAGACACACACTTTTTCTTTTGGCAGCATCAGCCATCTCACTTCGTTTCACTCCCCTTTCTGCCCGGCGGAACGATTTAGAAATAAAGAACAAATCTTGGAAAAAATTACATCTTTATTAACTTTAAAAAGTGTCTTTGATATGCGTGGTTCATATTTCTTAGCAATCAAAAAGTCTTTTATAGTAAACAGAATCTTTAAAACCTGTTATTGAAACTAACTTTAAAATCCGTAATCAGCAGGATTACGCTATCCTGTTGTGCTATTGTCTTATACGTATAGTAAATGCAAACAAAAGTAGAACCACATATTTCTTCAAATTTAGTACAACCGCATATTCTGTCAGAAGTAGTAGAACCACCTATTTCATCCATAAAGTTGTCCCGTCGGGTGTGTGCGACTTCCAAAGTGCACCAAAAAAGGGTTTATAGGGGAGACGAGCTCCTATCTTTTTGCGTCCCGTGTGCTCGCGACATTCGACAATAAAAAATGCATACCGGTAGTACTCGTACATTACAGTATGTATAAACGCACGTCCCCCGATAGTAACAATAATTGTTCAGTGAGAAGCTCCAAGCGTGAAATAAGTTCTGCTCTCCACGTACGTACAGAGTCAGTTTTCTCCTGCTTCTGTTCTGGACCTCCGGGACTTAATTTGTTGTGCAAATTGATCGCCTTTTCGCAAGAAGAGCGAGCGACAAAGGAAGGCGGGAAGGGGCAGGGGCAGGAGTTGAAAAGGTTTTCGTGTGTTAGTGAAAAGCTTGAAGCTTGAATGCAGACTAGCGAGGTAAAGTGCCTTTCTCTCTCTCTTTTTCTTTTTCTTTCTTCTATCCCCCAGAGTTATTTAGATTTGCGTAAAAAGTGGTGAAAAGGAGTGTGATTCATGGCCTCTCCTACATAACATTCCATGTCCTTCTTTTTTTCTCTTCCCCCTCCCGGAGAGCAGCAGATGATGAAGACAAAACGGCCTTGGAGGCAAGAAGTGAAGAATAAGTTTTTTCATCCACTTGGACCAAGTTGGACGGTATCATGCAGAACAACGGAAAAGGATAGAAGCAGGAGATAGTACTGTACTAGTAGTAGTAGTACGTGGCATAACGATCGGATCTGGTTGGCCTGCTGCATCGAGACCAACCATTACTGAATCGGGAAAGAGGAAAGTGGGGAGGGGGCAGCGCAAACACAAAGGGGGGAGAAGAAGGGAAGGTGTGCGCAAAAAATGTTTACGAGGAAGGAAGGCTAGGAGGAAGGAAGCAGGAAAGGAACGAGCTGGGGAGACTCCTCCTTTTTTTCTTCTCTACTTTATCCTTTTATGGACTGCGGGAAAAAAGGAACCAGAAACGAGAAGGAGTAGATGTTGCGGCCGCATCCGACGACGACGACGAAGTTGCAGAAGGGAAAAGGAGGAAGAGGAGGAGGCTGACTTGGCCGGAAAAAGAAGTGAAGAAAGTCCAGGAGAGAGGGATTGAAAAGCGAAAGGAGAAGGCAGCAGGGCAACTTATTTTTAGACGTCCTTTTCCTTGGTCCCTCCGTGTCTCTTCTCTCTCTCTCCGCCATCGCCGCCGCCGCCGCCGCCGCCTCCTCCTCTTTAAAAAGTTGTTCAAATGCTTGCCAAAACCCGTTCCTCACCTTCCTTCCTTCCTCCCCCTCCCCAAAATCTCGACTTTGCCGCCCCCTTGTCCTTTTTCTTGAAAAAAATCTTTAGATTAATTTTGAGACGGTCTTTGCCTGTTACCAACAAAAGGAAAGTGGGAGGAGGACATTCATCATTCCGATTGCTCCCAGCCGTTGAACGTTCTCAAAGTGTACCTACTATGGAAAAGAGAGAGAAAAGAGAGCCAAGACGAACCTTGTTTACTGAGAGAGCTTCTTCCCGGGTTCTTCACTAGGAAGTTTCACATGCTACTGTCTCCATTCTTGAGGCCCCCTCTGCCCCCTTCTCTTTGCCCCTTCCCTCTGCCCCCTTCTTCTTCCTCCGCTCTTAGTCGATCTCTGTGATAACCGCACGCCCAGGGAAGGTAGTAGGTATAGGAAAGGCAGGCACGGTAAAAACTTTTGGCAGCTTCCCTTGATTGTAGGCGGGGAAGGAAAGAAGGGGGAAGGAGGGACTGAGGAGGAACTTTAGGAGATGCTGCGATCTTTTCCCTTGGGTTCTTTTGACTTCACCGGACGAATGATGGCGAATGCAACCTGGAAGTTTGAGGTCACTCACGACGTCAAAGGCAACGAGAAGTAAGTTAACGGAAAGGAGAGAGAGAGCACAAATCAAGGAGCTCTTTTCTTAAGCCCTGGCTAGCTGCTATTAAAAGGGTAGCACATAAATTAAATGCTTATCCACGACATCCTCCTTGTTGTGGCTGCGGCGGCGGCACAAGAAGCTCGAAAGGTTGAAATCGATTGAACCTGAGTTGCCAACACCTTCCAGCCCAACCACCAACTGTGGTCTGCAAAAATAGATGCTCGTTGGAATATAACACATCGCATAAACTTATTGCATGCTTGACGCCAACTTGTGCATGCCCAATTGGCACCTCTTAACCAAATTTCTGCATTGGAGTTCAGTTGAAAGTTTATTCAGGGTCCGTTTTTGGTTGGGGCGATTTTTTCCCCTGCTCCTTCTTCTCCGATAGGGCAGGAAGACGAAGAAGAAGGGCCTTTGACTTGGAGCTGCTTTGGGAGGAAAGAGAAGGAGGGAAGAAAAAACAAGGTAGGGTGCGACTACGGCGACGGCGACGGCAGCGGCTTCCAAGTTCCTTTCGAAGCTGCCAGGAACGACGGCGGCGCCATCGACGACGACGACGACGCAGCTGTGGCTGTCGAGGAGTGATTTGTGACGATTTTTCCGATTGGCTGACCTTGCTGTTCTTTTCACCTCTTCCCCCTTCTGGTGCTTGGAGTAGTACCAAGTTCCTTCCTTGTCTGTGGGGCATTCGAAAGTGTCCCTTGTTCCATCGAGAATGTCCTCTTTTGCCAACCCTCCCTCCCATGGTGTTTGAATTTATGAGGTGAAGCAAGCAACTTTTTCTGACAAGTAACAAGTAAAAGAAAGTTTGGCCTTATTTCAACAGAAAAAATCACCCTTTGCATTTACGCAAGATGCAGAGGACTGTACCACTGACTTTATTAACTTATTTGTATATTTAACATTAATATGAATTTACACAAGAATGCTATATAACTAAATATCATTAAGATTTCCAATTGCCAACTGAGTCAGACATTCGCATTTTCCAAGACACCTTTCACAGCCAACTAGTTGTTGTATAACTGATTGAGTCTCCCATAAAGACTCGTCAGCCCTCAGTCGAAGGCCTTTTTGGCTCACTCCTCCCTTCTCTTCGCCTTGCTCTTCCCTCCCTCAGCTGCGACGACGACGCAGGCCTAGGCAGCAATCAAGGAAAGGGGAAGGAAGGGTTATCTCCGCTTGACGACCCCCCCCCCATGAAATAACATCGCTGACAGTCAGAGCGAGACGCGCCAATCGCACTTTCTCCCCTTCTCCCACATTCGTGCACAAAAGCTGATCCATATAACAGAGAGGCGAGAAAGGCAGAAAAGGAAGGGGAGCAATGAGGTTCGTGGGAGAGAGCGAGAGAGGCGTAGCAGTCCCTTACTTTGTGTGTCGTAAAAACACGTGCTACGTAGAAGCCGCATGCGATCTTAATGAGCCAAAGGGGAGATGATGGAGGAAGAAAGAAAGAGAGAAGAAAAAAAAAAAAGAAAAGAAAAGAAACAAAGATAGGAAACGTAGTGCAGTGAACCACGGATATAAGAGCAACGGATATAAGAGCAAAATGCTTATAAGAGCAGAAGTGCTGAACCAAAACCAAAATTGGGCTTTTATGAAGTAAAATTATGACGGTTATAAGAGCAAGAAAATCTTGTTCCTACGGATATAAGAGCAATTTTTCGTTTTTGGGATGTTGAACAACTTTTTTTTCTGCCCAAAACAGCAGTTCTTAAAGTTTTGGGCATAAAATGGGCATATTTTGGGCTCCCCTATAATGTTTTTTATACCCGTCTGTCCCCATTGAAAAACAGCATATGAAAATTTTAGAAAGGATTAGTTAACAGTGTGTTCTCAAACAGACAGAGAGAGACAGAGAGGGAGAGAGAGGGAACATTCACCTACCACATACGTATGTATATATACCTACAGTATATACTGTATATATAATATAATATAATATAATATAATATATATATATAGTATATATAGATATATATACATATACCGGTACATATATAAGCATAGAAGATTAGTGACCCAAATGGGGCCTGCATTGCTCTTAATAACTTAGTACCTACGGTTATGAGAGCAAAACGGATATAAGAGCAGAAAATCAAAACCAAAATGCTGCTCTTATATCCGTGGTTCACTGTAGTAGGAAGGTTCCCTATGCCTGCCTTTCCTCTCACTGTCGCCTCCTCCTTCTTCTCCTCCTCCTCTGGATGCAGCAGCAGAAGGAAACAACAAACGCTGCAAGAAAGGTTCTTTTATTTTGTTTGGCCTCTCCTCTCCTTTCCTTCCTTCTCTTTCTCCTCCTCTGCCTCTTGAAGGGCGCTTCCCTTGCTGCTGCTGCTGCTTCTTATTTCCCTAATGAAAGCTCATGGATTTCCCTTCTTCCTTTCCTTCCCCTCTCCTCCTTTCCCAGCTTTGCCTTACGGCTTTCTAAATCGACCATCAACACCTACCAGTAGTACTCTTACTTACTATATGAACGTAGATAGATTTCGAACTCTGCTACTCAGACTCCCAACTGCTCTTTCCGCAGTTTTTTTAAGGAGAGGGGGTGGAAAGAGAAAAAGCAAAGAAAGAAAAGGCTTTAATTTTCTCCTTCCTTTCCTCCCCCAAGTCGCTGGCTAGAACTGAATGCGAGGAGGGGAAAGCCCTTTCATTTTCTGCCCTTCCCCCACTCGCTGATGGGAGGCTATTTTCCTGAGACCACAAAAGGTTGAGGGCCTCCACCCAACAACGGCTACAGAAAGGGAGAGCATGAGAAACTCCTAGCGCGCCTCCCCCCTTCGTCCTCCTTGCTGACCAATAGAGCAGTAGCGTACTACAGTAATAGTAAGCGGCGTTGTTGCTTTTGCTGCCAAATCCGTGTATCCATCCATCATTGGAGCTGCACTGAAGGGGAGGAAGAGGAAGCGCATTCTTTAATTGGAATTGGCGGCGTGGTTTCAAGACCCGCACGTCTGGAGTGAAGGAGACAATTTAAGAGTAGATCTTGGTTTTGCCTGATCCCTCAAAAAGTAGTTTTTTTCCCTTTTTGCGTATTACCGCACATTTATTCCTGACAAATAGGCATGTGAGTCTCCATTTAAGACATACGTGGCAGGCTCTCTCTCTCTCTTCTCTTCTGACGACTTGAGTCTTTCTCGGAAGCTTCCCAGCGAGAAACGCTCTCGTGGCATCGTTAGCTCGTTACTATTACTATTGTTGTTTTTTTCCTTTGCTGTGACTGCAAGTTTTTTGTTGTTGTCGTTGCCTCGGTGGATGATGTTCCTGCGTTCAGAGCTTTTGCAAAAACATTAAGACGAAATGCGCTTTCCTTTGCACAATGGTATCTCTGTCCTCGGTCTAAAATTTGGTGATTCATCTCCCTAATGCTTAAATTGGAGTTTGAAAGTTTGCTTAAAAGTAACAAATAGGCAATAAGGCGCACAAAGAGATTATTCTAGGGTAAATAAGGTAATTTTTCCAATGACAGTTGAATAAATGAATACAAAATTAGTAGTACCACCAAACTTACAAATTTAAGATATATCATTTTTAAACCATTTCTTTTAGTGTGAAACTTGTTACTCCGTAGGAAATCGAATTTATTTGAACTCAGATCTGGAAAGGAACCCTGTAATACGAAGCGAAACTGTTGCGCTTACATACGCACACACATACGTACATACATGCACGCAAGCTGGGAGGCTCTTGTTCTCTGGTCACGCACTCAGAGGAATTGGAAGCAATACATCAGACGGAAGTAAAGAGGAGAAAGAGAGAAAGGCACCAGAAAGGAGCCTCGGAAGAAGCAAGAAAAGCACAGGAGCAGCGGAAGATCTTTCAAGGGCACAGCAAGAAGAAGAGGGCCTTGCGAAATCAGCATCAGCTCCTGACCATGACGACGGCAGCAGCGGGAGCGGCGGCGGTGTCGGCGGCCTCAGCGGCCGACAAGTCAAAATACGAGGGGAAAAATCCTGTTGTACTGATTGCAAAGATTTTTCAATCTCTTTTTCTAGCTCTCTCTCCAGCGAGGAGAGAAGCCCTTTAACTTTCTGCTTCTGCAATATCCAGAATGAACTTTGTCCCTTTCTTTTTCTCCTCACTGTTTAAAGTCATGGTTTAGTTTATCCCCACTCAGGAGTGAGAAAAGAAACTTTTCCGCAGCCAAAGAGATTGCGTTGAACACTCGCCTTTCTGCCTCGTCCTCCCGCATAATCTCTTTCCTCCACAGAAGGAGGAGGAGAAAGCTAGCAAAGAGAAAAAGAGTAGTAGAGGCAGCAAGGGAGAAATGAGAGGGAGGAAAAAGCTAAATTTCTCCCTCCGGGAAAAATGGTTTTTTCTCTAAATTCCCTTCGCCCATTTCCAGATTATCCCGTGCATTTGGACCAGCATAGGGAAAGTAAAAAAAAAAAAAACCGGCGGCAATGCTGACGGGGGAAGAAAAAACCTCTGGCAAGACTTTAAAAGAGCTCCAACTTGCATTTGGTCCAAGCGTGCATTCAATCTTTCCCCTCCTTAGGGTTCTATTTAATCTCTATGCAACAAAGTTAATTTGCTCCTTTAAAGAAAGGACGAAAGTTGGAAAAAAGCAATGAAAAAAATACTATTGCCTCTCGTGCATATGAAAACAGAATTCTCGGGACCAAGGAGGAGGGGGAGAGTAGGCTTCTCTTCTTTCGTTGCAAAAAAGGGGACGGTTGTGATAGATTCAGTGCTGCTCTCTCTCTCTCCTATCTCGAAACGCTACGCTAACTGTGAGAGCACTTTAACGGAGAAGAAAGGCTGGAGGACGAGGAAGAGGAAGCAAGAAAGGAGAAGAGGAAAGAAAGTCATTGCAGACAAAAAAGTTTCTTCTCTCTCTTTTTCATCCTTTCTCAAGGACAGACGCGTCCGAAAACAAAAGAAGAAGAAAATTCTTCTACTAGTCCCCTTTTTAAAGTCCCCTTCCTGGTGTGGTTACTGTCCACCTTCTTTTCGGGTTAGAAAAAAAAAAGATAACTCATATTAATCCCACATTTCAATTTGCGAGGAACAACAAACAGAAACATGGTAAAAGCGGGCAGGTTAAAAAGTC
>JAAUYM010124031.1_pt1 | contig 14312 bp, 13 predicted proteins | sample 7278001 | NCBI WGS metagenome assembly JAAUYM01 (sample SAMN14350224, study PRJNA611818) | marine sediment metagenome | isolation source: surface marine sediment (1.8m) | place: French Polynesia: Moorea | collected 2018-08
CCCTCATCTGCAGGATGGTTTCTCGCCAAGAGAAGAAGCCTCACTGGAGCGTCCACGACGAGCACGACTACCACGGCCGCCACCACCACCTCGCCCCTTCGTCCACTTTGTCCTCCTCCTCCTCCTCCTCGTCGTCGTCGTCGTACCCGTCCTCCTCCTCCTCCCACTTTCCTCGCTCCGTCCGCGCCTCCTCCGCCTCCCCCTTCTCCTCCTCGGGCACCTACTTCCCTCCGCCCTGCCTCCTCTCCTCCCCCCCCGCTCAGGCCCAGGGCCTCGGGCAGGCGGCGAGGACGCCGGAGTTGCCGCTGTGGCACTCGGTCCACAAGGTGAGTGCGGGCTCGACGCATCTCCCTCCGCTGTGCTACTTACCAACCCCGCCTTCGTTGGTTTTTTTTGTTGTTGATGTTCAGGCGGGTGGTCCCACCATGACGGCATTCGACATCAACGAGAGGGGTAACAGAGTCTACTTCAAGTTCGAGCCGTACGCACCGACGTTCTTTCCAGTCGACGAGACAAGGTACTGTAGGAGGGAGGGAGGGAGGGAGAGAGAGAGCCAGTGCTATTCGAGCCAGTCAGTCACTCTTTTTTTTTTTTTTTTTGGTCTCTTCCGCCAGATTCTACAAGCCCAAGTTGCACAAGATCGACTTCCTCGGGACTGGGAAGCAGAGGTCGCTTTGAACAAGTCCGAAATTGGAGGCGGCACACATACTAAGTATCTTAACTTAATCCAATGTTAACACTCGTGTCATTATGTAACGTGTGCCTGTGATTGAGTAAGTTTTAAATTATTTAGAGGATATACTACGTACATACGTACTTAGGTGTTCCAGCTTTCCTGATTGATGGATAAAGTGACACATTGACATAAATTACTTTATATATATTTCTTTCCTATTTATAGCGAGTACATCAGACAAGTTAATACTGTTTAGCAGGTGCATTTGCAGTTAAGTTGCAATTATGTTGCGTGTCTGCGTGCGTGAAAGCCTTGATTCATTGCTTGCCGCCGGCGCCTCCCGGTTTGAGCAAGAAGCCGGTGAAGCTGATCAGCCTGTAGGGGTTGCTGTAGAGGAAGGAGTCCCCGTAGCCCCTCCACTCCACCCAGATCTGGTCGCCTTCCTCCAGCGACGTGATGGTGGACAGCGAGCCGGAGTCGCGGTCGTCAAGCTTGTCACCGTTGCGCTGGTAGTTGTTGATCATCCCCAGGACCTAATTTTTTTCATGAAGGAGTAGGAAAAAAAAAAAACAAATGTGGCGAAATTGGGTCTCTCTATCTCTATCTCTATCTCTGGTTCGGCGGAGCACCTGCCAGCCGTCGTTTCCGGCGGACTGCTTGTAGAGTGCGCACCAGACCGCCTGAGCCTTGACGGAGACCATGTTGGCGGTGAAGGAAACGAAGTAGTCGCCTGGCCGCCTGACGGTGACGTGGCCCGTCTCGCGGTCCATCAGGTCGCCCGTGTTCACGTTGCAGATGTTGTACGTGATCACGCCGGAGGTGCGGATCTCGTCGGAGGTCACGGAGCAGGAGAAGCGAGGAGGGTCGCTCACGGAGGACAGCTGCGACGGAAATCAAGAGGGCATGGTAAGTTTGGGGATACGTACGAGTGTGTCTTAAACTATCTGTGGTCATCATTGGAGCGTACCTGGTCGGCCAGCTGCACCACGTTGCTCGTGAACTTGTTGACGCTCCCCGCCAGCTCCTTGACCTCCGCCCCGGCCCCGGAGAAGTCCCTCCTGAGCCTGGATACCTCCCTGCCGACCGCCGTCACGTCCTCGGCCACTCTCCTCACCTTCTCCTCGACGACCTTGGCGTCCGCGCTCCCCTGGCGCTGGTTCTGCTGCTGCTGCTTCAAGTTGAACATGGAGTTGGTGAGGCTGGTCAGTCCGGACCTGAGCGCGGAGACGTCTGCCCTGACCGCCGCCATCTCCTTGACCTGCGAGTCCCTGGAGGCCGACCCAGCCTCCTGGCCCTCCCCCAGGGTCTCTACCTTGGCCCGCACGTCGCCCTGCTCTGCCCTGAGCGCGGAGAGCTCGTTCTGCTGGTCGAACAGGGTGGTCTTCATGGAGTAGGTCTTGGAGGTGAGCGCCGCGATCTCTCCCTTGGCCGCCGCCGCCGCCGTCTCCTGCACGGACAAGCCGGCGCGGAGGGTCGACGAGGTCTCCTCCAGGTTGCTCTCCAGCAAGGTCACGTTTTCCTGCGGTTGGAAATTCGAATTCAGATTCTCTTCGCGCACACATAACCAAATTATATGGAGATTGCCCTCCCCCTCCCCTTCTCCCACCTTCATTTCATCCATGTTGGTCGTTATTTCTCCGATGTACTTTTCGAAGGTGCTGGCGAGCTTTCCGACGTCGCCGTTGATGTTGTTAATGTAGTTGCCCAGACCGACAATGTTGGCCTTCAAGGTGGAACTGTTGGCCCTCAGGATCTGGAGATTAATGCTGTCCTACTTAATTTTATCTTTTATTTTTATTTGCCTAGATTTAAAGTTCTGTGCTAGCAGCCTCCTTTAAGGCGTACTGTTTCTATTATAGCAATGTACGTAGGATATACCTACGTCCCGGTCAGTATAATACGAGCTTACTTGAGAAAGTGAAAAGGTACAAGACTGGTTTTTTTTTTTTACGTGATCGTATTTCAGATGTGTCTAGGTAGTGTTTCGTCTCATGCTGCTAGAGGAAAAAAAATATTAATTTTAGTAGTAACTGTGTTCAAAAACACCTTGCTGCTTGAAGCATTTTCTTAGTCTTTGACAAACATTTGAACATCTCCTTACAATCATCTCTGAATTGATCACAGAAGTAAAATCATTAATGAGGTCCATCAAGGCGTCCAGAGTAGTAGGTTTTTGCCTTGCCACCTCTGAACCACTATTCTGGAAAAGTTAACAAAACTGTACATACAATAATCTGAGAAACCATTATTTTTAAGTTATTGCTTTTTTTCGAATTACTTATTACTTATCGAATTACTTATCATCTACTCGTTAATTAGTACTGCATCAATTAATTAATAGTTAGGTAATTAAATAACATAAAGTTTTAAACATAATTAATAGAAAGTAAAATTAGAAAATTGAATTAACACCTTCGCGTCAGTCAGGGACAATTCTACGCAAACCAGACAGTGGTACCTGCAGCTGCTGATCCGCCAGTTCCAGACTCCTCCTGTTTGCCGCCGCCCCTTCCTTCAGCAGCCTCCTCTGCTTCTCCGCCTCCCTGGCCTCCTCCGCCAGCCTCCACACCTGCCCCTCGCGCAGTCGCGTCAGGTTCCGCGCCATCCCCGTCACGTTGCTGGTGAGCCCGGCCACCTTCCCCTGGACGGCCGTCACCAGCGCCTCCACCCCGCTCCGCTCGGCCCGCGCCGTCTCCAGGTCCAGCTTGATCGCCTCCAGCGCCGTGCGGTGCTCCCTGTGCGCCGCCCGGACCGCCGACTGCGCCTCCCCTGCGGAAAGGACGTGGTCGGAGACGACCTGCTCCAGCGTCTGCAGTCGGTCCGTCATGGCGTCCACGTCCCGCCCCAGCGCGTCCGCCGCGCCGTGCAGCCGGGTGATGTTCCCCGCGGCGTGGCGGACGGCCGAGGCGGACGCGGACGCGCGGGTCTCGTGCAGGTCGTACAGTCGGTCCATCCGGTCCTCCAGGGTGTTGCCGACCACCTTCAGCTCCAGCACCTCGGCCTTGTTGGCCGCGGCGAACACCAGCATGCGAGAGAAGTTGGCCGTCAGCTCCGCGCTGTGGTTGGCCAGGGCGGCCAGCGCCACCTGCAGCTTGTCCGCCCGGGTCGACTGTCGGTCGTCCAGTCTGGCCATCGCCGTCGCTAGCGCGTCCGTCTCCTCGTCCACCTTACCCCTGTGCCTCTCCAGCTCCTCCCGCAGCTCCTCCGCCCGCCTCTCCATCGCCCTCCGCTCCACCTGCGCCACCTCCAGGCCTCCGGCCAGCTCCTCCGCGTCCGCGCGCAGCTCCCCCGCCCTCCTGCCCAGCTCCGCCGACGCCTCCGTCAGCCTCTCCGTCACCCCGGTGAGCGCCTTCGCCGTCTCGCCTAGGTCGAGGGTGGTCTCGTTCAGCGAGGCTATCCGGAGTCCATGCTCGAAGCCTTCCCGCTTGGCCTCGACAAAGTGCCTCTCCAGTCCGCGCAGCACGGCCGTGAGGCGCGAGTGGTTGGAGCGGGATTCGGACGCGCTCGAGAACAGAACGGGAAGCTCGTTACCTTTGAGGCCGGCCATGCCCTGCTCCAGGGAGGACACGCGATCCCTCAGAGAAGGGCTGCCGCCGACGCTCCCCTTTGTGTTGTCGTAAGCGGTGACGGCACCAACTCCTCCTCCTCCTCCGTGTCTCCCTTCCTCGTGACCCACGACGATCTCTTCCAGGTCCTCTATGCGCTGGTTGAGCTCCTCGTCCGTGGTGTGCAGCTTGATGACCTCTGCCCCGACCTGACCTACAAAGGTGTGGAGGGAAGCGTTCAACCGCTGAATCCTGGACCCCATCTCGTCCTCGAGCCTGGCGTCCGTCTCCTCGATCCGTCCGCCCAGCTCGTTCATGGCCTTGAGCATGGCCGTCGTCAGGTTCTGTCTCAGCGTGGCGTGCTCCCTCAGCCGCACCCTCAGTCCCTCGGTCAGGCCAGTCAGCTCGTCGTACTTGGTCTTGGCGAAGTCGATGCTCTTCTGAAAGTTCATAAAGTCCTCCGTAAAGGCCCTGTTCTGCACTTGCAGGTCGTTGGCAAGTTTGTCGGTCCTGTCGTCCACCGCCGTCAGTGACCTTGTCAGGTCGTCCAGGGTTAGTCTCAGCGTCTGCTCCAGCGCCTTCACCGAGAACCTCACGGCTGTCACGTTCATCCCGGCCTCCGTGGTGACCGAGTCCACCTCCCGGGACAGGTTCGACATGGCCTCCCTAAACGCGGCCGCGCTGACGACGCTGCCCCTCAGCTTCAGGAACTCCTTGTTGACCGAGGCGGCCAGGGCCTCCGTCCTGTTCTCGCCCTGTCGCACCCGCTCCTCCAGGATGAAGTCCGCCTGCGAGAGGATGGCCACGCTCTCCCTGAGCTCCTCGACTGAGCCCCTGATGCCGTCCACGTCCTGGTCGCCCAGGGTAGACGAGAAGTCCTTCACCGACTTCTTGGTCCATTCCAGCTGCCCCTGCACGACGGAGTGGTTCGTCCTGACCTGTCTCATCGTCTTGTCGTAGTGTCCGAGGAAGTCCGAAAAGGACTCCGAGAATGTCCTGAGGTCCCCCCTGAGCGCCTCCACCCTGGTCTCGGTCCCCCCGTTAGCCCTGACCATCTCACCTTGGTTCTCCCTGATCTCGGCCCTGAGCGCCTCCACCTCCGCCCGCGCTCCGGCGGCCTCCCTCGTGGCCCTCCCCGACTCCTCCCTCAGCGCGCGGTTCTCCCTCCGCATCTCCGTCATCTCCCCCCGCATCAGTGTGATCTGGGCTTCCAGGGCGTCCGCCCACCGCTGCAGCGCGTCGATTAGCCCCACCCCGCCGCCGCCGCCGCCGCCGCCGCCGTCTTCTCCCGGCGAGACCTCCTTGAAGTGCTGCTGCTGCTGCTGCCGACCGATCCTGAAGAGCCCCGCCTCGGCAAACCGGCCGAGGTCCAACTTCTCAAAGCCCGGCCCATCTCCGCCCGCGCCGTCGGCCCCGCCCCCTTCGTCTTCCACGGCGGCGACGATCGCGACGGTGCACAAGGCCGCGCAGAAATGGTACAAGTAGGATTTGTTCCTCATCTCGGAAAAGTCTTCTTTGATGATCACTGTCGTCAGCTATGTACTACAGGCATGGAAGGAAGGATGCGCTAAGACGACATCCACTACTAGTGAGAGTAATTCGTGGTCAGAAGGGAAGAGGAGGAGGGAGGAGACAGTCGATGTCGCAATCGCTCCCTCTCTTTCCCCAACTTCTTCTTCTCCTGGCCCATACCGATAGAGATCAAAGAGCCTCCTCCCCCCCCTCCCTTCGTCTCGTGAGAGTTCCTCCCCCCTCACCGCCTTCTTCACGTGTGACAATTGGAACTTGCGAAACTTGCTCCTCCTCCTCCTTCTTCTCCTCCCCTCCTCTCCTCCTTTTCCCAGTTGTACCAGTAGGCGAATTCCCAAAGTTTTCACTCTTCCGATGTGTACTAAAAGTACTGTAATGGCCCTTCCCGCCCCCCCCGGCCCTTGTGTATCAAAGCTTCGGTGGTGTGAGAACAAAAAAGAATTGCTGAGAGTCCGAAATATGTTTCTTCTTTTTTCTCGAAAAAAAAATTCCTTTTTTTCGTCTGAACGGCACTTAGTTTCTTGGTCCTCGTCTTGCTCTGTCTCCTCCTCTCTGGAACGAGTTGTGTAGGTACTAGTCTTTAAAAAAAAAGTTCGCACAACCCAGCTCACGTCATGACTGAAAGCCCCTTCTTTTTCTCTTCCTCCTCCTCCTCCACGTTCTTTGTTCCTCTTCCTTTCTTGAAATAATCGCCTCTTTTCTCCTCCCTCCCCTACTCATCGTTGGATGCCTGGAAGAGGAGGAGGAAGAAGAGGAAGAAACAGACCACGAAAGGGGAGGATCGAGGAGGGGGAGTCAGCAAAGCAACGTGGCCGGCCGGAACAGAAATCATCTATCTCTCTCCCTCCAGAATTGGACCCAAAATTGTAGCACTTTGCTACGAGTGTACTGGTATGTACCCTATACAGTAAGTAGTTTTCCTCTCTTAAGTTGTGTATTTGTAATACATGTACAGTTAGATCGCTGATCGTCGCCGTTGCTCCTACTGCCCCTGTTGTCTATTGCAGAAAGGGAAATGATGCCCTGGGAAAAGCTGAACGGAGGGAAAATCGTTTTTACCTCCTTCTTTCCTTCCTTCCTCCCCCCTCCCTTCCACTTGCGTACCGTTGCTCCTCCTCCTCCTCCTCCTCCTGGAGAAGAAGGAGGGGGAGTGTGGCGTGGGTAGTGGAACTACTAGCCCCCTTTTCGCTGCCGCATCTCCCATCCCATCCCATCCCACCTCTCTTTCTCTCTCTTTTTCTTCTTCCTTGATCGTGTCTTTTAATTTTCCTCGGTTTTCGGTTTCCCAAACGAGGAGCTTTAATGTTAAGACAGCCGTGGAGTAGGTTGCGCACAGCGGAACTTTCTATAGCACACTAGTTTGCCGTGGCAAAAACGCTATAAAACTGGTGCAGAATCAGACTACTATGTACGTACACGGCGTGTAACTGAATACTTCTTTTGCGTTCCCAATCTAACATTAATTTATTTGAATATTTTTTGCCAATGTGAAAGTTTTTGAACACTTGAAATTTAACGTCATTCATCCTACGTACACTTTTTTCTCCAAGTTCTATTCTCTACAAATATGGAGTAATAAGCTACTTTATTTTCCAATTTTATATATTTCCTGATTTTTACTTAATTTCCGAATTTTTTTCTTTATGTCTCGATTTTCACTCCACTTATTTCCCAAGTTTCCCTTGTTCGTTTCTCCAGTCCCGTCCCGTTCATGCAATATTTCTTAAATTTCCTTGCTGCTGTGCGTGATAGGACGACAACGACTAGTACGTTGCTCTTTTTCTAATCTTCCACTCAGATGTTAGAATGCTAGTAAACGAGTCTTAATTGATTGGCTCTCCCGGACAGACATTTTTCTAACTTGTGACATCAACCCCATTCCCCTATTATGTACTAGTTTTTGTTTTTTTTTGTGCGTGCGTCGTGGATCGATGTTAACCTTTATCTCTCTTCTTGCCGCATTTTCTCTGTCTTGAATCAAGGAGTCGGCGGCCCGTGCGTAACAGTAGGACCGCAATGCTCTCTCTCTCTTTCCCTTCCATTCTTCTGACTGCTTGCTGTGAAGAATTAAGCGACTTTCTCTGGGCCTGGGCGGCATGGGGGCGGGACGGAGGGGAAGGGAGCAAGCTGGCCCTCCTTCCTCACTTTGCCCTTTTACTCGAGAGAGAGAGAGAGAGAGAGAGAAAGCTCATGAGAAACAAAATGCCCAGTTACTCCCCTTCTTCCCCCCCCCTGCATGAAAGCACGGTTGAGATGGGATCAGCTCTCTGAAATATGGAAGGGAGGAGGAGGAGCTCCCCACTTCTGGGGCAGGGAGGGAGGGAGGGAGAGAGGGAGTTGAACAAAAAAGTTGGCATCATGTGCTCCTTCCGCGGCGGACAGACGGACGAACGGACAGAGTTAAAAATGAGATTGCCCCGGGAGAGAGAGAGAGAGAGAGAGAAAGGAGAGAAAAGAGACATACAGGCGGGGGCGACCTTGCATTCCTTTTTTTTTGTTCTCTGAGAGAGGACATGCACAATTTGGCCTGAACGATAACAGCGTGGACAAGAGCAGTACATAGTGGGTAGTATAGTGTACAGTACAGCCTGCGCGAGATGCACTATAGCACTACATACAAATTAGCAAAGAGGGAGGAGGAGGAGGATTAACAAATCAGTTGAGACAGACAGCAAAACGCGAACATTGTACAGTACAATTACACATTTTTCTTTTCCCGTCAGTCTATTCGAGGAGGCAGAGAGCCTCCGGGACTCTCCGGAACCCGACGGGACTCTTAAGCCACGAGCGTAACAAAAGTCCCGTCGGGAATTGGTGTGGATTTGCGACGGTGTCACCCTTCTTGTTACTGACACATGGTACTGTCACATGTGTGGTACTGCATATGAAGGCTTGGCTGGAATATATGGTAGTAGGTATAGTAGTAGTAGTAGCAGTAGTAGTAGACATCGCAGAGGAGTGATTATGCGGCATATAACAGCATAGTACGCGTAGAAATCGATGGACAAATATGCACGTGAAGGGAACAACAAGTTTTGATTAAGTGTCTCTCCTCTTCCTACACCGTCCGCGCTTACTACGTCGACCAACGTACTACGTATACACCGTATTACGTACAGTACGTACTAGTACAGTACATACGTACGTACGTAGTACACGGTTATTTAGAATGCCATTTAGTAAAAAAAGTTGTATAAAAAGTGGCTAACACAGGGAAGTATTTTTTTTCCTCAAGATTCACAAGTAAGCATCTCTTATGCTGAAAAGATCTTCTCAGAGGGGAGACATTTGAGAAAAAAAAGAGGCAGTCCAACGGTTGATGGCGTTCTGGGACTAGTGCTTTCTCGACTAAAGCTTACAAAGGGAAGGGAAGGGAAAGGACGGAGGGAGGTACCACATACTTGCTACTCTTCTTTCTCCCTTTCCTGTTCGTCCTTGATCTTCTCCCAAGCCACCTGGTACCAGACTGGCGCCAGCGCCATGTCGTACTTGTAGTGCGCAAACAGCTCCTCGTCCCTCTCGACCGCCTGCAGTGTCTTGAGCGCCGGGATGCGTCCGAAGCGCGGGTGGTCCACCACCACGTAGCAGCAGTTGGGCCTAAAGCTGTGGTTGGCCTTGTGGCCCAAGGTGGCGCAGTAGCGGGACACGTCCGTGCAGGCGCGCGGCACGTCCATGAACGGGGAGTTATCGGTGTTCGACCAGTCCACGTAGATCTGGTAGTCCAGGTTGTCCGGGCTGTAGGCCTCCCCCGGACGGACCCGGACGCCATTGTAGAAGGAGACGACGCGGCCCTCGGGCAGTTCCCTGAGGGCGAAGAGGCCCTCTCCGGCCTCGTGCACCGACGACCTCCGACACTCCACGGTCACAGCCTCGTAGCAGTCGGGAAGGCTCCAGTCGCAGTGGATGCCGGCGGCATTGGAGGGAGAAAACGAGTAGGTGGGAAGCATTTCGTCGCCCTGGGAGGAGGAGGAGGAGGAGGAGGAGGAGGAGGAGGTCATCGCCAAGCAGAGGATGTGGGCCTCATTGAGGTCAGCGGCCGCCACCCTGCCCGCCAATGCTTGCAGCATGACCTCTTCGCGAAAACGGCCAACCATGGCGGTGGAGCGATCAGGGTAGAGGAAGGTGATCTCCTCTCCGGAGAACCTTCCCCTGCCGTCCACCCTTCCGCAGAGCCATCCCTGGCCTTCCCTTGCCAGCCAGCAGGTGCCCACCGGCAGGCCGTGCTGGTACTGTCCGACGAAGACGAGAACGCCGCTGTCGTCCACCCCACGCACGGGACCCTCGAGGTAGCCGTCGTTGAAGACCCCCTCCAAGGTGACCCTCCCCACCGAGCCCCACATGCTGCCCTCGGCGAGGATGGCGGTGCCCGGCCCGACCAGCACGCCGTCCCGGTAGGCGCCCCTGACGCAGACGAGCCCGTGCCGCAGAAGGTTTGCGCCCTCGATGGAACCCCTGCCCTGGCGCAGCCCCTTGCGGAAGTAGCCGAACAGCTCGTCGCCGCTCTTCAGCCGGACGGTGCATTCCCCGATTGGCATTCCCGTGGTGGCGTCCGCCCTGCCCTCCGCCACCTCCTGGACGTCGGCGCGGTCAACGTCGTAGTACGGGTCAAACACCCTGACCAGGTCCCGGTCGAACCAGGTGTCGTCCTCGTCGTCGTAGTTGATCTCCTCCTTGGCAAAGGACCTCACGACGTGCTCGCCGAAGCCCCTGGACTGAATCTTCTCGAGCCACTTCTCGATCATAAGAGCCACAGGTGTGTGAAAGTCTTCGCCGCCACCGCCCTGGGAAGATGAATGAGGGAAGGGCGGAGCGGACGGGCTTTCTCCCGGCCCCTCTGTTTCTTCCCCTTGCACTTCTTTCCCTGTTGCTTGCGCTCCCTCCATCGATTCGAAAGGCCTCCTCGTCTCGCCGTCCCTGTCAGCATTGCCGCCGCCACCGCTGCTGCTGTTGTTGTTGCTGCTGCTGCTGCTGCTGCTGCTGCCCCCAACTTCACGTGTCTGGTTCTCCTTCTGCTGAAGGCCCACCTTCTTCCTTCCCTTCCTCCGAGTGTCTTCTCTCCCCCTCGATGAGGCAGCGGCGTCGACTCCGAGAAAGGGAAAGGACCTCGCGGAAGAACAAGGGCTCCCGTCTGTTGCTGCTTCCTCCTCCTCCTCCTCTTGCCCTTTCTCCTCGTGCTTCTGGTGTCCCCTCCCCACCTCATTAGCGGTGGTCGGTAGACCTCTTGAGTCGCTGCCGCATTGCCATTGCCCCCCCTCGTCAAGGGCAGAGGAAGGACTCTGGTCGATGGCAGGAGGCTGATAGCAGCAGTACCACTCGAGTTCCTCGGAATTTTCCCTGGAGCTCAGCTGGAAGGAATTCTGTCGGCTGGAGCTGCTGTTGCTCTCGAAGGAGACGTCGCTGGAGGTGCAGGAGGTCAGGAGGCTCCGGATGACCTTGTCCTTGGGCCTCGTCCCGGTGAGGTGCCGGCAGTTGCTGGCCGCCAGGGAGGACGGGGAGGAGGGCGACCGCGGGGACCCCTTGGCTCTCTTTTCACACCCTCCCACTTCTTCTTCGTCGCTCGACTCGCACACGCTCTCTACCCAGATCTGGGGGAAAGTGAGCCGCTCGGACAGCAACGTTGCGGCAGGTGCCGCAGGGTCCTCTCCGTTGTTCTCTCGCCGCCTCGGAGACTCCATGTCCAACTCGCCGGTGTTGCTGCCAAACGTCGTCATGCTGATCAGCTCAGATCAGTCTCCTCTGTCCTCTGTCCTCCCTCCCGCACCTGCATTTTCTCTTCTTTTCTGGCCTGTACCTACGTACGTGCGTACAAGTCAGCAGATGCAAGAGGCCCCCCTCCGGTACGTCCTTCTTGTGAGTTTCAGCTCTTCTACTTGTTGTTTCTTTCCCCCCCTTCAACCTCCGACCAACTGGAGTCAGAGGAAAGAGGAGGAGGAGGAAAGTGGCGTAGAGTGGACCCCCCACTCGCTCCCTTCTTCCCTCCCACTCTGTCTCGATCGTGTGCCTTCCTTCGCTCTGTACGTCCTCCCCCCCTCCTCCTCCTCAAGTCACTTTCTTCCTCCCTTCTCCGTCGATCCGATCCGGGGGAGGGGAGGGTGCGCAAGGTTAGAGAGAGAGAGGGAGGGAGGGAAGAGAGAGATCGAGAGAGAGAAAGAGAGAGAGAGAGAGCTCACGCTTTCTTCTTTCTTCGCCACTTTATGTACCTCGGAGACTGAAGCTTGTACATGATGTAGGTAAGTACTGTACAGTATACAGTATGTACTATGTACCTAAAGATTGCACACGAAATAAATATATTGCTTAATGTAGTTTTTGTTACTGTCAGCGTCAGTCGGAATAAAATTGGACTCGCTCATTGTCCTCTGTCTATGAAAGATATTTCCATTGCGGCTCCGGCACTATCTACGAAATAATACGCTTTAGTGTACTACCCTACACGATCTGAAGGCGTCGTGAGGCCCATTTACCGCAGAACGACCAGGATGTTGCAATGGAAATGCGCAAAATTAGATCTATATGCGCACGCCCTAACATTGCTCTTGCGTTAATTGCAATTTTTGCACATTTCGCCCAAACATTATTTTTCTGTCAAATGAGGCAAACTGCTAAGTTTGTTCGCTGAATGTTGTTAAAAATGCGCAATTTGCGCATTTTATGCAAAAACGTATGCCAGGTCTGTCACCCCTGCATGCATACTTGCTGGGTTCCCCATGCCGTTTTAGTTGACAGGAATACTGTCTTTTACTGTGTAAAATATGGTACATGAAGTACGTAGTAGGTACAACAAGCTGACTTTTATGCGATCTAATCACGATAAAGTATGCGTCAGTTTTCCTCTGGGAGGTACAGTAGTAGGACAAACGCACATTACGCTTTCTCTCCCATCCACCCCGTTGGTGGTCAACTGCACGAGCAACGTGTCCCACCCGACCGACCACAGCGACGCCGACACCTCCTCTGCCATCTCCCGCAGCTCTCTCTCCTCCTCCTCCTCGCTCACCTCAATGCCAGACCAAAAATACAGACACCCGTCCGGATAGGCCAGCAGCAAGTTACCCTTCTCATTCAGAACGACGTCTACCCCTAAACAAAGATGAACACCTTTGAAAGACGATATCAAGATAGGGAAGAAAAAAAATAAAGCTGGTGTATAATCCTATAATGATGCCCTACTACTTGACATAGTATGCTAGAACACGAAACATCTGCTAGCATCTCGCAGGTGGCGTTTTTGTGTTAATGAGTCTAAGACTTTCCGAAATGCCTCATTTGTGAGGATGGTCTGGGGAATGGGAAAATGTCGGCCTTCCATGGTGGGGGCGGGTTAGTGTTGCTTCTACTCTTCTCCTTCCGGCTTGGCAACACACTGAAGCACGTAGCATGCCACGATGCCGATCTCCTCGCACTTGGTCTCGTCCAGGAGCCTGGCGCCTCCGTAGTACCACCGCTGGCGAGCTGGCTCCACCGAGATTTTGTTCTCTTGGTGCAGTCTCTTCTTGGCGCTTCCAACTGTCTCCTTCTTGTCCAAGCGCACCTCAATGGTGGCGTTTTCTCCCAGGCCTGTACGAATCTTTACATCTAGGCCATTTTCTGCACTGATTTCTGCCATGGTATTAAAGGAATCAGGGATATCTCTGCCAAATTACCCGACCCTAAGTACAAAAGTATCAAAAATTTAGAGGTAAAATTTAGACGAATGATAATTCCCATATTTTTTGTTTGTTTGTTTGTTTCGTGGATGACTTAACGACACTAGTACGTAGATGAGACAAAGGTATGCCGTACCATGCACCAAATTCTGTCTTTTTATTTTCCTGACAAGAAGTTCAAGTCTACAAACTGCCTAAGAAGGTCCGCGGCACCCGGGTCAACCAGCGCATTCCGCCTAAGGTGCCGGGCGACATGAGCAACGTTGGTGTCGTCCACGAAGTTTCCCGAGACCGCCACGGTCGTCCCGAGGTTCTCGACGGCGTGAGGCGACTCTCTGGGCACGAACAGCAGCTCGCCCGCTTCCAGCACCACCACTCGGGGTTCAAGGCCGAGTCCTGCACACAGGTTGAGTCGCAACGTGAGCTTAGCTTTTTATTATGCTAGTTTGGCTGCGCAAACTGTGCATTAAGGAAATAACTTCCCTTAATTGTACAAAACATAAACTCTGTTGCTTGCTATTTACCATATACCTGTCCATAAATGCATTAAATATCTTTTGTCACTACCTGATCCCTCTCCCAGTGTACCCTGGGCCCACTCTCATTTGGAAAGATCGGTTGCAAATATTTGAAGCCAACATTCGTACAGCGTGTAAGTTATTGAAACGGTATTCGCAAACTTAAAACGAACCTGTCTCACCCCCATCTTATTGCCTTCTGACGAGAAAGTTGGTGACATCTTTCGTAATTCTACGCTGTGAACATGGTACAGTAACTTACATGTAGGTATGTAGTACTACGTACTAGGCACAACAAGATGTGTGGTAGTTTGGTAAAAAATGCTTAAAGCGATATTTTTTAAAAAGTGAATTTAAAAAAAAAATGTTAGTGCAACCTACCTTTCATGCAATTGGC
>JAAUYM010088902.1_pt1 | contig 14311 bp, 15 predicted proteins | sample 7278001 | NCBI WGS metagenome assembly JAAUYM01 (sample SAMN14350224, study PRJNA611818) | marine sediment metagenome | isolation source: surface marine sediment (1.8m) | place: French Polynesia: Moorea | collected 2018-08
AAACAAAAAAAAAAAAGAGTTTGGCATTTCCAAACCTCTTCCATGAAGTATCTGATGGCGTTGTAATACTGCTCGCACGCCCACGTCTCGTTGTGCGTGCCTCCGGGGAACTTGGCCAGCCTCTTGTGCTCGGACCCGCAGGCGGAGAACAGCTCGGTCATCATCCGCGGAGGCACCAGCGAGTCCTGCTCCCCGGACAGGAAGAGCACCGGCGCCGACACGTGGCAGATCTTCCAGCGGGAACGGAACTGGAAGGACGAAAAAAGAAAAATATACCCATTTCAAAGAACCAAACTGGATCCTGCCTTGAGTCTTGAGGCCAGAAAACGTTATTAGTAGAAATAAAGCAAAAAACTGATTTGGTTCCTTTCCGGGCAAAATGCCTTTACTGTTGGTTTCCTTTTTAAACCTCTTTCTCACTTGGTTCTTGAAGCACCAGTTGGGCAGCCAACGCACGAGCCTGAAGTCGAACAGCGCCCTGGCGATGTCCGGGATAGAGGTGAAGGTGTTCTCCACCAAGAGGCACGCGATCTTGTCCCTGTTCTCGGCCCTGGCACCGAGCTCGACGGCAACCCCGCCTCCGAGGGAGCGGCCGAAGACGACGAGCCGGCCAGGGTTGATATCACTTCTGGAGCTGAGGTAGTCAAGGCCGGCTTGCCCGTCCATGTACATGCCGTCCTCCGACGGGGTCCTGATTACAAACAAGATTGCCAGGTCTTAGAAAACTGGAAAAGCCCACCCATCCCTAAAAAAAAATAGCCCGACAGTAAATGATTCAAGGCTCAAAAACAGCCACACGGAATAAAACTTTGAAAAGTGGGCTATTACGCATTGAATTTTTGACAGAATTCATTGGCCAGAAGATCCAAATATAGCCAGTTATGGTTGTAAAATATCCCACCTGGAAACCTTTACGTAACGTGTCTATAGGGGTAACGTTCCCTAAACAAACGACTCTCATAATTGCCAGATGAGCCCACAACGGCTTTTAAGCTGAATACCTGGGTAAGTACGGGGTGTCAAGCACAAATTAAAACTAGGTGCTAAAGAAAACTTGTGCCACAGGACAGCTTCACTTCACGAGATATGATCCCAGAAGCAGTCCCAGTGAAATACAGTGTCAAAAGTTTCCCCGTGAGCACGAATTCAGTCTAGGTGCAAAAAAAATTCGTGTCACAGGACAGCTTTTAACACCCTGTATGTATTTCAGAAGACACGCACCCAGAATCAGTCCCAGCAAAACACTCTGTAGTAGATCTACCGCAGAAGTTTGAGCAACTTAATTTTAGCGAAGCTATACATGTATGTACACTCGTAGTTACCCGTCCGAATGTCCGTATCCCCTGTACTCGAGGAGGCAGATGTTGCACTCCAGTTGCATGTAGAGGCCCCTGACGTTGAGCAGGCGGTGGCCGATGTTGCCAGCGTTGCCGTGCAAGAAGAGCAGCGTGGGAGCCTTGAAGAAGAGAGGGAGAGAAAGAGAGAAACAACTTAGTATAAAAACAGTCAAACTCGGACGGGTTGGAAGATGCACAAATTTCTCTTTATCCGGAATACCTGCTTAATCAAAAGGTCTTGTGTAGTAGCAACACGTGTTTCACTTCCTTACGAAGTTTCCCATTTAATCGAGATTCCTGATCAACTCTGCTTATAAGGTTACCTTTGGGACCAGACCCGGGGTGTCTTTTTAGTATAACCAAGGCACTTTAGCTACTTTTTGTTCTTTAAGAAACTGTTCCTCTGTCCTCCCCCATCCCACCTCCGAGATCTTCTCCGGCGGCTGCTTGATGAGGAAGGCGTGAAGCCTCGTCTTGTCCCTGCTCTTGATGTAGACGCTCTCGAAGGGGAGGCCGACCACCGAGGGGGCCGGGACGAACACGCGGGAGGTCGGGGGCTGGTCAGGGTGGTACAGCAGTCTACAGAAAGAGGGGGAAAAAACAAGAGCCAATGCCAAGATGCAAAAAAAAGGAGTTCCTGAAGTGCAACAACTACCCGACGGGACTTTTGGTCTTATTCCAGAACAAAAAAAATGTGACATTGATGTATGGCAGTCTAACAGCATGTTCCGTTACATGTTTTCAAAGTTTCGTCGGGTAGTTCATTACCATTAGTAACTGAAATTAGACATTGCACACTTATTTCTTTTTTCATCCGTCCACGCCGTGCCTCACCTGTCGCCCGCGTGGTAGAAGATGCCGGTGACCGCGAAGACGACCAGCAGGAAGGCCATGAGACCCCCGCACAGCCAGTAGAGGAGGATGATTGCCAGGATGGCCACCGAGGAGACATGCCAGAAGCGCCTGAGGACGCCCAGAGCCAGGCGAGCCACGATCTTGATGAAGACGAAGTCGCTCATGGCCTTGCTGGAGACCTTGTCGCCGCCGCCTCCCCTGGACGACGACCTCCTCCTCCCCGACCCGTCTCCTCCCCCTCCTCCCCCCGCGGCCTCCGGATCTGCCTCCGAGCTGAGCAGCCCGACAGAGTCCTCGGAGGTCTCCGTCGACCCCTTGGCCGCCGCCTTGGCCCTCTCCACGATGGACTTCACCGTGGAGGACATCTTGCAGTCCTCCTCCTTCTTCCTGTCCCGGTCTCCTCTCTCGTCCTCGTCTGGGGGTTCCTTGTTCCTCTCGGGTTCGTCAGACATGAGAGGAGGAGGAGAGCGTCTGAAAAAAATTATCTTTCAAGGAAAAAAAATATTCATTGTCTTCTGCCTCCAGTGCGAAAAAAAATGTTTCACTTCTAGCTCTACATTCTTTGTTAGTCCAATTTTTTTAAGGGGGTAGGGAGGGGGGAAGCACTAATCTCAATCTTTCACTATTTTCTGTCGACTTCCAAAAACTCCTTTAATCACTTTTGAACACAGTTCTCTAGCACTTACACTTTATCTTACGGCTACAATGTAAACTGACAGCTGACTCTGACTTGCAGGATTGCCAGGTCGTGGTGGAAAGCTTACATAGCCCACCCAACTCTAAATACGTCCTAACAGTAAACAAAAGCAGCGTTCAAATATAGCCAGAAACAGAACTTTAAAAAGTATACGTAAACATTTAACATGGTATCCGTAAGATCCAAGTATAGCCATTTATAACCAAACATGTCTATGGTATAGCCCACCTGGCAACCCTTCCTTTTCTCAGCCAACGCAACAGTAGCCACTGAAGAAGAGAGAGAGAGAGAGAGACTGAAGACACTGCAAAAGCAGCTGTTTCTTGGCCTCCCTGGCGATGACGCGGCACCAAAGGCAGCTGGTAGATGGCGGCTGGTGCCTGGTGATGGTGGGACTGGGGCTGGGGATGTCACGGAGCACCAGGAGAAATCCCAAGGAAGAAGTATTTACACATACTACTGCATAGTAGTAAGATATCTTGTCCCTACTTCCGCATAGTCTTGTCCGACTCCGAAACTCCGAATACTCCTCCTTTGTGGGGCTTCCACGTTCCCACAATGTCTCGCCTCCTCCTCTTCCTCGCCTCCTCCTCCCTCCTCTTCTCCGCCTCTCTCGCCTGGGACGAGGCCGAGCTGGAGATCTTCGACCTGGTGGAGGAGGTCAACACGGTGGGGCAGACCTTCTACGAGTACATGGAGCTGAAGGACGATGCCTCCACATCGGACGTCAAGAAGGCCTACAGGACGCTCTCGCTCAAGCTGCACCCGGACAAGAACGACGCGGAGGATGCGGAGGTGGGTGAAAAAATAGGATGAATGGGCTTGGGACCCTCCGGAACAAAGGTCCAGGGGGGGGCAAAAATACCAACCAAGCAACCAACATTGGTTTTCCATTATAATAATTGTTCCTATAAAGGAACTTATGAATTTATCCTCACTTTGGTTTTCCAAGTATTATGTAATTGTTCCTTTGGAAGAAGTGATGAACATGTCTTGACTTTGGTTTTCCACATATGATTGTTTCTACTTGTTCATATTTTTCTCCAGACCAAGTTCCGCTGGCTGGCGGCCATCTACGACGTCCTCCGCGACAAGGAGAAGCGCGCCATCTACGACCGCGTCCTGGTGGAGGGACTGCCCGACTGGAGAATGCCCGTCTTCTACTACCGGCGCATGCGCAAGATGGGCCTGGCCGAGGGGCTGGCATACATCTTCGGCATCTTCACCGTCTGCCAGTACTTCATCAACTGGGCCGCCTTCTGGGAGAAGAGATTCACCCTCAGGGAGGTGCTGGGGGCGCACGCAAAGAGGATTCAGAAAAAGGTAACGTGCACATTTACCCATGCTGTTGAACAAAACATTTTTACTAATTAATTTAATCGTGCTAAATCTTCACAGATTAAAAAGGGCCAAAGCAATGAAGAGATGGAAGCAGTAAACAAGTCGATCAAGGAGGAGGAGCTCCGCCTGCTGGGCCCGCGTCCGACCTGCTATGACACCCTCCCTTTCCAGACGTTTAGGTTCGTCAAGTGGCTCATCTTCGCCATCCCGGCCATCCCGTCGACGGTGGCCGCCGCCTACAAGCAGGCCAAGGAGAAGAAGGAGGAGGAGGCGAGGAGACTGAAGGAAGAGGAGGAGGAGAAGATCAGGAGGGAGGAAAAGAAGGAGGAGAGGAAGGAGCAGAGGGCCAGGAGGAAGAAGGTGGAGAGGTACAAGGACCGGACCGGGGAGGTGGACGACGGGAAAAACTCGGACGACTCCGGCCCCCCTCCGGAGATCGACGCCTTCAAGCAGCCAGCGAACGCCTTGCAGATGTGGACAGACCAGGACCTGGCCAAGCTCGCCAGGCTGATGAAGAAGTATCCGGTGGGGACAACAGACAGGTTAGGACTTGGCTCGACTTCAATGCTATTGTTCCATGTTGTGGTTACCGAAAACATAATAATGATTGAGCCCTAACTATTTAAATCAGGTGGGAACGAATTGCCGAGATCATGGAGCGGCTCCCGTGGGAAGTGACCAAGATGGCCAAAAAGGTCAAGGACGTGGCTTATCAAGTACGACATCATTGTTGGTACTACGTAGCTCGCATATGAGATAGATCGTCCTGTACCCTATATAGGTAAACTTAAATTTCAAAACTGCACAGGTTCCCATATCGAAGTCGGCACAGGGCGTGACGGGCCTAGAGAGCAAGAAGATGGTCAGGGACGAGGTGATGGAGTATCACGAAGACGATGAATCCGAGGAAGATTCGGAGGAGGAGAACTCCGAGGAGGAGGACGAGGATTCGGACGACGAGAACTACGGCGTCTACTCTGTGGCCACCAAGGAGGAGTACGTCCCGGTGGAGGTCAAGACCAAGAAGAAGACCAAGGGCGGAAAGCAGGGCGTGCAACAGGGTGAAGAGGAGTCAGACAACAAGAAGGAGGAGGAGGAGGAAGACGTGTGGAGCCAGAGGCAGCAGGAGGCGCTGGAGGTGGCGCTGAAGCAGTTCCCGAAGGGCACGGCCGAGCGGTGGGACAGGATAGCTAGCAAGGTGCCGGAGAAGACGAGGGAGCAGTGCATGGCAAGGTTCAAGTCCCTGGCGGAGGCAATCAGGAAAAAGAAGGAACAGCAGCAGCAGCATCAGACCTGCGAGGGGGCGAGCAAGGCCGAGGAGGTGGAGGCCTGATGACGGACCTGAAGAGGAGGACCGACACTCTTGTGCGGACATTTCGACCCCAAACATGCTGTGAGAAAAAAAAATTGCTGTCATGCAGAGGTGCAGAAGCCTCTCCGCAAAAAAACGAGATTCGTACAACTCTTCCCACTAACCCTTCCCGCGTGTGTTGCCGACAGTTTTGTTGTGTCTTTTTCCATATTTTTTGCAGGTATAATCGCGTTATTGACTCTTTTCCCCCATCCTCACCCCACCCCCACTCCTCTCCAAATACATACTACAGTTTCTCCCTTTTTATGAGAATGATGTCATTCTGGAAATGCCCATGCTGCCCTCCTCTTTTTTCTTGCAACGCTTTACGAGAGAAACATATTTTTGTGTGAATACATGATTTACGCATTGTTGAGTTATACTTGTTCTGAAAAGTGACCAAAAGCCCCGTCGGGAAAGTGACCCTTCTGTGACTGTCGCTCCACTCACAATTAAGGATGTCACGGATCCGACATTCGAGAGAGAAGGGATAGTTAATTAACAGAGCGACTGCGAGTTAGTTATAACGACAGTTCTTCTTGCTTTTGCAATTACGCCCAAAAAATATTTTTTTTGAGAATATGTGCCATCTTTCCATGACGTTTGAAGTTAGGATAAAATTAAACTGGTCTCGAAACAACAGCTTTATTATTCACATCCTTGGTGCGGATAGGGCACATAAAATGGTACGTACGTATAACCTCAACAATAAATTATAGCTGTGAACTAAGAGAGTCTTGGAACGATCTACTGTACTACAGTACGTGCGAACTGAATTAACCTTGTATCGCTCTGCTGCGCTGCAGATTTTTGCTGTGCAGTGAGTTACTATGTACTGATGTACTATAATATGCGCAGTTTGCTAGATATTTACCATTTACATCGATCGACGAATCTGTACTAAAAGCAAGCTTGGGTTTATTCTGATTATTCAAGAAAGTTCTAACTACTATGTGTGCTAGGTGGGGAAACCCTGTCCTTGAGTTGTTGTCACTCATGAGTTGGCGTCTCGGATCTCTTGTGCTGACTGGGTCAGCACGCTTCCCCCTCCTTCCCCTCCACCCGCCCCGTTCTCGTGATGCTGTCTCTGCAGCTGCTGCAGCTGCTCGAGTTGCTGCTGGTGCTGCTGGAGCCTCCAGTGCATCAGCAGCTGCTCCCCCGTCAGCGAGACCGAGGACGTCGCCGGCGGCACCTGCTGTTGGACCTGCGCCAGTGCGGCCGGCGGCATCAGCAGCAGGTGGTTCCTCAGGTGCAGCTGCAGGATGGCCGCGTTCGAGAAGGTCTCGGCGCAGAGCGGACAGCTGAGTGACGCCGGCGGTGGCGGCAGCGGCAGCGGCGGAGGCGGCGGCGGTGGCGGCGGCGGCGGCGGAGGAGGAGGAGGAGGAGGGGTCATCCGAGTCGGGGACTTGGCGGCCTGGGTGAGAGCCGAGAGAAAGGCGGACGAAGACGGCGACGGCGACGATGATGGAGTAGATGCAGATGCGGACGTGGTTGCAGCACACAGGGAGTGCTGCTGTTGCTGCTGCTGTTGCTGTTGCTGCTGCTGCTGCTCCTGTCGCTGATGGTCCGAATCTCCGTGAATGGCCGTCGTGAGGGGCAGACCTAGACAAGCAAAAGAGGAAAATTGGAAAAAGAAATATTGACTTTCCACATAGTCAACACTTTCATCAGTGTATAGTTTCTTTCCTGCATGGTAAATTGCCCCTCAACAGTCACTATTGTAGTACTAGTTCTTTTTGCTGACAACCGGCTTCGTTACATCACAAAAGATGCAAAGTCTTGCACGTTTGTCAACCATGCAACTTTCTTTCCCTGCCATTGGATCCCTCTCCAGTTCTTCAATGTGGTGTACCAAGAAGCCTTGAATCAATTACTATCTACACTTAATTTAGGTTAAGGTAATAAAAAAATGAATATTGTAATGCGTGTCCGACAAAGCGAACTCACTTCACCACTGCCTGTGTAACAAAGTAACAAGACCTTTTTTGTTTTTGTTCCTCGAGCGATTTTCCCCGCCCACTAGTTTCCCATTTTTAAAACGACTTTAGGTTTATTTAATGGGGTTGGAACACAGTTGTCTTCAAAGTGTGAATGCCAAGGTCATGGGGGAGGGGGTATGCTTCTTATTTACATGTTCATTTCCTTATGCTTATTATTTACTTGTTTATTTTTTAATCTATTTACCGGTTATGTATTCATGTTTTTTATTTGTTTATTGTTTTGAGAGGAAATAAAAAACGATGAAATCTTCCTTCTATCTTCATGTTCACGCCTCCAGTATCTTCTCCGTGTGGTACTTCTGGAGCACCTTCTTTATGTACCCGGGAAGGTCACAGCAGTTGTCTGTCCAGGAGAATCTGGATCTCTTGTAGTCCAGCAGGTCGCGGAGGTGCTCCAAGCTGGGGTCTATTGCTGGCAGAAAGACGGTTTTTTTTAAGCCCGAAGTTCTGGACTGCTGTCAGGTTCCTAGCCAAGAAAAACCTGTAAAACTAAACTAATTTGTGTCTTTTTTTTGCATGGGATTGCTGAAGTGCAACTTTGTCCACAAAATTTTAGTATACTTCAGCACTAGTAACTCTCTTACATGGTTCGAAAATTATGTGATTGTAGTACATAGCTCGGCCCAAAACTAAAACCAAACTTTAGAAAAAAAACTCTACGGTATAATTTCTGCGTCCAGTCAGACCAAACCGGTTTTTTTAAAGCTTGAACTAAACAGAGTATTCTAGTAGACTTAATTCAGGACCTGACTGAACCAAACAATTACTCGTACAGTTTTGCCGAACCGACTCGAGCAGGTGAGTCAGCTCGTCTCTGTCTTCTGTGTCAATATATCAAACTTTTTTTTTTCGCGAAATCATGGGCAGTTTAGTTGAGAGACCTTCAGTGATCTGCTAACACTACATACCTATTTTTGCATCTTGGAAAATGGCAAATTTCGACAAGAAGTTTTTGGCGGTTGCCCGCAAAAACGCCCTCACCCTGTTCACAATGCTTGGGGTTGTAGTCGGCATTAGTCTTGGCATCCTACTGAAGCTCAGAATGGCCCCGTACTCCAAGCGTGAGGCGATGTATGTCGGCATCCCGGGAGAACTGTTTCTTCGGGCCCTCAAGTGCGTTATAATCCCTCTCATCACCTCCTCGATTATCTGTGCCATTGGAGCAATGGACATGCGACTGAGTGGCCGCGTGGGGGGGCGGGCCATCTGCTACTACCTGTCCACCTCCGTGCTGGCCATCGTCCTCGGGATAATCTTGGTGCTGAGCATCAGGCCTGGAGAGGGTGACAGGGACAGCGTGGACGAGAAGACCAAGGAGCGCAACGTGCTGATGCAGGATGTGCTGATCGACCTCTTCCGCAACTCGATCCCAGCCAACATTGTGGAGGCCACCATGTTCGTCACCTCCACCGACCTGGAGAAGACAGAATTTCGACGCAAGGAGGACTGGCCCTTCAGCAAGAAAAAGAGGCAGACAACAAACTTCCTCGGGCTCATTGCCTTCTCCATCGTTTTTGGGATTGCCCTGGCCAGGGCCTCTGAGGAGGTGAAGAAGCCAATCCTCAACTTCATGCAGAGCCTCTCCCAGATCATGATCACCATCACGCTCTGGCTCATCTACGCGGCTCCTATCGGGATCCTCTTCTTGGTTGCCGGCAAGATCATCGAGGAGGACGACTATGCGACCCTGTTCAAGCGCCTTGGCCTCTACATGCTGACCGTCCTCGTCGGTCTCTTTATCCATGGGGTCTTCTTCCTGCCCCTGATCTACTTCATCATGGTGAGGAAGCTGCCCTTCTCCTTTATCGGCGGGTTGGGGAAGGCCCTGGCCACTGCCTGGGGGACGGCCTCCTCTTCTGCAACGATGCCCATCACCCTAATGTGCCTAGAGCAGAACAACAACGTTGACAAGAGGATAACAAGGTTCATTGTCCCAATTGGTGCCACTATCAACCTGGATGGCACAGCTCTGTACGAGGCCGTGGCCCCTATTTTTATCGCTCAGACTTTGGGAATTGACCTTTCCTTCGGGAATGTCATCGTCATTGCAATTACTGCTACAGCTGCAAGCATCGGAGCAGCAGGGATTCCTTCTGCTGGCCTGGTCACGATGGTCATTGTGCTGGACACCGTGAATATTCCATCCGAGCACATTGGGATCATATTGGCTGTAGACTGGTTTCTTGACAGGTAGGAGCAGCAGGAGAAAAAAAGAGTGTACTAGTCTTTTTTTTTGCAGCCCCCTCATTTAACGCTTGGTCTTTCAGATTCAGAACAACAGTTAATGTTCTGGGTGACTGCATTGGAGCTGCTGTGGTTGAAAAGATGTCCAAGGATGACCTTGCCAAAGCTCCTGCCTTTGATGAATTGGAAGCTGGAGAAGAGCAGAAATCACCTCTAGGTCAGGCTGCCAAAGACATGGGGAGCAAGGTGCCGTCCCCTGTCGCCACAGTGTCACCATCAGTGCCTTCTACTGCCTCGGAACACAAGCCACACAAAAAGGAAAAGAAAAAGCATCACAAATGAGGGCACTCTTCAGCAGTTGAGTTGGAGTGGATAGGTGCATGGCTGTATGCATTTGCGGGTAGTTAGATGCAATGTGCTTTGTTAAAATAGAAGTCAAGGGATTTGCATTTCGGTTCCAATGTAAGATGCGGCTTTATGGGAATGCATGCGGCGCAAATACAGTAGAGTTGCGACCACGCAGTAAATAAAGATGTTTTTGCGGCCACTTGACTTGCGGCCACCTAACTTTTGGGTCTAAAATAGACTAGACTTACTGCAAGGTCGCAAATCAGATGCCCGCAAGTCAAGTGACCAGAAGTCAGGTGGCCGGAACTCTATTTTAGCCGCAAAACTATTTTTATTTACTGCAGGGTTGCAAGAATTTGGCTAAAGTGAACTTGCGGCCACCTGATGTGGCCACCTGACTCGCAGTATGTCCTTCAGCATCTGCAGCATCTGCCGGTGCAAGCTGGCTGTGGGCAGCATGGTCATCTTCTTCTCGCCAGAGGAAAGGTTGCCTGAGCTAAATGCAGCTTCTGCGCTGCATGAGCACGAGCTGGAAGCCGACCGTGGCCGACTCGACAAGAGGACAGAAAGCTTCCCTCCCTTGCCTAGCATAAATTAATTTTTTTTTTCTTTAAATTTCAATGTATTTATGGGAAACTGCAATCCAAAAGTCACCAATAAATTTAAATGAAATGCAGGCAAGAGCTCCGCCCTCCCCAACTTTCTGGCTACGACATGAAGGCGACCAGCACAACTTCAACACCACCTTCATCTGCTACAAGACGGTGGAGGAGCAGGAGCCCGGGACGGAACTGACGCTGGCCAACTCCTACGGCGGGATCCCGGCCCTCTTCGCCTTCCACTCCTGTAACATGCTCATCGCCCTCTCGCTCTTCTGCTTGTCATGGGGCCTCTGCGGGAGGACGGTGGTCACGCAGCAGCTGGGAAGGAAGAGGTTCGAGTCCATCAACCTGTCGGACACGTACCCGCACATACCACGCCACTGGCCCAAGAAGAAGAACCCACCCACCTTCGGCGACGCCTGGTTCTACCTGCGGCGGGACGAGCTGCTCAGCATCTACGGAGAGGACGCCCTGGCCTACCTGCACTTCCAGCGCTACATGATCCTCATGCTGGCCATCATCACGGTCTGCGTCATCGTCGTCCTGATGCCCATCAACATCATCAAGGGGAAGCACCACATGCTGGGCGTCTACGAGAACGGCACCATCGACAACCTGCGCGGGGCCAGCAACTACCACTTCGCACACATGTGCGTGTCCTTCTGCTGCCTCCCGCTGTCCATGCTGGTGATGAGCAGGTTCCTGCGGAGGGTGGTCGTCCGACACCGGTACGAGCACAACCCGAGGGCGCTCTGGATGAGGAACCTCCCCTCGGAGATGAGGACTATGCGTGGCATCACCGAGTACTTTGACGCCAAGTACCCGAACCACGGCCAGATCCTGGACGTCTACTTCACGCACAACATCGTCACCCTGGAGAAGCTGTGCGCGCGGCGACTGTTCGTGAAGAAGACTCTGTCCTGCACGGGGTCGAGGACGAACCTCTTCCGGACAATCTGCAAGAAGCACTGCTTCATCATGTGCCGCGGCTCGGAGAGGGCGCGCCCCTTCTACCAGCTGAAATTCGACGTGCTAAACAATAGCGTCCGGCAAGAGAAGCTGGAGCTCGGGCGCAAGTCCCGCCTCGCCACGGTGTTCGTCGTGTTCGAGAAGGACGTGGAGGACCTTCGCGTCTACGAAAGCTGCGAAGCCACCAAGGAGAAGACTTTTAAAATTGCCGCTGCCCCACCTGTTGATGGTGAGCTTTTACGTACTACCTGTAGCTACGAACGCTAGCCTATACTAAACTTTCTCTGTCTGCCCATTTCAGATCTTATCTGGAGCAATTTTGTGCAGACTGCCGCGTGGAGAAGAAAATGGTGCCTCTTCGTAGTGGCCAGCTGCGTGACAGCCATCACCTTGTCTGTGCCGTTTGCTGGTCTGGTGTACTTTCAGAATGTCTACTTAGAAGAGCCTGGGAAAATCTACGAGCAGACGGAAGCCTACGGACGTTCTGAACTGTACATCAGTGCGATCTTTATTCTGGGAAGACTCATACAGCAGTTCTACGTGCGTGCCATACTCTGGGTTGGCTATCCTCGGCAATCGAAAACGAACCAACAGATTATGCGATTGACATCGGTATTTCTTATTTTTATGGTTCTCGTCCTGCCAAGTGTTGCCTTTGCTATTGGTGACGTGTTTCTAAGTACCCTGCCTTTAGGAGTTGACTTCAAGGATGCCCTCAACTGTGTGTTCAATGCCAGAGGGACTCTGACTTTTATCAAGCTTTTAGTATCAACTGCCCTTCTAGGAAATGCTGCTGAGCTACTCCGTGTTCAAGATCTTTTCTTCCTCCTGCAAAGGTTGTTCTATGCTAATTCGTGGGCAGAAGTGGCCGCTTGGATGAAGTTTGAGAAAACTTTACTCTGGTTTGGAGATTACTTTTCTTATGACATTTTAAATCTGACCATAACTGTCTCCTTGGGAACCATATCTCCAATCATTCTCCCTGTGGGGCTTGCTTGTTTTATAATTAAGCACATAGTCTCATCCTTTACCCTGAGGACATCCTTCATACCGACAAAGATCGATATAAATTTTCACAGAAGCTCAGTTACATTTGTCATCGGGGCCACTGTTCTCAGCCAACTCTTTACTGCGCTGTGCATAAACCTAAAGGTGAACAACAAGAATTTGCAGGAAGGTCAAGTGCAAGGCAAGGAAGTGTGCATTGTGTCAGCCTTCTTGTCCATACTGAGCACAACATTTTTTATACTGGAAATGGATAGTGGGTGGAGCTGGCCAATCCCAGTGTTTCCCTTTGAGGAAAAAAAATTTAAGTCCAGCCCTTCAGAACGAGACAACCACTACTTTCCCCACTGCTTGCAAAGTGATGCAATATTCAACGTGCAAGTTCATGTGTGATTGGAGGGCGAAGGACAAAATGAAATTAAGCGCAAGGTTAATCATTGTGAATTGTATGCAATTAATTAAATAGGACAAGTTATGTGATCCTTGCAACTTACCTGAGTTCCTGTTGCGATTGCTTGGGCTAAAAACCCCGCAGAGATCATGGAATAAACTGTGCTAATTCTGGCATAGGCCTTCATTGTGGCCAACGCATCTGGTGACACCGCCATGTAGTTAAGTTAGATGGCCACCATGTCGCCCTTGCCAATGCCACATTTCATCCGTTCGACACCCGACCAACCTGAAATGATCCTGATGTAAGTACAGTGCCGAGGTGTTCCTGGTGTTCCTCCTCCTCCTTCTTCTGCTCCCTTGGAGACCGGCTCAAAGTCGCCGGTCAGCTCTACCAACCCCTTGTAAGCCGCGACGTTAGCGCCACACTTCTTCTGGCCGTGCAGGGCCAAGTTGGCTCGGACGAGAACGTCGGTGGCGCCTGGAGTCGATCCGTCGTGGCGGCAGCGACTCAACTGGGCCGAGGAGGTCCTGTTGGTTACGTAGACGTCCTCCTTCCTTTTGGGACAGGAAAGGAGGGAGTTGAGGGCCCATTTTGACCTCTGCCTGGTTCAAGGGCGGGGGAAGAAAAAAGACGGCTGTTGGCCGTTTTTAGCGTCGGGCCGGAACTGGGGCACTAATGACTTACCTCTGTTCTGTGTATTGGCGAAAGTTGCTATCTTTGCAAACTGTTGAATTTTTTTAACTCTCATCTCTTGGTGTCAACGTGTCAACGTGGCTATGGCGTTGCGCCACATAACTTGCTTAATACCTTATAATAACCTCCTTTCTCTCACAGGAGACAATAATTAAACAATTTATGTGGGGAAAAAAATGCAAAGTTGAGCTTGACGGCGGTCTGGTCGGGCCATTCTCACCAATATACATAGCATTTCAAGTTATTATGCTTGAAATATGTCAGATTTGTACCGATCAGATAAAGGGTATGCTTTGTGGAGTCAGGGAATAGAGTCGAGGTGTATTCGCAGGTGTACAGTACAGTATACGTATGTCGGGTCGGGTAAGGGAAGAGAGTGGTGTACTGTACAGCCATTTTCGCCAAAATGTAAAGATTAAGAGACCAGAGTTGTAAAATGTGTACTGTACCGTATATGTCTGGTCGGGATATTTTTCGCCAGTATTCCAGTGGACTCCAGGACCTGGAGTCCACTGGAATACTGGCGAAAAATATT
>JAAUYM010171280.1_pt1 | contig 14299 bp, 15 predicted proteins | sample 7278001 | NCBI WGS metagenome assembly JAAUYM01 (sample SAMN14350224, study PRJNA611818) | marine sediment metagenome | isolation source: surface marine sediment (1.8m) | place: French Polynesia: Moorea | collected 2018-08
GATGAGGCCACCTCAGCCCTGGATACCGAATCGGAGCGTTTGGTGCAACAAGCACTGGAGAACATGATGGAGAACCGCACTTCCCTGGTCATCGCCCATCGGCTGTCCACTATAAAAAATGCAGACCGTATTGCAGTAATGAATCGAGGACGCCTTGTAGAATTGGGCACCCACCAAGGACTACTCACCAAAAGCAAAGGGGTCTATAAGAAATTAGTGGAGATGCAGTCTTTTGACTGAATTCCTTGTCAAGGCACAACAGACTCCAAAAACTCTAAAAACCTATCGGGTCTGCCTATAATTCCAGAAACCCTTCAACCTATCTACATCCTCTGTAGCTCGCAGAGCGTAGGAGGGTCGACCAATTGACCGGACTTTCAAACCAAGACCTAACGGGTTCTAGAGGACCCGCCGGGTCTTTATGTCCATTCAAAACCCTTCAATCTATCTACATCCTCTGTAGCTCGCAGAGCGTAGGAGGGTCAACTTATGAGGCGATCATGCTGGCCGAGCGTGGGGAGCACAATACGCTCATGGGCGACCCGGGCAACGGTTTCCGTTCCCGCAAGACCCTTGGCTGGGGCGAGCACCTGGAGTTGCGTGTGCCCCGCAGCCGCAGTGGTGCGTTCTACCCGGTACTGCTGGGCCCTTCTCAGGGACCAGGGGGAGGAGTGCCGCCGGGTGGCCTTGAGCTTCTATGAGGCGGGGGCTGACCACGGCCCAGGTGGGGGAGCTGTTCCAGGAGCTCTATGGTCGCCACTACAGCACCAGCAGCGTCAGCCGGATGTTCGACCATGCCCGTGAGCCGGTGGTGCATTGGCTGGAGCGACCCTTGGGGCCCTACTGTCCGATCGTGAAGATCGGACCAGAATTCATATAAAGGACATGGGGATGGACAACTAAAATACCTTACAAGAATAGCGGAATATTGTATCTTGCGCCCGTTCTTAAAGCAAAACAATGGAAATAATGAAAAGACCTTACCTGGTTCTTCTTATTTTGGCAACTACAGCTTTTATTTTTAACAGAGGCTGCAGCAGTGACGAAGGAGGTGTTACAACAGTGCCAGAGGCCGATAGAGGGGAACAGGCAATAGAGGACGATGTACTTCTTATTGAGTATTTGGAGACCCATTTCTATAATTATGAAGAATTTGAAAATCCACCATCTGGTTTTAATTACGAGGTAGTGATTGATACTATTGCAGGTGAGAATGCCGATAGGACACCTTTGATCGATCAAGTGCGGGTAAAGACCGTGACGGAAGAAGAAGTGGACCAGAGACTCTACTACCTAGTAGCTCAGCAGGGGGTGGGCGAGAACCCAACCTTTACAGATTCTACTCTGGTGACATACCGAGGCGCATTGCTTGACGGAGAGCAGTTCGATGTGAGAACGGTACCCCTATGGTTAGATATAACAGCAACTGTTAGAGGTTTTAATCAAGGTATTATAGAGCTGAGAACCTCTGGAGATTTTGTCGATAATGGGGATGGTACCGGTAGTTTTGAAGACCAGAGTGCTGGAGCTGTTTTTATGCCCTCTGGGCTGGCTTACTTTTCCTCACCCCCTCCAGGAATACCCTTGTATGCCTCATTGGTGTTCACGTTTTCGGTATATCGGGCCGTTGAGATCGATCACGACAACGATGGCATACCCTCGCAGATGGAAGACCTTAATGACAATGAGAATCCTTTTGATGATGATTCGGATAGGGACCTTGTCCCTGATTTTAGGGATGCCAATGATGATAATGATAGTAGGCTTACCATGGATGAGATAGAGATATTGGACGATGGTACTATCATTTTCACCGATACCAATGGGGATGGAACACCCGATTATCTGGATCCCGACCTCTAATGATCGCCAAGCTTCACAACAGATTTACATATACACTGAATATAAGCATGGAGGTGCGGGCATCTAAAACACCACCATCGATGCCCGTGGTATCCGAGATGAATATTGCTTCGTTCTCTGAGAATCCTCTTTCATAGCGAACGTCCAGGCCCACATTGCCAATTTCTAGTGCGGCACCAAGATGAAGCCCGGCGGTCAATTCATTCTTGACATCGCTGATGCTAATGTCCTCGATATCAAGATCGTTGCTTAAGAAATATTGAAATGAAGGTCCCATGAAGACATTCAAAGGGCCAATCAGTCGATAACCGAACAGAAGAGGAATATCTATCTTGGACATCTTGTAGTTTCCCTTTTTCGTATCGACCTCATAGCTGCTATTGGTACGGGTAAACACGAGCTCAGGTCTAAAGTAGAATCGTGAGAGAGGAAATTTGGCATAAATGCCTAAATGATACCCTATGGCGGCATCTCCTCTGTCTTGAAGGATATTTTCTCCCTGAATTTGAATCTCCCTCAGCTTACCATTGGAATTGAAATTGAGTCCGCCCTTTATTCCAAAATCGGTTTGACCAAAGCATGGTACGCTTCCCAGAAAGGTAATTAATAGGATGATTCTTCTCATTAATTTATTTTTAATTATCTGTAAATCGATTAATTGTGACCTATGCCAACATACGGGACAGGTAATCATCAATACCTAAAAACAAGGACCTACAACATCGCTACAATAACGCAGGGTGTCGGACACTTATTTTCTATGCAGCACTTTTTCAGCAGCTTGTACGATAGAAGTTGCGTTAAGTCCATATTTTTCCATGAGTTGAGCAGGAGTGCCCGATTCTCCGAAGGTATCTTGGGTTGCCACAAATTCCTGTGCAGTAGGATGATGCTCTGCCAGAACACGAGACACGCTCTCGCCAAGACCTCCTAGGAAATTGTGCTCCTCTGCCGTTACCACACATCCTGTCTTTTTGGCTGAAGCTATAATGGCCTTTTTATCTAGGGGTTTTATGGTGTGTATGTTCACTACCTCCACGGATACACCCTTTCCCTCCAAAGTCTCGGCGGCCTGCAGTGCCTCCCAAACAAGATGTCCCGTGGCGATAATGGTCACATCAGAGCCCTCTAGGAGCTTAAGTGCTTTGCCAATCTCAAACTTCTGGTTCTCTGGGGTGAAATTGGCCACTTTTGGCCGTCCAAATCGAAGATATACAGGCCCTTGGTACTCTGCTATGGCAAGGGTGGCTGACTTGGTCTGATTATAGTCACAGGTGTTGATCACCGTCATTCCAGGAAGCATCTTCATTAGACCTATATCCTCGAGAATTTGATGGGTGGCCCCATCCTCTCCCAGGGTAAGTCCAGCATGAGAGGCGCACATCTTTACATTCTTATGCGAGTAGGCAATGGATTGGCGTACCTGATCATAGACCCTGCCTGTAGAAAAATTGGCAAAAGTACCGGTATAGGGGATCAAGCCACCAATGGTAAGGCCGGCAGCAATGCCCATCATATTAGCTTCAGCGATGCCCACCTGGAAGAATCGCTCTGGATGATTTTTTTTGAAGGCATCCATTTTTAAAGAGCCCGTTAAGTCAGCGCAAAGCGCCACGACCTTGGGATTTCTTTTGCCTAGTTCTTCGAGCCCTGCTCCAAAACCCGATCGGGTATCTTTTTTTCCTGTGTCTATGTATCTTTTCATATTAGATGCGAGATAATATATATGAGATATTGGACTTTTTCTTCTTTGGTCATTGGTCAACGAACAGTCAATGGTGAACCTTTCGATTAACTTAGGGCAAGTGGCCAATAGTAGTTAGTGGTCGGTTTTAAGAGTTCAGTTGGTGATCTTGAGCTTTGAACTTGCATCAATTATCAACTGTACATCATTAACTATTCATTGTTCATGCGAATCAAGAGTAGGATTTCAATAGATACTGATATTCAGAAACTTATGATTTTTAATTTTGAGAATGTCCCATTTCGTCAGTTGTAACTTCCTGATGGTCAATACATTTTTTAACCCTTGATTCGCATTGTTCATTATTCATTAAAAACTCTAATAGTCTCCTATCGTTTCTGGGTTCTGTTCCAAAGCGATGGCCAGTTGCTCGTCATTCGGGACCTTTCCATGCCACGCATGGGTGCCCATCATAAAATCGACCCCATTGCCCATTTCGGTATAAAGTAATACACAGACGGGGCGTCCCTTCCCTGTTCGCTCTGCCGCCCTCGCCAAGCCGTTGTATATTGCCTCTAGATCATTCCCCCTATCAATTTCAGATACATCCCAACCAAAGGCCTTGAATTTAGATCTAATATCACCTAAAGGCAGCACATCATCCGTAGCACCATCAATCTGCTTACCGTTAACGTCTATAGTGGCGATATAGTTGTCTATCTTATTTCCTGCGGCAAACATGGCCGCCTCCCATATCTGTCCTTCTTGCAATTCTCCATCCCCATGTAGGCTATACACCAGATGGGGGTCTTTGTTGAGCTTCTTTGCAAGGGCCGCTCCTATGGCGACCGACATACCTTGTCCCAAGGAGCCCGAGGCGATGCGGACTCCCGGTAATCCTTCATGCGTAGTGGGATGACCTTGCAAACGTGAGTTGATCAGTCGAAAGGTATTGAGCTCGTCTATAGAGAAATAACCACTTCGGGCTAGTACACTGTAATAGACAGGTGAGATATGCCCGTTAGAAAGAAAGAAGATATCCTCCCCTAGACCATTCATATCAAATCCTTCCTTTCTTCTAAGAATTCGCTGGAAGAGGATTATAAAGAACTCGGTACAGCCCAAGGAACCTCCAGGGTGGCCTGAATTTACTTTATGCACCATTCTTAGGATATCCCGGCGTACTTGTATCGCCAGACCTTGTAAGGAATGTTTGTCGGACATTATTGTTACAGATTGTTGGCTCAAAAGTAGGGGTTTAAGGATCAGTGGCAAAGAAGTGGTTTAAACTTTTTTAGAAATAAAAAAGGGTTGTCGATAGTTGCGTTGCAAATCGTAAATAATTTAAAGACAGCCCTTTATGCACACAGTACTGGACAAAGATACGATAGAGATGGAAATAGTGCCCCCTTATTCCAAAGGCAAAGCCGAGGTTTTCCGCCAACGGTTGCGTTGGCTAAGATAGTGAACGCCATACTTTACGAGCTCAAGACAGGGGTCCAATGGGACCAATTGCCAGTAAGGGCATTGTTCGAACAACAGCCTTTAACTTGGAATGCCATTTATTATCATTACAGGAAGTGGTGTCTGTAGGAGGCCCTGAAGCATGGTTGGGTCGCATTCCCCGGAGCCACAAGGGAGAACTCGACCTTTCAAGTGTGGCCCTGGATGGCAGTCATACGCCCGCCATAAGAGGAGGCGCAGAGGTTGAATATCAAGGCAGGAAAAGTCGCAAGACCACCCATGCGCTCTATCTTACCGACAGGCAGGGTCTGCCATTGGCCATGAGCGAGCCCACATCGGGCGATCACAGTGACCTTCATGGCATCGAAGTGCAGTTCGAAGTGGTCAAGGCAACCCTTGAGGAAGCCTCTACATGCATGCTGGACAGGTTTTTCTAATGAGGCCTCTAAAAACCAGTTCATCTATAGGAATGATCGAGAAAAACTAAGCCGCCTATAAAGAGAATGGAGGTGAGGATATTCAGCGAGTGTGGCTACGGTTATGTCTAAGAATGTTCTCATAGACAACAAATAGATCAGGTTTTACGGCCACCACTCACCCTTAAACTCCTGAGTTCCCCTTAGGGGGTAAACACTCAGGTTGTAAAGGATGGCATATCTTTGCGCTTTTAAGAGAACGCATGATTTTCACCTTGGAGGCTACGGATCAAGGTTCTAATGCTCGCGCAGGAACCATTATCACAAACCATGGCACAATACACACACCTATCTTTATGCCTGTTGGCACTTTGGCCACGGTAAAGGGCGTGCACCAACGTGAGTTAAGACAGGATATAGACCCAGATATTATTCTGGCAAATACCTATCATCTGTACCTACGCCCTTCGACCTCCATTCTGGTACAAGCGGGAGGATTACATCGCTTTATGGGCTGGGAGCGCAATATCCTTACGGATAGTGGGGGATATCAGGTGTATTCATTGGCGGCCAACAGGAAGATCGAGGAAAAAGGGGTAAAATTCAAGTCGCACATCGATGGATCATATCACGAGTTTACTCCAGAACGAGTCATGGAGATACAACGAGATATCGGTGCGGACATTATTATGGCCTTTGACGAATGTACACCTTATCCCTGCGATCACAAATATGCGAAAAGTTCCATGCATCTCACCCATCGTTGGCTAGACCGTTGCATCTCGCATTTGGAGAAGACGCCCCCAAGATATGGTTCTTCACAGGCATTGTTTCCTATTGTACAAGGTTCTGTCTATAAAGATCTTAGACAACGATCGGCAGCTTATATTGCGAGTAGGGGTGCCTTTGGCAATGCCATCGGAGGACTGTCGGTAGGGGAGCCAGCCGAGGAGATGTATGCTATGACAGAAGTGGTCTGTGATATACTCCCTAAGGAAAAACCTCGTTATCTTATGGGTGTGGGGACACCTATTAACATAGTAGAGAACATAGCCTTGGGAATCGACATGTTCGATTGTGTGATGCCCACCCGCAATGCGCGCAACGGAATGCTGTTCACCTCGCAAGGCACCATAAATATCAAGAACAGGAAATGGGCTGATGATTTTTCACCCTTGGATGAAATGGGCCACACCTTCGTGGACACAGAGTACTCTAAAGCGTATCTGCGACATCTGTTTATCTCCAATGAATATTTGGCCAAACAGATTGCCAGTATTCACAATCTCGGCTTTTACTTGTGGTTGGTGCGAGAGGCAAGAGAACGCATTTTGGCAGGAGATTTCTATGCTTGGAAGAACAGAATGGTAAGCCAAATGGACAAGCGTTTATAGCATGAAGATTTTGGATAAATATATCATTAAAAAGTACTTTGTCACTTTTTCCTTGATCCTTTTGCTGTTTACGCCTATTATGATCATGGTGGACCTGGCAGAACGGATAGACAAGATAAAGGAGAACAATGTGCCAGCTGATGAGGTCATACAGTACTATCTAGATTTTACTGTTTATTTTGGTCATCTGCTCTTCCCCATCTTTCTATTTATCGGGGTGATATGGTTTACCTCCAAGATGGCCAATAACACGGAAGTTATTGCTGTCTTAAGTTCTGGAATTTCGTTTACGAGATATCTTCGCCCCTTTTTAATTTCTGCTGGGGTAGTTTCCCTTCTGTCCCTTGTCGGCGGTATGTATTTGGTGCCCAGTGCCAGTAAAGGATATAATGAGTTTAGATACAAGCACTTATATAAATATAGAAAGGATAGGGAGACCTCCGAGTTGTATAAGCAGCTAAACGACGATGACTATGTTTACGTAAGCAGTTATGATCCAAAAAGGCAACAGGCTTTTAATTTTACACTAGAGCATTTCGAAGAAAATGTCCTAAAATACAAGATCTCTGCCAGGAATATTCGTTGGGTGGAGAAGGACACTCAATATGTGATGGTGGACTATATAAAGCGTACGATTCATCCAGGAGACGATATTATAGAGACCAAACGACGATTGGACACTATGCTGCCTTTTGAGATCGATGATCTTTCCCCCGTCAATTACATGGCAGAGACACTTAATTATAATGAACTTAACGAGTTTATCGAGGAGGAGCGAAAGGGCGGTTCTTCTTTGCTTAACAATCATTTGCTAGTTAAGTACAAGCGTATTAGCTTACCCGTTTCAGTCTTCATACTTACTATCATTGCCGTCGCGGTGTCCTCCTTTAAGCGCAGGGGAGGGATGGGGGTCAATTTGGCCTTTGGGTTGGCTATTGGGTTGGTCTTCATATTTTTTGATCGGATCTTTGGTGTATTAGCTCAGCAATCGGGCCTTTCTCCTATGATAGCTGCTTGGTTGCCCATCGTTATCTTTGGGCTGTTTGCTATATTTCTTTTGAACAATGCTAAGCGCTAGGCTTAAGAATTATCTGCACTTTCATTTTATCGTCCTTATTTGGGGACTCACAGCTGTTTTGGGAGCGCTTATCTCCATCGATGCCATTCCGCTAGTATGGTATAGAATGGCATTGGCATCTGGTTTTATCTGGTTATACATAAAGGTCCAAGGCATTTCCGTAAAAGTGTCTTCCAAATTATTGAGGGGTCTTCTAGTAGCTGGTAGTATCATCGCTTTGCACTGGATCGCATTTTTTCAGGCAATAAAAGTTTCCAACGTCTCGGTGGCCTTGGTAGTAATGTCCACCGGTGCCTTTTTCACCTCAATCCTAGAGCCTATCTTCTACAAGAGAAAGGTCATTCCCTATGAGGTGTTCTTTGGGGTGGTGGTGATTATAGGCTTAAGTATCATCTTCAGTTTTGAAGGGAGATATATAGAGGGTATCCTCTATGCTCTCGTGTCGGCACTTCTGTCCGCTGTTTTTTCTTTGATCAATGGGGTATATGCCAAGCATCATAATGCATCGGTCATCTCCTTTTATGAGCTATTGGGTGGGGCTTTGGGAATTACCCTCTATCTGTTCGTTACAAATGCTTTCTCATTAGAATTCTTTTCGTTGGCCCTAGAAGATTGGACATGGTTACTGATCCTTGCCTCCGTGTGTACTTCCTATGCTTTTATGGCTTCTGTGGCCGTGATGCGATACCTCAGCCCCTATACGGTGATGCTCACCATTAATCTAGAACCGGTCTATGGGATTTTGTTGGCGTATCTCATCTTTGGCGAGAGCGAACGTATGAGCCATCAGTTCTATTACGGGGCACTGCTCATTCTGGCAACGGTAATTATCAATGGTGTTCTAAAGAACAGAGGAAAGATGAAAAAGGTCATAAAAGGTTCATGAGCAATGCCGATCTTACTATATTTGTCTATTAAAACAACATCCCAAGGATCATGGAGTATCTAGAGTTTGAATTACCTGTCAAAGAACTTGAAGAACAGTTAGAAAAGTGTAAACTTATCGGTGAGGAGAGCAATGTCGATGTAACAGACACTTGCATTCAGATCGAAAAGAAATTAAAGTCGACCAAAAAAGAGATCTACGGAAATCTTAGTGCTTGGCAGAGAGTACAGCTCTCCAGACATCCCTCTAGACCCTATACCATGGAATATGTCAATGCACTCTGTGGGGATTCCTTTTTAGAGCTTCATGGCGATAGAGGGGTAAGGGACGACAAAGCGATGATCGGTGGACTCGGCAAGATAGGCGACCAGAGCTTTATGGTCGTAGGTACACAGAAGGGATATAATACCAAGACCAGACAATATCGCAATTTTGGTATGGCAAACCCAGCCGGGTACCACAAGGCCTTGAGGCTGATGAAATCCGCAGAGAAATTCGGGATCCCTGTCATCTCCTTTATCGACACTCCAGGTGCCTACCCTGGTGTGGAGGCAGAACAGCGAGGACAAGGAGAAGCCATAGCTCGCAATATCTTGGAAATGACCCGACTAAAAACTCCTATCATTGTGGTGATCATAGGGGAAGGAGCTTCTGGAGGTGCGTTGGGCATTGGGGTAGGCGATGTGGTCCTTATGCTAGAGAACACCTGGTATTCTGTGATCTCTCCAGAGTCCTGTTCCTCTATACTGTGGCGTAGCTGGGAATATAAAGAAACTGCTGCAGATGCTCTTAAGCTCACAGCACAGGACATGAAAAAAATGAAGTTGATCGATAAGATCGTCAAAGAACCATTAGGAGGTGCTCATTACGACAAGGAGAAAACCTTTCTTACCGTTAGAGACGAAATATTGGAGGCCTACGACTCCCTAAAAAAGTTATCACCAACCGAACTGGTGGAAAAGCGGATGGACAAATATTCTAAGATGGGGGTCTTTAAAGGGTAAGTGCCTCATAAAGTCGGGAGTTACAAGGGTCCGAAACGTCGATCTCGGATTTTTTCTGCTTATCGACAATATTTGTATCTTATGAACAGCTCATTTGTTAATGAGCGGTGAAGATTCTTAGCATCGTTTTCTCAACGATTTTCTCAACGATTTTTTTACATTCGTGGTATGGAAAATTTAAGGCCCATTAAGGGGTACTCAGGGGACAGGGGAAAACTGATCAGCTTAGAAAAAGGAAAAATACCGCCACAAGCAATTGACTTAGAGGAAGTTGTGTTGGGAGCCATGATGGTGGACAAAAAAGGTGTCGATGAGGTGATAGATATTCTGCACTCAGAGGCATTCTACAAAGAGGCGCATCAGCACATCTTTACGGCCATCCTAGAACTTTTCGAAAATTCGGAGCCGATCGACCTATTGACCGTATCTTCTCAGCTTAAGAAGGATGGGAGGCTAGAATTGGTAGGAGGGGATTTTTACCTTATTTCCCTTACGCAAAAAGTGACCTCGTCGGCCCATATAGAGTTTCATGCGCGCATCATCCTTCAGAAATACATTCAGCGAAGCCTCATTAAGATATCCTCCGAGATCATCGAGGATAGCTATGACGAGACCAAGGATGTGTTCGACCTTTTGGATCTCGCAGAAGCGAAGCTGTACGAGGTTACCCAAGGGAATATCAAGAAATCCTCAGAGACCGCACAGAGTTTGGTCATACAGGCCAAAAAGAAGATACAGGAAATATCCAACAAAGAAGGGTTGAGTGGCATCCCCTCTGGCTTCGAACGTTTGGATAAGCTCACCTCGGGTTGGCAACCCAGCGATCTGGTGATCATCGCAGCCAGACCAGGTATGGGTAAGACCGCCTTGGTATTGTCTATGGCACGCAACATAGCTGTGGAGAGGGAAGTCCCTGTGGCCTTCTTTTCCTTAGAGATGTCCTCCGTACAGTTGATAACCCGTCTTATCTCTTCGGAGACAGGCCTTTCCTCCGAAAAATTGAGGACCGGGAAATTAGAGAAGCACGAATGGGAGCAACTTAACGTGAAGGTCCGCAATCTAGAGAAGGCTCCCCTGTTCATTGACGACACCCCCGCCTTGTCCATCTTTGACCTGAGGGCAAAAGCACGACGCCTTAAATCCCAGCATGATGTTCAGCTTATTGTCATTGACTACCTGCAGTTGATGACCTCGGGTGCGAGCAATAAGCAAGGGAATCGTGAGCAGGAGATCTCCACCATATCTAGGAATTTAAAGGCTCTGGCAAAAGAACTGGAGGTACCCGTCATAGCACTCTCTCAACTTTCAAGGGCCGTGGAGACACGTGGAGGCAGTAAGCGACCCATACTCTCGGACTTGAGGGAATCGGGAGCGATCGAGCAGGATGCCGACATCGTTTCGTTTATCTACAGACCCGAGTATTACAAGATCGACGAGTGGGACGACGAAGAACGTACACCAACACAAGGACAGGCGGAGTTTATTGTCGCAAAGCATAGAAACGGTGGATTAGATAATATTAGGTTAAAATTTGTAGCTCATCTGGGTAAATTTGATAATTTAGAGAGCTTCGACTCTCCTTTCGAGTTTCCGTCAAAAATGAATTCGGATTTCGAGAGTCCCTTTGAGCAAAAGGAATTGCCAGACGCCAATGAGGCCTTTGGCAGTTCGTTTAATGATGAACCTGATGATGAAAATCAAGTACCGTTCTAGCATCTTCCCATTATTTCTATTGTTGTCCTTTACTGTACGAGCCTCCTATTTGCTTGTGCCGATGGATGCCGAATCGCAGACCGACCATCTAAAGGCGTACGGCATTACGTATTGGACCCTTGAGCAACAACTGAAAGTGAAGTGGTTGCTCAATTACAGAGGAGGTGCCTTCCTGTTACCAGACACCGAAGAGATAAGACGGGAGTGTCTTATCCGCGGTGTTTCTTTTGAGACCTTGAGTGATGTCAGCGCACAAAGTGTTTTGGAGGAGATATCCAGTCCCTCACAGAATCAAGAGGCGGTGACCCTGGAGAAGGCCCCAAGGATTGCGGTCTATTCTCCCAAAGGGAATCAGCCTTGGGATGATGCGGTGACCTTGGTCCTTAGCTACGCAGAGATCCCCTATGAGGTGGTCTATGATAAGGAGGTGCTCAACGACGAATTGCTGTTGTACGACTGGTTGCACCTCCATCATGAAGATTTTACAGGGCAATATGGTAAATTTTATGCCACCTTCCGCGCCGCGCCCTGGTACATAGAACAGAAGAAGCAGGCCGAGGAGTTGGCTGCTTCCTTGGGCTATAGCAAAGTTTCTGAGCAGAAGCTGGCAGTGGCCCTTAAAATTAGAGATTATGTGGTGGGCGGAGGATTTATGTTTGCCATGTGCTCAGCGACGGATAGTTTTGACATAGCCCTGGCTGCCGAGGGAGTGGATATTTGCGAACCCATGTTCGACGGCGACCCATCGGAGCCCAATTATCAGTCCAAGTTAGATTTTGGCAAAACCTTTGCCTTTACCAATTTCACCATAGAGCGCAGTCCATTGCAGTACGAGTTCTCGTCGATAGATATGACACGTAAGCGTCGTATCCCAAAAGAAATAGATTATTTTACATTGATGGACTACTCCGCCAAATGGGACCCTATCCCCACCATGCTGTGCCAGAATCACACTGCCCTTATTAAAGGATTTATGGGGCAGACCACCTCTTATGATCGAAATACTATTAAACCCACGGTATTGATCATGGGAGAAAATCGTTCCAATGGGGAGGGTAGATACATTCATGGTGTAAAGGGAAAGGGCTTTTTTACCTTTTATGGCGGGCATGACCCTGAAGACTATCAACACAGGGTTGGGGATCCTAAGACCGAGCTGGAGCTACACCCCACTTCCCCTGGATATCGTCTTATCCTCAATAATGTGCTCTTCCCCGCTGCCGAAAGGAAGCAGCAGAAAACGTAGTGCTAATTCAGGATCGACCCTTCGGCGGGTGATACACTGAGTTTACCTGTGCTGAGTGTTTCGACCACGTGGGACAGTGAGCTTGTCGAACTGCTCAACAATAACATGGCCTAAGCATTGAAGTGATCAGAGCAGGGAATTGGGAGTTTTGTGCTAAAGAAATTCTATGAGACGATCCTTGTACTTGTCAAAAGGTATCCCGTGAATTAGGATAAAGGCTCGAGTACCCTGAAAACCGAAAAGACCCGACGGGTTTTAAAACCCGTCAGGTCTCATGCAGAAGGACAATTCATCCCAGAGTTAAAGAATATTTGCCCCGATCTCGCATTCAACAGCTCCAAAGGGGACATCGGGGCTTTCCTATCTGGCATCATCATATCTTCACCACAAGTCTTTGCATTATAGGTGACTGGACTATGAGGTCTGGGGATTTCGCTAGGGCTTCAAGTAGAGTCCAATGAGCAAGGACAATTCACTCCACAAAATAAAGACAATTCACCTTGGTCTTGTGCCAGCCACTTCGGTTGGCGTACCCACTAAAGAACAACCAAACGGTTCGGCAAGTGGTGCACTGAGTTTACCTGTTCTGCATTTCGGCAGGCTCAATGACCAAGTATGGCCGAAGCATCGAAGAGGGAAGACAAAGAAGATGAACAAGGAAGGGGCTTGAGAAGAATTGGTTCATCACATTTATGGAAAAGCCACATAAAAATAGACTTGACACGAGTACCCACCTATGAGATCACCGAACACTGGGGTGTGTTTGTAGGTTTTGGTGCAGAATTTAAGAAGAACGAGAACTTCTTTGTTTTTAAGGGATGGATAGGCTATTTGGTCTTTAGGACAGGCCGATGGAGCACTGAATTTATCGGGTATTACGAAAGTAAGGGAGGCGAGTTTGGCGCCTGGGGCGTTGGCATAGGCGTTTTTAGGCATTTTTAGATGAAGAGAACATTTTCAAATGCTCTAAAGAAAAGGAGAGCCTTGAAGAAACCTTTTCCATGTTTTGACTCTAGTTGATCAGAGTTGAGATTCTTTAATTGAATAGGGGATCTTTAGTTTTGATTCTGTCAAATACCCAGGTAGATCACATTATATATTCGTTATTAACGCTTTTCACAGGCTCTGGAACATTAGGATCCCTAAGAGTCTCTAACGAATTGATCTCTATGGTCCTAGTGATCTGATCCAAAGAAATTCCCGTTGGAGTGGGGTCAAATGGATTTACGAGAGCTTGTCCTATAAAATGGATCATAAGAAAAATGTATCCGATGACTATCCCAAAAAGGATGGACCACGGGCCGACCAGGTCATTGAAGACGAACACATTGCTTACGACAAAGAGCCAGATCGCCATCCTGGTGTAATAGATATAGGTTGTTGGGAACACGGTACTCTTTATCCGCTCGGACATCCCCATCTCATTGGAAAAACTGATTAGCATCCTGTTCAATTCTAAAAACCTCAGTCCTTTTACCCAGCCCTTTTTTTCAAGATCGTGCAGGTCCTTCGACTGAAAGTTCAAAATAGCATTGTGCTTGTTAGAATGCC
>JAAUYM010133092.1_pt1 | contig 14295 bp, 11 predicted proteins | sample 7278001 | NCBI WGS metagenome assembly JAAUYM01 (sample SAMN14350224, study PRJNA611818) | marine sediment metagenome | isolation source: surface marine sediment (1.8m) | place: French Polynesia: Moorea | collected 2018-08
CCCCCCCCCCCCCCCCCCCCCCCCCCCCCCCCCCCCCCCCCCCCCCCCCCGCCCCCCCCCCCCCCCCCCCCCCCCCCCCCCCCCCCCCCCCCCCCCCCCCCCCCCCCGCCGGACGGGAATCGCAGAACGAGATTCATCTTCTAACGGTCTTGCCTGCCCGGCCGGCAGCACTCAAAGACAATGACGACCATGAGAGAAGGAGGAGGGGCTCAAAAAGGTAAGTATTATTACTTTTTTTTGCATAGGTGCAGGCAGATGTTGGTAAGCTCAGCTTGCATTTCCAACTGCAAAATAAGTGACACTTGCCCAAGTGTCCCTTTGCGGTCACCCCCGTCAAATTCCAACCGGCATAGGGAAGGCGATGACGACAATACAGGAGAGGGTTGTCTCCTGAATCACCTGAATTAGGACAATCCATTTTCCTCCATGCCTCAACACGACATCGTCATCGTAATCAGGAAGACGACCCTCCCCTCCCCCACCACCACCAAAAAAAAGGATCTCGTCACCTCGTTTAAGTCCGATCTGATCGCCACAGCAGCAATTCCCCTCCCCTTCAAAGCAGGAGGAAAAAAAAAGCTACACAGACGCGATTTTTGCGTCACGGTGCATCACAGCGCAGCGATTTTTGAGCCATTGTTCACTGGAGTGTACGTACGTAGTACTATAGTACATACATCACATCCATCTCTCTCCGAAAAGGAGGCGGGGAGGATTCCTTCCAGCCACTGTCACTGAGACAAAAGGTTTCCAAGGAAAGACGCAACAACCACCAACTTAACCAGCCAGCAACGGTCTCTGAAGGAGGACGTGAGGACTCAAGAGCCGTCTTTGACCCTTCCCAAAAACGAGATTGGAACGAATTTGGAGGAGGAGGAAGAGATCGGAGGAACACTTATCAAATCTATCCCAACCATCCCCTACCGGGTGTCCCGACGGATGCGCCCACCAGGCACGCGCCAACAAAAAATTCTTGTTCAAATCATATTGGCACTTGTTTGCTAGACTACTTTGAGGCATCCTCCCAGAAAAAAAAATAGCCTTCCTTCTTCTCCTTCCCCCATCTTCCCGGTAGATCTCCACCTCCTCTGCTCCCTCCTTCTCCTTCTTCCCTCTATTTCTCACACACGTCGGGCTTAATGACTGTGTTAGCCTTGAGAGAAGACGGAACGGACAAAGCCAAAAAGGGAGACAGAGGGGAGGAACCCCCCGCTCAAGAAAGAGTAAAAAGGCTTCCTCCTCCTCTCTGGTGATGTTGCCACCGTCGTCGTCATCCAGGATGCAATTGCAGTTTTGTTGGACACCACCAAAGACGTCGACGATGGACCTGCCTGCCTCCTTCCTTCCTTTTCTCCCTCTCCACTAATCCTTGGCTGGTTTGGTGGTCCCCGTCAATGGACTGAAGTGACGGCAGCTCATTTGATTCTAGTTACCTCTCTCGCGGGATTTTGGGGTGGGGGGTCGGGTGGCATCCACCAACATTTCTGGGAGTCCGGCCCAATTCCGCAAAATGTGCTTTCAATTTGGGCTGGGCGGATGGTTGCTTCAATCGATTCATCCATCCTCCCAGTTCGATCGGGCAGACATGACCCCACCCCAAAGCCCCGTCAGTGTTTCTCTCCTAAAAAAGTATTTGGAACGAAATACTAGAGTACAGCACTCGTTTCCCATATCTTAGCGCTAAGTGTTGCTGCGAACATAAAAAAACCCAACACTTTTTCGAAAAAAAAAAATTCTGTTTCATCCCGGATTTTTCTGAAGAAATCCTTGTTCAAACATTTGACTTTTTTCTTTCGAAACACAACAGGACTTTTCACGTCAAGAGGGGGGAGGAGGAGGAAGCACACGGAAAGAGGTCGTTCGAAGTTGTTGAGCAATCCAGCTATGTAGTTAGGCGTACTGCTACTCATTACATCCGCTGGAGAATTCATACCTTGGGAAAGAAAGAAACCCAACATTTCCCCCTTTCTAAGAGCGACAAGTGCGTGTACAGAAATATTTTAATCATTTAACTCTTTCTTCCCAAACAACGAAAAGTGCCCCTCTCTCTCTCTTCCCCTTCTTGCACGGCTGTCGACTATATTTATGAGCGCAGGAAGGAGAGTTTTCACCTCCCCCTCCTCTTCCTCCTCCTGCTGCAGTGAATTCCCCCGCCCCCCTCCCTCCCCCTTCGCGAAGCTGAATTAAGCTGGACCATTTTTACCTTCATCGCGCACTCCCGACTGAGTCCGTAGCTGGGTCCGTGGAAAGCCATTTTTTGGGGGGAGGGCGGGGGGGGGGACGTGCCTTTTCTCCCTCTGTCTACTTTTCGGGAAAACGTCGTCTTTGTTTTTTTTTTCTTCCACAATAAGGGCCCACTCCACAGGTGTCAGCAGTTCCGCGGCGGCAGCCAGCGCTCAAGCCCAGGCTCTCTAAAAAACTGACTGAACCGACCGTCGTCGCGTCGACCCAGTGCTGTGTGGGTGACTAAGCAGCAGGAAGACGGGGGAGGGGGGGGGAGAGAGAGGAGGGCACACATACTACAAGCCTGCTCCTCCTCCTTCTTATGCGGTGATGGCCGGTGTCTTTGCCTGCTTAGGTGAAGGAGCAAGGCTGGCTAGATTTGTGCATGCCTTAGGAAAGGAGGATGCCAGATGGGGAGGGAGAGGAGTTTGGCAGACTGTAGCACAAAGATGTGGAAGATTGGAACACCACCAGCTTAAAGGGAGGGTAATTAGCTGGTGTTCTTCCAAGCATCTGCTATAACATTAGTCTCCGCAGTGCATGTTGCTCGACATAATCTCGCCATCTGGCAACTCTGTCGTCTGTCTTCCTTGGCCACCTGAAGAACATGAGCGGGGGAGGAGGAGAAGGGGGCAGCACACAACACTCACATATGGATGGGGAGGGCCGGGGGGAAGGGTCGAAACGGCAAATGGAAGACACAGACAAGTCGCTTAGAAGAGGCGGCCGAAAACGGAGAGGAAGGAATCGGGGGTGAGAGGGAGGGGGCAGGGGCACCTTCCGCCAACAATAAACGGACGCTGTGGTCATATATGCGAAATCGAAGTGAGTCGAAGTTGAACAACCCCATTGTCTCATATGGTGCCCCGAATAAGCGGCCTCCCTCCCTCCCTCCTTCGCACGCATCGCCCCCCCCCCCTTCATCGGGTAGGCGCGTCTGACTCTGAGCGAGACGAACCCGTTTTTGGAAACCCCTTCCTTTCTTCCTTTCCTTCCTTTTCGCCATCATCATCAGGAGAGGGAGTCGATTGCTCGACTTCCTCCGCGTTCGACTCCGTCCATTACTGATAGGGCACGCCTTTGGAGACGTAGTAGACGCCGCTATAGCGATGTTGCAAAAGCTTAATCGATCGAATCGCACCAATATTTTTTTAAAAACTTTTAATTAATTTTTTTCACGCCAAACAAGTGGAACAAGGCGCCAATTCATGCTAGCACTACGACAGTATGTAAAGTAACACGACGACGTTGCCCATGGTGGCCATAAGCGTGGGGATGACGATAGACGACGCCTCCGAGGTCTTCTTCCTGTCCTGCAGCAGCTTCGGGGACTTCTTCTGGTTCGCTCTCTTGCTGGCCTGCCTCTCCTTGGACCTGGACCTGGCCTTGGCCTCACCCGCCCGGTTGCTTAAGTCCTCTCTGGACTTGCCAGTCTCCTTGGTGTTGTCATTGTCCTGATGCTCCTCCTTCTTCTCGCCCATGCCGTCGTCGTAATCTTCTCCCTCTCCTTCTCCCTCTCCTCCCTGGCCTTTGTCTCCACCTCCTTCTCCTTCTTCAGACTCCGTGCCAGATTTCGGGGCCGCCTTTGGCCCAGGGCCGCGCTGTTTCTTCGTACTGCCTACCGTAGTAAAGTACCTGAAATGAAAAAAAAAAGTTTTTTTTAATGCTGCTTTAATCATCCTGAAATCCTACCTCGGGATCTTGTCTCCGTCGTTTCCTCGTGGGATATCGATACTCTCTCCTCCTCCGGCCTCCTTCCCCCAGGTTCCATAGGTGGCTAGGGTGGGGATGGGGGTGTTCAAGCTCAAGTTAATAACTGCCTAAATCTACAGCATGTCCACCCTAAAAAAACTGAATACTTAATTTTTTCCCCACTTATCAAGCATGAATTTATTCGAACATTTTTTATTATTGCAATTTTTCTATTTTGAAAGGCTATTCTCACTTTTTTGCTTTTCTAAAAAGTCCATCATTTTACTTGCTTAATAAAGCAAGTACTGTACTTGGTATTCAGTGTTTTTTTTTTGCAAAACGGACGTGCCGTATAGCATTACCGACCGGACAACAGTTAGTATTGATTCTGACGCGTAATCCATATCCTGGCCGGCGTCTTCGCGTGCTTCTGAAAGACGCCCTCCGTCACCTCCCCGCCAGAGTGCGCCCAGAAGAAGTACTTGGCGGTCTGTCACCGTTAAAAGAGGGAAACGCACCTAATTCCCGAAAAATCATAATAGAGGATGAAGTTGCAATTTATTTTAATGGCGACCGCCAGGTCCATCCCCGCGGTGAAGGTGATCGCCAGCACTCCGGACTCGAAGCCGGCGTCCTCTACCTCCACGGACTGGTAGTCGGAGCTGTCTACGGGCTTGCCGCTTGCGTGGGAATGGGGGCAGGGAATTTAGTGATTTATTGAAGAAGAGGAAGTAAAAAGTAAAAAGTGGAGGGAAAAAAAACCCTCACGTTGCCTTCTGGTCCGTCCTGGTGCAATGTGTCGAGAAATGTAATGATGTTGGATTTGGAAACCAAATCTGCTCTTTTTTAATAAGTTGTTTTCGTACCCCTCATATCTGATGTGCTTCAGGGTCGGTATGGAGGTGGCCTCAAATTGGTAAGCGTCAACGTCTTTCTGCATGAATCAAATATGGGAAAGTGAAGCATGGCATTTTTTTTAAAATAAAAAAAGCTCCTTTTTCTCTCCGTCATTTACCATCTCGTTGTACTTTGATATTCCGATCCCGTACCACCAGCTCTGGTCCATCTTGGGTCTCATGACTTGCACCGTCATCCGTACCATCCCGTGGCCTGACTTCTCGGCTCGGGTGATGATCACTTTGGATGGACCTCCGCTGGCACTGTCCTGCAGTTTCGAAAATAAATTGGCTGATTTATTATTGGTCGCAGGGTTTTTTTTATACTATAGTTTGGTGGTGGTGGGAGGGAGAAGGGTTAAGACTCACCTTCTTTGGAGCAACATCTGCGCACAAGCCAAGCACAAGTTTCAAAGAATTTGTTTCTCGTCAACGCCGCAAAGCATCCCATGAACAAACATGCTTACTCGTGTCCTTTGGTGACGTTTCTCCTCCTCCCGCTTCTTCCTCCATCTCTTCTTCCATTTCACCTTCCATTGTAAAATTATTTATATAATTTTTTATCATTTAGAAGTTGCAGTCAAGTCGCAACAGACCGTTTCCCAAAAATCAACTAACTGATTTTTCCTCCACTGATCTCTCCTCCTTCTCCCTTCGGACGCTTGGAACTTGCCATTTCCTCGCCGCCTCCCCCTTCCCCGTAGTAAGCCTCTTTTTCGTCTTCACCCTCCACTTGGAACAAAGCAAAAAGGAATTGGTTCAATTTGAGAAAAAAAAATGCAGAAAACCAAATGTAGGAGAAAAAAAGATAACTTTTCAGTTTTCTTATTTCCGGCGTCTCCTCGTGCTTGAGGAACTGCTCCCCGTTCTTTGTTTTCCCCCCGGAGTGGGCCAGGAAGTGGTACTTGGCCTTCTGCGTAGGTAGTATATGCAGTCAAGTTGAAAAAAGCGAAGCTTAAGGACGAGCAACAGGCGTCGTCAAACGGGGCCGCTGTGCCCCCTTCCACCACCTTGAGGTCAACCCCGGTGACAAAGGAGACCTTGAGCACCTCGTTGCCGTACTCGGAGGACTCCACCTCCACCGACTTGTACTGGGCGGGCTTCACGGCCTTTTGCCTGTCCGTTTTGACAGTTTATATATAGTATTGCACAGTACAGTATATTTGGGAAAGTCGGCGTCGGATGCACGTTAATCGCTCGCTCACCCCTCGTACATGACGTGTGACACCTCGGCCACCTTGGAGGACTTGGCCACGAACTGGTAGGCCTTCACCTCTTTCTGACGGGGAGATTATCTCTGCATGCAAGCTCAGACTCACTTGGTCACCAAAACGCGTAATGATGCTTTAATGCAAGAATAAAACTTTTACTAGAACTGACCGTTAAAAAAAAACATTCTCTTTCTCTCCTCTCACCATGACGGCAAACCTCGAGAATCCGACCCCGTACCACCACCCCTCGTCCACCTTGGGGTTCCTCACCGTCACCTCTACCTTCAGCTTCTTGGGGCCCAGCTCCATCAGTTCGGTCGAGATTTTGGGCGCGTTGCCCGCCTCACCAACGCGCTGCACATGACACCAGGTTTATTTAATTCTGGATGTAAAATCTGGTCAATTGTCATCTCTTTCTTTTTGATCTCACCTCTAACATTTCTCCTTAAAAAGCAGCATTTGGCTTACATATTTTCGCGTACATACAACTGTTCATTTAATTAAATTAGGAACATCTCACCCTCCCCCCTTGGCTTCCTTCCGTAATCTACTGAAGGCGGAAAAAGAAAAGTGAACAACTGACGGCTTTCCCTTTTTTTTTTTTTTTTTTAAATAAAGTTTGGGTTTATTGCTGACCCGCGGGACCATCCGCATCTTCCGCATCCACCGCCAGTTCGCCTCCTCCTTCTCCTCCTTCTTCTTCCTCCGCCAGAGCAAGATCATCCAGTCTGAGATGGCAAGTACAGAGTTGCCATGACGGTCCAAAGATACTAACGTTTAATGTACCACCCGTCATTTGGCAATCCTGCTGCCAAGTCTTCTCCCTCCGGATCTGTCGAAAGAGGAAGTTGATTTCGGCAAGAGCATCATCAAAAACAACGGTAATGTACTCATACAATAGCAGCAGCAGCAGTTTGGACAACAGGGGCAAGGGCAAGGGCAAGGGCAACAAGGGCAAGGGCAAGGGCAAGGGCAACAGCAAAGATCTTTACCACGCTGTCTCCTCACATGTGGGATCCTGTTGTTGGCCTTGACCTTTCGCCACGCCGACCACCACCGACTGGATGAACAACAACGGGATAAACGTGAACAAGCACATGCCGAAAACAACGAATAGAGGTAACGAAAAGTCTTCTAAATAGTGGAAGTCGGAAACATCAAAGTGAAAGTGATTAGAAATTGTCAGCATGATATTGTAGTATGAAATTGTCCCTCCTTGTTCTACGTACTAGTAGTACAATAACGAAGTCAGTCTGGAATTTTTTTTCTCGTCTAGTCTGGATGGAGAAAGAAAGAGAAGCAATAATACTCGTGATACAAGAGGAAGGGGAGGAAAGTGAGAGAGAGAGAGAGAGAGCAACAATGGTGGCTTGTTAGAGGCCTTCTCCTTTCTCCTTCGTTTGTTTGTCATGCAGAGACAGAGAGAGAGAGAGAGAGAAAGAGAGAGAGAGAGAGAGAAGGGAGGAGATGCAACAACCAGGATATGTCCATTCGATCTACGCGCGCTCTCTGGTCCTCCCCACTCTACCAATTTGGGGGGAGGGGGAAGTCGATTCATTATAACGGGAAATAAGAGGAAAGAGAGGAGAGACATCAAATTAAATTTAAGCAGGGAAAGCGGGAAGGAAAGAGGAATTGTTCTTTTTGAAAAAAATGACTCGCGTCCTCTTTTTCGCGATCTTCTTGTGTTTCTCCCCCTCCTCCTCCTCCGCCCACGTTGCCAACAGAGTGTCCGTCGCCGCCGCCGCCAACAAGAAGTGGAACAGCAACAGCAGAGTAGTCCCCGTCTCCAACGGCGGCGGCGGCGGCGGCGGCGGCGGCGGCTCCAGACCCGCGTCTTGGGTGTCCAACTCCGACCCGGACCTGCGGCTGCTAGCGTTCGAGGAAGGTTACGACCTCAACCTGCCCCCGAAGGCGGTGGAGGAAGAGGAGGAGGAAGAAGACGGGAGGAGACAGAGGCCGCTGAAGGTGGAGGTGTCCCTCAATCTGAGAAACATCTTCGAGGTGAGTTTGTTCTTGTTTGCGACTAGCTACCCTCTCCAGGAAAATGAGTGTTTGCTCTGTCCCAAACTGTAATGAGTCCTGCCATGGCGGGAGGGGAAAGCATTAATGAGGAGGAAGCAAAATGGATCGGAAGGGCTTTCTCTTCTTCTCGTTGACTTGATTATGGGGATGACAGGTATAGGTATATAGTAGGTATTGGATGAGGAAACACTTTTTTTTGGCAGAGAAATATTTTTGTACAATGTTGTAGGTAGTACAAATACCACAGAACTAGTGTGTGCAATGTTTCTGACGGAAAGAGGCCAAGAGCGTGGAATAGTGAAATGACCCACGCAATAATTCATCGTCGATGCGGACAAAAGAGGAAAAAAAAGATCGTTTCTTTTCCGCATCCTTGGCCACTTCCTCTTCCGGCACTGCGCTTAGCATATCCCTTTATCACTTGAGTAACCCAATGATAAATCCCCTTTCCATTCTCATACCTCCGTCCCTCCACCTTCCTCAGGTGAATGAGATCGCCCAGCTGGTGACGATGGAGACGACCCTCCGGCTCTACTGGACCGACCCTCGGGTGCGACTGAGGGACGAGGCCGTCGTCCCGGACGGGGAAGAGTACCTCACGCTCAACCCGAGGCTGGCGCGGAGTCTCTGGGTGCCGGACATATTCGTAGACCAAGCCAAGGACCTCAGGCAGCCCACCTTCCACGTGCTGCCGGCGTCGCTCAGAGTCTACAGGTACAGTAGGTACACGACAGCAAGAGCGAGCAGGAGTAACGCGACGCGAATACGCGGTAGTAGTGATTCTTTTCATCCGCAGGAGCGGCCTGATCCGCTACGCGGCCAGGGTCAACTTCGACGTGGCCTGCAACATGGACTTCCGCGCCTACCCGGGCGACCGCCAGGTCTGCGAGGTCAAGTTCGAGTCCTTCGGCTACACCAGCCGCCAGCTGTCCTTCGCCTGGTCGAACAGCTCCAACGTAAACCGCAACATCTCCCTCACCCAGTTCGACCTGAGCGTGCTCATGCAGAGCAGCTACGACACCGGCGACTACTACGACCTCAGCTACCCGGGACTCATCCTCAAGCTGTACCTGGACCGCAAGCTGAGCTACCACCTGGTACAGTCGTACGCGCCCTCCGCCGTCTTCCTGTCCGTGTCATGGCTGGCTCTGTTCGTGCCTCCGGAGCAGGTGGCCGAGCGACTGGCCGTGGCCATGACCATGATGCTTACGCTCACCACCATGTTCGGCTCCGAGCGGCAGAACGTGCCGAGGGTCAGCTACATCACCCTGCTGGACGTGTGGATGCTCGCCTGCGTCCTCTTCGTTTTCTTAGAGCTGTCCGTCTTCACGATAGTCCTCTTCCTCATTCACTCCAAGAGGGATAAGCAGATGCTGGCAGTGGAGAGGGCGGCTAAGGTGGCGTTGCCGACGATATTTCTCACATTTAACCTCGTCTACTGGGCGGTGCTCCTCTCGCCACCGAAACCATGAGTCCTACGTACCCTGTGACGCAGAATTAGTGACCCCTTGACATAAGAAAAAATGATCTACTGTTCTTTGGACCTGGTGAAGTTGGACATGTTCACTTTTATTTTAAGAGCTAGAATAACCATTTCACATTTTTGACTATTTTCCCTATTTTCTCTTGTTATTCTCATCAATCAATGTAGCGGAGTAGGGATTATTGTAACCTCTGTTGGCATTAACCATGAGCCATCGTAGCCTGTTAAATGCCATGGAGGTGTTTTTGATGCTATACTTAATGTTAGCAAACAGTCTTGACCAACTGGTGCCAGGCCTCATCCTCAGGGTATAAAATCAGGCTGCTGATGGACTTGTTAAATTAACATTTTTGATCCAAAACAGTCTATTTCACATGTCTCATTTATACTATAAACATGTCCTACATCACCCAGATCCATGAGAATAAATTTACCTATAGAATAAGAAAACGAGGAGTTGGCGCTGGCTCTTGGCAGACATGATTAAAAAAAAAGCTACGGTGCCACAATTGTGGATGCTATTATGTAAATTTACGACAACCCTCCAGGGGTATCTCTGGAAGATTGGGAAAAGACAAAAGAGAAACCCGAAATTTTAAATAACTTACAATCTGGCAGCAACTGAAACTTTTGTAGGGGGCACTAATTATGGATCACACGGTACGTCATCTCGTGTCTCCTCGTTCTTTACACAGTAAACAGCGAATACATATAGGTACGTATATACTAGCAGTCCGAGCCCGTTTCACAGGGCCTGGAAACTCTCTCCTTCCAAATGTAATCATTTTAGGTACGAGTACTATGCAATGTCATACTACTTCTCAACGTACAATGTAGAGAAAAGTAGACAAATTTAGAAGATTCGCGCGCAAAAAAAAAATTTGGAGCATGCGAAGAGAATGCCCTTTCTTGTGTCATTAGGCACTTTTTATTGTCGGCTACAGTGGCGACCAATAGTACATTTGATCTGCTTATACGGATAATTCATAATCGGGAGAAAAAGAAGAAAATACCACCTTACGTTCAAAAAAAGCTTGATCTCCAAGTCTGAGAGGCAAAAAAAAAACCCACCAATTTTCGCGCACGCCGCACGAGAAAGAGAGATAGTTTTGCTGTGAACCTCAATTTCTGCCTCCTTTTTGTTCTTTTTACCCTCCGTCTTATAAAAATATCTTTTTTTCCTGTGTTTTTTTTCTGCTCTTTCTTCCACATCCTTCTCCGTACTACATTTGCGCCTCGTCCCGCCCGACGACGCGCCCATCGCAGCGGTAGACCTACTTGGTGCGGTGGGTCTCGGCGAGGAACTCGTCGTACGCGGCGGCGATCTCAGGATCCATCTCGGGGTCCTGCACGACAAGCAAAGAAAGTTGAATGCAGAAATTAAAAGCTGGGCAGAAAAGACAATTGAAATTTTAGAGAGACACTCACGTCGTCGTCGTCGTCATCGTCGTCGTCGTCTCCAAGCACGTCTGCCCCCAGGTGCTCCTTCATGAAGGCCTCCTCCTCTGCCGTTAGCTCCAACTCTGCCGGCGCCTCCGTGGACGACGAGGGATGGTCGAAAGCGGAACCATGAAGGTGGGGCTGCTGCTGCGGCTGCTGTGGGCTCCACATCTGCTGCTGTTGCTGTTGCTGCTGCTGCTGGTGGTGCTGCTGCTGCATGGCGGCTCCCCATCCGCTCCTGCGCAACTCGGCCAGGTTTCCCAGCATCTGCAGCATGTGGGCCGGCACCTCCACCGTCGCCTCCTTGGCCGCAAGCGACGCAACCCCGGACATGAGAGCGTCCATGCGCGGGGTCTTGGATGGCAGAGGCTCGGAGGAGTCTTCTGACGACGACGCCCGTGGGGACAGTCGTTCCTCCTCCTCCAGCGCACCGCCGGCCATCTTGAGCGCCTGAGCAATGGCCCTGACGTCCTCCTTGTCCGTGAGGGCCGCAGCCTGCCTCTCCAGCAGCGCAGACAGGAGCTCCATCGTCGACTCCCCCAGCTCGGGTACTCGTCGCTTCGTCATGGCGACCGCGGCCGCGTCCTCGGAGGAGGAGGCCTCGAAGTGGCCGAACTGTAGGAAGAGGTCGGCCAAGAAGAGCGCGAAGGAGCGGAACCTCGCGATGTCAGTCTTGATGAGTTCGTCTCTCGTCGAGTAAATAGCCCGACATTTGTCGAGCAGCACCTCTCCCAGCGTCAGCGGAGGCGCCCCGCCCTCTTCCTCCTCATTGCCCACCGAGACGGTGACGGTGGCGGCAAGGTGGTCCAGCAGTCGCGCCCCCGAATAGCGAAAGTTTGCCTGTGCCAGGCACTGCTCCACCACGCGATCCACCACGGCACGCAGCGTGTCCAGGTCGGTGACGGTGGCATTCAGCACCTCCGTCAGGTGCGCTGCCGTCACCTCGAACTTCCCAGGCGAGTAGAGCAGGCTGGCCATGCTGTCCTCGACCTGCTTGATGGGATCCCCCCCGCACGACTCCCCCTCGTCCTGGTGCGCTTGCTCAAAAGCCCACTTGGAGGTGTTCCGCGGAGTCGCCCTGGGGACAAACTCGGTGGCCGTCGCGCTCAACAACGACCTGAGGTTTTTCCAAACATGAAATATGCGTTTAGCATCACGCAGTTAAGAGGGGTCATGGTCAAAGCAAAGAAGCAACGGACTTTGGCACAAACACTGATGCGTCAACGTTGAGGAATGGCTGTTGCTGCAGTTGGTGTTGCGGGTAGCCCTGGTGCAATTGCTGCTGCTGCTGCTGTTGCTGTCCGCCAGCCATCCACGTCCTGGCAGAAGACGATCTCGACTTTTCAGTGACGTCTTGTGTTCGAACTCTTTCCCAATTTTTTACTGCACCTGTGGCCATACTGTCCCCTCGGATTCGGGTTGTTGTAGTACTGGTGGTTGTTGTGTCGTCCCCCTCTGCCTCCGCGGTAGCCCCTGTTGTGGTAGCCTCCTCCGCCGCCCGGGTGATGATGATTTCTGGGCCTCCCGCCGCCTCCGTATCCGTGATGGTGGTGGAGCTGATCTTGCTGCTGCTGCTGGTACTGCTGCTGTGAGAACCCGTCGTCGAACTGGTTCTCTCCTGAGGACCATCCATCCGCGCTGGGGGCGGGCTGAACTCCACCTCCACCTCCACCTCCTCCTCCGCCTCCTCCTCCGCCTCCGCCTCCGCCGCCGCCACCGCTGCCACCTGGGTAGCCAAAAGCGCCCGCTGTGAGGAAGAAGACGTAGTAGCAGGTAGAGTTTTAATAGACACCATAATTTGGCTGTATGGCGATAACAATGGTCGTATTTACAGGTATGCGCCTAATATAGGGATCCTGCAGAGTACCTCCCTCCCTCTCTGCCATGCCCGGAGGCTGGCAATAGGCAAACAAAATGTCCATGTTTTATCCCTGCAAGCGAAGCCGCCATCTTTTATTCCCTAGTGCTGTTTGCTTTAGCCTGCAAACCTTAAATAATTTAGCAAATCACGCCTGCATACCTTAAAAAAATTAACTAATTACGCCCGATATTACATTTATAGTGTGCTTAGTTGACTGTGCAAAGCAAAAAAAAAACCAATCTCCCTCAAGGGCCAAAGTACCCCCCCACGGGGTTTTTCCTGTCAGCTGAGCCGACGTATGCTCATACATCAATGTTGTCTCACCATTTCTGAACGGGTCCATCCCCGCCATCTGCCTGGCCAGTTCGTCCGGGCTGGCCGGACCCATTGGGCGACGGAGCTCCCGACGACCGGAATCGTCTTAAAAAAAAAAAAGAAAAAAAAAAGAACCAAGAGAATCGGGTTTAGATTCTGGGTGAAGGGCAGCCAGCAAGACTCCTCCCCGCCGACTCACCTTGCCTCTGCCCCCTCCCTCTTCCCGCGTTGGACGGGTGCATCGGGTCCATCGTCCAGGAGGTCCTCTTGAGAATGAGAAAAAGCACCACCGAAGAAGAAGTAGAAAAAAAGAAGCTACGCCGACGGAAGGTGCGTCCAATAGAGGTATTGGCTCGAGAATTGTTTATCAAAAGCTTTTTTTCAGCTGAGTTGAAGGGATGCCAAATGTTTTTCTTCCTGCGGTGGCAGAAAAAGGATGAGAAGGGGAAAGAGAAGCAACGCTCCGGGTAACAAACTGTGATATCTAGCAGCTCTCCAGGTACACTCGCAAGCCTGCGTTTTCCGCCCTTCAGCCAGCCAAGCCCAGCCACGTGGATGGTAAAGGCAGGGTTTTCAAGTGCTAGGAGACAAAAGACCAATTCATTGACGTAAAAAAACCGAATTAGGCAAAGCATGCTTTTCTACAAATATTTTCTACAAAATATTATTTTTATTGCATTTTTATTTTTAAGAATTATCATAATGCAGCAGTTCTAAGATCTTAATAAAACAATTACGATATTAAATTGCACAAAGTTTTGGAAGGTGCTTTCCAAAATATCTTTCAATTTTGTTTTGTGCATTGTTACCCGCCTGATCGTAAAATGTTACTTAAAACTTCCAAATTGTTACTTTTTTTGTACATTAAAGAAAGCTACAGATCTAAGCCAGGAAAAAAAGAGTCTCTTAAAATGACAATTTAAGCCCCAAAGTTCCAAGCCTTTTAGAAAATTAAAATAAGCCCACTTTTAAAAGACACTTATCTTTCCCCAAATTGGCCGTAAAAGAGGCCACTTGAAAAGTCTGGCTCTTTCTATAGGTACAGTCAAATCTCAATATAACGATAATATCCGTCAGCAGCAAACCTATTGTTATATTGAGACTTATCGCTATATTGAGACTTTGAGGATACTGCCTGTATGAGTATAC
>JAAUYM010046974.1_pt1 | contig 14289 bp, 19 predicted proteins | sample 7278001 | NCBI WGS metagenome assembly JAAUYM01 (sample SAMN14350224, study PRJNA611818) | marine sediment metagenome | isolation source: surface marine sediment (1.8m) | place: French Polynesia: Moorea | collected 2018-08
AGGCCGAACGTCAGGCATTCAGGGAAGCACGCAGGGCAAAGATCATCGACAAGTTTGATGCAAATAGTGACGGAAAGTTAAGTGATGCGGAAAAAGAAAAAGCGCGTGCAGCATGGAGTAAATTTCGCGACAGGCGTCATCAATTCAGAGAACGTCAAGGTAACGTTGCCGGTAGTTCCTGAGCATTCGATAATAGATAGCGGATTTGTGAAAGCACAGCATTTGATACAGGAGAATCGCTCTGCACAATCAACAGGAATTGGATGCCTTTCTGGCCAGTGTCGAGCGGCGAGCATTCCGGATGGCAGAGATTGCCACTGGGAACAGGGATGAGGCGCTGGATATCCTGCAAGATGCCATGATGAAACTGGTCGAACGCTATGCAGATAAACCGACAGCAGAATGGGGGCCTTTATTTACCTCCATTCTGCAAAGTCGTATCAAAGATTGGTATCGACGGCATAAAGTGCGTCGCGGTGTGTTTGCCTGGTTTTCTAGACAGGAGAACCAGGCTGATGATCCTGTCGAGGCTGCACATGACGAAAATGTGCTTACGCCTGAACAATCATTACAGGCAAACCGTCGTGTAGATGTACTGGAGCATGCATTACGCGCTTTGCCATTGCGTCAGCAACAGGCATTTTTGCTAAGAAATTGGGAAGGGTTAAGTGTTGAAGAAACAGCGCAAGCCATGCAGTTATCAACCGGTAGTGTAAAGACACACTATTCAAGGGCAATACATAGCCTGCGAGAAAGGCTTGGTGATCACTGGAGTCAAACATGACAGATAACGACAAACTGGAACGTGAGATAAATATCGCATTAAAGCAATCGGCTGACGCTATTGATGCAGAAACACTGTCAAGAATCAGACAGGCTCGGACACGTGCCATACAACAAACCGAAGTAAAACAGGTTAACTGGTTTGGGATCATGTCCGGTGCCGTTGCGACAGCCTGTGTCATGGTTTTTATTGTGTTGTTGTTGACTGGTAATGATCCGCTAATGCAAACAATGCCTGTTGAAGATATCGAACTGGTGACCGTGCTAGATGAACTTGAACTCTATGAAAATCTCGAGTTTTTCCAGTGGCTGGACGAATATGAAAGCTAGCTTGCTATTGTTGCTGTTTTTTGCGGTGACGCAGGTGTTTGCCAATGATGGCATTGCTTGGGAGAGCCTAACAAAAGAGCAACAGACTCTATTACAGGAACTACAAAGTGACTGGGACGACTTGCCCTTGTCACGGCAGCAGCGACTGGCCAATGGCGCTGAACGCTGGGCAGCAATGAGCGATGAAGACAAGCGCGTGACGCGTGACAGGATGCAACGCTGGCAACAGCTGCCGGAGGAAGAAAAGCAAGCGTTGCGTCAACAATTCCAACAGTTTAATAACTTGAGTCCCGAGCAACAGCGAGCATTGCGGCAACGCATGAAGTGGTTTCAGGAACTGCCCGATGACCAGCGTGCCGCGTTACGAAAACGCTTTATCGATATGACGCCTGAGCAGCGCCGTGAATTTCGTGAGAAAATGAAACGGTTCAGAACAGCAATGCGCGAACGTTTGCAGGCAATGCCGCCGGAGCAAAGGCGAGAACTGCGCCAGAAAATCCAGTCGATGTCGCCAGAAGAACGCCGTCAGTATTTTCGAAAACAGTTTGAACAACGCAAGCCTGAGCCAGAAGCGACTGAAAGTCGGTAAGTCACGTGTCTAGTTGTGATTGACGTTAATTACAGCTAACAGTATGTCGCAGAGTTTGCCACCCACCGCCATTGCAATCACAAATGGTATGGCTTCTTGCCAGTTGATTAACAATGCGGCTAGCGCAGGACCGGGGCAATAACCTGCCAGCCCCCAACCACAACCAAACAGAGTTGCGCCAAGCAGTAATGATTTATCCAGCTGCTGTTTGACCGGCAGTTCAAACTTATCTGCCAGGACAGGTGCGGTCCGTTTTAGCGTTATTGAATAAAGCGGTAGTGCTACCGCTAATGCGCCTGCCATGACCAGTGCGAGGCTAGGGTCCCAATTTCCAGTTATATCAAGAAACGCCAGCACTTTTTCCGGATTGACCATTTGTGACAGGTTAAGTCCGAAACCAAACACAATACCGCTAAACAACGCTGTAATCCCGGTTTTCATATCAGGTTGAATACATGCCGAACACACCACGTGACGAGAAAACCTGACAACATGAACGTCAGTGTGGCAACAATAGAACGTAACGACAGCCGGCTGATACCACAGATACCATGGCCACTGGTACAGCCTGAGCCAAGTCGTGTGCCAAAACCGACCAGCAAGCCAGCGACTATAAGCAGCGGTAGTGGAAAGCCGTGTCTAACGCTTTCATCAACAACCGGGACTAACCTGAAAAAAGCGGTTCCCAGCAGCAGTCCTGTGAGAAACAACCACTGCCAGGACTGTACATGAAGGCGCAGGCTGTTATGAAAGATGCTGCTAATTCCGGCAATACGTCCATTCAGTAATAACAGCAGACTTGCTGCAAGACCAATCAGCATGCCACCGATGAGTGCGCTAAAAGGTGTGAAGGTTGTCGCCATATGTGATGCCCTTGATCAATAAACGAGGTAGGCAATACCCAGTAGCACTAAACCAATGATAAAGACGACTGCACTATAGCGTCTTAGCAGCAACTGCCGTCCAGACTCGGTAAAGAGATCAAACAGATAATTAAACAAGCCAAGTAACCCGGCGATGAGTGCAATAACAGACAGTGTTTCCAACGGCTGATCGGGACGCAGAAACTTTAATGATTGGCTATGAGCAATTTCATCCCAGAAAACGATAGTAACCAGCATCTCGATAACACCAAGACAGCCGAGCAACAGTAATATGTCAATAAAACCTATAGTGGCTGGTTTGTCTTGTTGCATGCTAGGCGGTAGTTGGCGCAGTTTTGCCTGGATCCTTATTCGCGGTTTTGCCTGCTATTTTTGACTATTTGCCTGGCGAGTTTTTTTACCTGGGCATCATACAGAGCGAGCTCGCCACCAGTCTTGACGGCCATTAACGAGATGCGTGCCAGCAGTATTAACAGTAGCAGTTCTACCACCCACGCAACAAAATAGGAAACACGTATGTTGTTGGCGTCATTTTTGAGTGCAGCGGTCTTGGCCTGGGTTATTGATGGTTCTTGCTGTTGCTCATCTTCTCCCATCAGTGTCTGCTTTAAAGGCACCAGGCTTTTGTCGATGTTGGATCCGCGTTCAATAGCTACGGCTATTCTTTCGATATTTTCCGGGTTTTTATACAGGGCAAGCGCCTCGTTGAATACCTGGATGGCAATCCAGAGACCAATGAACAATAACACTAATCCGCAAAGTCTGACGATAATGCCAAGTATGGTGTCGGTTGCGTCACTAAATGATTGCATATTTGTTTCTTCGGCCAACTCCGTTGGCTCCTCTTTCTTGTTATTGAAATTATACTGACCCATTATAATGCAGGTATTAACCCAGTTTATCCTTGACTGATATCGTCATTGTAGCCTGTAATCAGTGATTATATGAACCAGCTCTCACAACTGATCGTCACATGTCGTGTTTGTTAATTACCTGGTAAAACGATTCCTGAGCTCAATCCTGGTCTTATTCGGGATCGTAACGCTTGTCTTCATGTTGATTCACCTGGTGCCAGGCGATCCCATCGAAGTCATGCTGGGAGAGTCAGCGCGACCTGCTGACAGACAAGCGTTAATTCAAGCGCTCGGCATGGACCAGCCTTTGTTACAGCAATGGTGGCAGTATATTGTTGGTGTGCTGCAGTTCGACCTCGGACAATCCCTGCATTCGCGCCAGGCAGTCAGTCAGTTATTACTGGAGCGTTTACCGGCAACGTTACAGTTGAGCATCGCCAGTCTGCTTGTTGCGATAGCGCTTGCAGTACCGCTGGGCATCATTGCGGCAGTGTATAAAGATTCGATCTGGGACCGCCTGGCCATGGCATCAGCAATGCTGGGTGTCTCCATTCCCAACTTTGTTATGGGTCCATTACTGATCATCGTGTTCGCACTTTCGCTCGGATGGTTCCCGGTAAGTGGTCGAGAAGAATGGTCAGCCATTGTGTTACCTGCGGTAACACTGGGATCAGCATTGGCTGCAATTCTGTCTCGTATGGTGCGCGCATCAATGCTGGAAGTGCTGCAGGAAGAATATATCCGGGCTGCGCGTGCACGTGGTTTGACTGAAGCACAGGTGTTGCTTGTTCATGCATTACGAAATGCTGCCTTGCCTGTTATCACGATACTTGGCATGCAGTTTGGCGCTCTGTTGGCAGGCGCTGTCATCACAGAAACGATTTTCTCATGGCCGGGCATTGGTCAACTGCTGATTGAGTCAATACAAAAGCGCGATTATCCAGTGGTGCAGGCCTGCGTTCTGCTAATCAGCGCTACTTACGTGATCGTGAACCTGCTTACAGATTTGCTGTATGTTGCAATCGACCCAAGGATAAGACTGGAATGATACGAACCTGGTTTTCCGTTCCCGTTATCGTTATGTCAGGTTGGTTAGTGCTGGCATTGCTTGCAGGTTTACTACCTTTGCATCCCGATCAAATTGCGTTGGAGAAAATTCTACAACCACCTGGCATGCATGCATGGTTTGGATGTGATGACCTTGGTCGCAATATTGGTGACAGACTCATCATGGGCGCACGTACTTCACTGACGGTCGCGATTACCGTGGTAGCAATATCACTCTTGATCGGTACCACGCTTGGTATGTTGGCGGCATGGCGTGGCGGTATCTACGACAGGATACTGGTGATGATTATTGATTTATTCATTGCCTTTCCCGGTATCTTGCTCGCTATCGCGCTGGCGGGGTTACTGGGGCCTGGTTTGATGAATGCGGTAATTGCCTTGTCACTGGTTAGCTGGGTTGGTTTCGCGCGGCTTGCCCGTGTACAGACACTTGCTGTTAAGCAAAGGGATCACATTACTGCAGCAAGAGCGCTAGGCACAGCGTCGCATCATATTGTAATTCGGCATGTGTTACCTTTAATAACGGCACCCTTGATCATTGAAGCGACATTTTCCTTTGCAGGTGTGGTCATAGCTGAGGCGGGACTGTCATTCCTCGGGTTGGGTGTGCAACCACCAGCATCTTCATGGGGTAGCATGATCCGAGACGGAACAGCATATATGTTGATCGCACCGCATATGGTCTTGGCGCCGGGTTTTGCTATTCTGTCGCTGGTAATCTGTATCAATCTGCTTGGTGACCGCTTGCGCGACAGGCTGGACATAAGGGATATAAGTGAAAAGTGATTTCATATGGAATTAATCATTCATGACGACTAAATCAGCATTGGGGCCGGTGATGCTGGACCTTGTTGGCATAGAGATGGATGCCGAGGAACGGGAAGTATTACAGCATCCGTTGGTAGGCGGTGTAATCCTGTTTTCCAGAAATTATGAATCACCGCAACAGCTTGCCGCGTTAACAAAAGCAATTCATGCATTGCGCCAACCTCATCTGCTCATCGCGGTTGATCATGAGGGCGGTCGCGTGCAGCGATTCAGGAATGGATTCAGTCATCTGCCTTCGTGTCAGAAGATAGGCATGGTTGAAAAACCGGATGGTTCGGGACAACTGGCTGAGGAAGCGGGCTGGTTAATGGCTGCCGAACTGTTGGCAGTGGGAGTCGATTTCAGTTTTGCCCCGGTGCTGGACCTCGGCGGCGATATTAGTGAAGTCATTGGTGACCGCGCTTTTCATACCGATCCTGTACAGGTTTATCATCTGGCGCGCGCGTATATGAAAGGTATGAAGTCAGCGGGCATGGCAGCGGTTGGCAAGCATTTTCCCGGACACGGCTCCGTGGTCGAGGATTCTCATGTCGCTGTTCCCCATGATGAACGTGATTTTCAGGATATCAGCATGAAAGACCTGGTGCCATTTGAACGCATGATCAAAGATGGCTTGCCTGCGTTGATGCCGGCCCATGTTATATATCCAGCTGTAGATAATCTGCCGGCCGGTTTTTCAGCAGTATGGTTACAACAGATCTTGCGCAGGCAACTGGGTTTCCAGGGAACTATTTTCAGTGATGATTTAAGCATGGCTGGCGCCGAGGTTATTGGTGACTATCCTGAACGGGCAGAAGCTGCCATGCAGGCTGGCTGCGATATGATACTTGCCTGTAACAATCGTGAAGGCGCGATTGCCATTATTGATAACGCCAATATCGAGAGTAGTGCAGAATCACGCTCGCGGTTAATTCGAATGCATGGGCAATTCAAACAGGATCTCGAGCAGCTTCAGCAAACGACAGTATGGCAACAACGTTCGGACAAACTGTGCAAGCTCGAAAGAGAACCTGAGTTATCACTCGGTTATGATGAAACTATCTAGTTGCTTGTTCCTGCTAGGCACCCTGTATAGCTTTTCGCAAGCGCAGGCTGCCAGTTTACCGTCCACTGAATGTGAGCCACTGGTCGAGACAAATGCTCCGCGTGAAGAGATTCCCTATTCTGATGGTTTACTTTGGCAAGTGAGCAAAAACGGAAAATCACTGGGACATGTATTTGGCACAATTCATATATCCGATGTCGAGGTGACAACGCTACCAGCACCAGTCAGCAAGGCTTTGTTAGCCGCTGATCATTTTGCCATGGAAGCACTGCCCGAAGCTGACCAGATGCTGTTGTTATCACAGATGATGTTTTTCCTCGATGGGCGACGTTTGAATGATGTTGTCGATCCAGACATATATACAAGCACTGTAGAGATACTGGCAGGTTACGGTATGGGCCCGGAGTCTGTATCGGTGATGAAACCATGGGCCGCATTTTTAATGATGAACTACCCGCCTGATACCGGTGAAGCACTTGATTTAGTATTACTATCTATAGCGCAGGAAAATGGTGCGTCGGTTAACGGCCTTGAATCACTGGCCGAGCAAGGTGAAATATTTGATCAGATGAGCATTGATGAACAGGTTCAATTACTTGTTGATAGCGTCTGTCACTACGATGTCGTTAAGGCCGATTTCGTTGTAATGAAGGAACTATATCTTAAACGCGATCTGGGCGGTCTTCATCACCATGTTAATCGCTTTAGTAATATTGAAGAACAGTTATATAAAGATTTAATGCAACGTTTGATTGTCGATCGTAATCATGCCATGGTTGGTCGAATGCTGGGGTTATTCGATAGAGGTCAGGCGTTTATAGCTATCGGTGCGTTGCATTTAGGTGGTGAAGACGGTGTACTCTCGTTACTGGCAGCACAAGGCTTCGATATTTCTCCTGTTTTCTAGTTTATTCTCAAGGGTTCAACATGAATTTCGATGACATTCTTAATACCGTTGATGCTTATTTCAGGAAAGAAACCTGGATAGTGCAGGATTTTATCATTGTATTTAGCACAGCTTTGCTGAGCTGGATTTATAAAAAATTTGTTAGTCGTTTGTTGAGTAAGGCGAAGAATACACGCACCGCCTGGGACTTTGCGTTGCTGAACTCGGCCGAAAAGCCAATTAGCCTGTTAATCTGGCTAATCGGACTCTGTTTTGCCGCCGATATTATCAAGCACAAAACGGGCGCAGCAATTTTTGACGCAGTCGATCCTATCAGATCGGTCGGCGTAATCGTTCTTATAGCCTGGTTCCTGGTGCGCTTTGTTGCTCGCGCTGAGAGCATCATTTTTGAACGCAAGCTCCAAGACGATCCTTCTTTCGACCGGACAACGGCCGATGCAATCGCGAAATTAATCAGGGTTTCTGTCGTAATTACAAGTGGCCTGGTGATACTGCAAACACTTGGCTACAGCATTTCCGGTGTGCTCGCCTTTGGAGGTATCGGGGGCATTGCCGTTGGCTTTGCAGCACGTGATATGTTGGCGAATTTTTTTGGTGGACTGACGATTTACCTTGATCGGCCGTTCTCGGTCGGTGACTGGGTACGTTCGCCGGACCAGGATATTGAGGGTACGGTAGAACATATTGGCTGGCGCGTCACGACGATACGTACCTTTGATAAGCGACCTCTGTACGTGCCAAACGCGACCTTTACCAGTATCTCGGTTCAAAACCCGTCGCGCATGACCAATCGGCGTATCAAGGAAGTCATCGGTATACGTTACGATGATGCCGCAAAAATGCGTGTAATTACCGAGGACGTTAAAAAGATGCTGGACGAACATGATGATATCGATCATAACCAGATAGTTATGGTCAACTTCGATGAGTTTGCCGCATCATCGCTTAACTTTTTTATCTACTGTTTGACCAAGACCACTGTCTGGGCCGAGTACCATGCTGTTAAACAGGATGTGATGCTCAAGATTATCGATATTATCGATGCACATGGTGCCGAGTGTGCTTTTCCAACGCGTACGCTACATGTACCGGATAGCCTGATAATGAACAGCGAACAAGGTCAGGGGACTTAATACAACCGGAGTTGGTAATGTACTTGCGTCGGCCTGTTTTGCTTGTAATCTAGCGGCATGGAATACACGTTTACAAAAATGCAGGGTATAGGCAACGACTTCGTTGTTTTTGATACCTTCAATCAGCCAATTACCCTGACGCGTGAACTCGTTCGTCGAATCGCGAATCGGAATTATGGTATCGGTTGCGATCAGGTCCTGTTGCTGGAACCGGCACAGGAAATGGCGGATGTTCGTTACCGCATTTTTAATTCAGATGGCGGCGAAGTCATGCAATGTGGCAATGGCGCTCGCTGTGCGGCAATCTATTTACGGGCCAAGGGGTTGGTCAACAAGCGTACCATTACTGCAGAAACCGGTGCCGGCCAACTGATACTTCAAATTGAGGAAGATGGTAATGTCACGGTCAACATGGGCGTGCCAGAATTCGAACCGGCAAATATTCCACTACAGGTCGACAGCAGGGAGGATAGTTACCTGCTAACACTCGAAGATCAGCAACTCGAGTTTGGCGCTGTTGCAATGGGCAATCCCCATGCTGTTATCACCGTTGACGATGTCGACAGTGTAGCGGTTCACGAGCTCGGTCCTGCAGTGCAGGCTAGCGGCATGTTTCCTGATGGCGTGAATGTCGGGTTCATCGAGATTATTAACCGACAGTCATTCAAGCTGCGTGTCTATGAACGCGGCGCTGGTGAGACACTTGCCTGTGGCAGTGGTGCTTGCGCTGCCATGGTTATTGCTTGCCAGCAGGGGTATCTGGAAGGGACAATAGATGCAGAACTGCAAGGTGGACATCTGTCACTACGCTGGGCAGGTGAGGGCGAACCCGTTTACATGAGTGGGCCTGGAGACATTGTATTTGAGGGGACAATAGAGATATGAGTGCACCGGAACAACAGAATGAGCAAAAAGCAGGTATCACAGACGATATGCTGCTTGACTACCTGCAGCGCAATCCTGATTTCTTTAACAAGCATCCGTCAGTGCTGGCTGAATTGGAGATACCACATGAACATGGTGGCGCTGTCTCTTTGGTTGAGAAACAGGTTGCCGTATTAAGAGAACAAAATCAGCAAACCAGGAAAAGGTTGCACGAGCTCATCGAAATCGCCAGGCAGAACGAGGAGCTGGCACGCAGGATGCACAAGCTGGCGTTGACATTGATGGACGCCGGAGACCCACGCGATGTATTCGGCACCATCTATGACAACCTGAAAAAGAATTTTCATGCGGACAGGGCGGTAGTAAGACTGTTTGCCGAGCCTGCATTTGTTGATAGTTTTCCGACGGATGAGTTTGCCGGTAAGGAGGCAGCCGAGCGTAGTTTGTTCAAGGGCATCATTGATAAACGTATGCCGCTCAGTGGACGCATGAAACATCAGCAACAGGTTTTCCTGTTTGGTGATGACGGCGATGAAATTGCTTCATCGGTACTGGTGCCACTGCATGGCGACGGCTGGGGCGGCATATTGGCAATAGGCAGTTTTGACGCAGAGCGATTCCAGCCAGGCATGGGCGTCGAACTCCTCGCTAACCTGGGCGAAATACTTAGCTTTATCCTGAAGCCATGGATAAAGGAAAGCTAAGCCACAACAGCCATACGACGTGAACGCCGCCGCTCAGGAACAGTTCGACAGTTTTCTTAAACACCTGCACCACCTTTCGCAGCACTCATCGCAGGCCTACCGACGTGATATCAGGCACCTGCAGAACTATTGTGAGCAGCATAATATCGACACATGGTCAGAGCTGGATGGCCGTATGTTGCGAGGTTTTGTTGCCTGGCGTCATCGTCAGGGTATTAATGGACGCTCACTGCAGCGTAACCTGTCAGCAATCAGAGCATTTTTTCGTTACCTGTTGAAACAGGGTATCGTCAAGGTAAATCCTGCCGAGGGAATCACTGCTCCCAAATCCGAAAAAAAATTACCCAGTGTGTTAGACGTTGATCAGACCCAGCAACTGGTAGAGATAAAGGAAAATGACCCACTGTCACTACGCGACCGTGCCATGCTGGAACTGATTTATTCGTCAGGCTTGCGATTATCCGAGTTAACCGGGCTGAATCTAGCGCACGTTGATATGGCTGATAGATTGATTACCGTTACTGGCAAGGGCAATAAAACGCGTACCTTACCGATCGGACAACATGCGCTGGATTCCTTGCAGGCATGGCTGAAAGCGAGACAGGCATTGGTAGCAGAAGATGAAACGGCGTTGTTTGTCAGCCAGCGAGGCAAACGCATCAGCACGCGTAGCGTGCAGCTACGGCTTAAACAGTGGGCAATCAAACAGGGATTGCCCAACCACGTGCATCCACATATGTTGCGTCACTCGTTCGCCAGTCATTTACTAGAGTCCAGTGGGGATTTGCGCGCGGTGCAGGAACTGCTTGGCCATGCTGATATCAGTACGACCCAGGTTTATACACACCTCGATTTCCAGCATCTGGCACAGGTCTACGACAAAACTCATCCACGAGCCCAGAAAAAAACACCGGATAAATCCGAATAGCCCTTGTACAGGGTGAATTCGCCCTTATCTATTTAAGTAACTGGCTGAGCTCAGGTACAATTCGCTTCCCCCGATTTAACTAGGCTGGAGAACATCTTGGAACAATACCGTGGAACCACCATCCTGTCCGTACGCAGGGACGATCACGTTGTCATTGGTGGCGATGGCCAGGTTTCTCTTGGCGATACCGTGATGAAGGGCAACGCCCGCAAGGTTCGGCGCCTGTATAACGACCAGATACTGGCTGGTTTTGCTGGTGGTACCGCCGATGCCTTTACGCTGTTTGAACGTTTCGAAGCCAAGTTACAAAAGCACCAGGGCCATTTAATGCGATCTGCAGTCGAGCTGGCGAAGGATTGGCGCACCGATCGCATGTTGAGAAGGCTGGAAGCCATGCTGTGCGTGGCTGATAAAACGACATCACTGATTATTTCCGGTAATGGCGATGTGATTGAGCCCGAGGACAACATCATGGCGATAGGCTCAGGTGGACACTATGCCAAATCGGCAGCGTTGGCGTTGCTCGAGAACACTGATCTGGGTGCAAGGGACATTGTTGAAAAAGGACTCACCATTGCAGCCAATATTTGTATCTACACAAATACCAGTCTAACCATAGAAGAACTTTGATTTTTAATGCGCTTTTCTCCCACCTCTTTGTCAGAGTCGTGCTCGAACCCTCATGTATTAATTATACATTCCGTTCCTGCGCGCGCCCCTTCCGCGATCTGAAAGAAACCACTATTAAAAATCTCGAACTTTAATTTGTTTACTGTTGATATATAGAAGTTATGACTACATTGACCCCACAAGCCATAGTATCGGAACTAAACAAACATATTATCGGGCAGGAAGATGCCAAACGCGCTGTTGCGATTGCGCTCAGAAACAGATGGCGACGTGCCCAGGTCGATGCGACGGTAAGAAATGAAATTACGCCGAAAAATATTTTAATGATTGGTCCTACCGGCGTTGGCAAGACAGAGATCGCAAGGCGTCTGGCCAAGCTGGCGCAAGCACCGTTTATCAAGATCGAGGCAACCAAGTTTACCGAGGTTGGTTATGTAGGCAGGGATGTCGAATCGATCATCCGGGACCTGGCTGATGTTGCCATCAAGCAAACTCGTGAAATAGAACTGGAGAAAGTAACTGACAAGGCACACGACGCGGCTCTGGAGCGAGTACTTGATATATTGTTGCCACCTGCGCGAATGGCGGGCGAAGAAAATGACAATACGTCTGTAAATTCAACTCGTACCAAGTTCCGTCAGATGATCCTCGAAGGCAAGTTTGATGACAAGGAAGTGGATGTTGAATTAAATGCGCCGAACATTGGTGTTGAGATTATGGCGCCGCCTGGCATGGAAGAAATGACCAGTCAGCTACAGGGCATGTTCCAGAATATTGGCGATGGCAAGAAGCAGACCCGTAAATTGAAAGTGAAGGACGCGGTCAAGATGTTGTCCGAAGAAGAAGCGGCAAAGCTCATAAACGAGGATGATATAAAAGCGCTTGCCATCGAGAGTGTAGAACAAAACGGTATCGTCTTTCTTGATGAACTCGACAAGGTGACGCGGCGTTCCGAAAGTAGTGGGCCGGACGTGTCACGCGAAGGGGTACAGCGAGACCTGTTACCACTTGTTGAAGGAAGCACGGTATCAACAAAATATGGCATGATAAAAACAGACCATATCCTGTTTATTGCGTCCGGTGCTTTCCACCTTGCCAAACCATCCGATTTAATACCAGAGCTGCAGGGGCGTTTGCCAATACGAGTAGAGCTAAGCGCATTGAGTACTGATGATTTCATGCGTATCCTGATTGAACCTGATGCATCATTAACTGAACAGTATTCATTACTAATGGCAACAGAAGGTGTCGAACTGATCTTTACCGAGGACGGTATTCGTCGAATTGCAGAGATCGCATGGCAGGTGAATGAGTCAACGGAAAATATTGGCGCCCGTCGATTACATACGGTGATGGAACGGTTACTAGAAACGCTGTCGTTTGATGCAGCCGATCGCGATGGGCAAACGGTATCTATTGATGCAGCTTATGTTAACGAACATCTTAACGAGCTGGCTGAAGATGAAGATTTAAGTAGATATATACTGTAATAAATGAAGTGATAATAATGCCTGAAAACAAGCCACAACCAGTATCAATAAAACTACATAAACAGTCACGGTATCTCGAGCTTGACTATGAAGATGGCAGTCATTTTGAATTACCCTGCGAGTACTTACGGGTTTTTTCGCCGTCGGCAGATGTAAAGGGGCACGGGCCCGGACAGGAAGTACTGCAAACCGGTAAGGAACAGGTCAATATTAATAATGTAGAGCCAGTTGGTAACTATGCCGTAAAGCTGGTTTTTGATGATGGACACAACACGGGCCTTTATACCTGGACTTACCTTTATGAGCTTGGCTCTGATCAGGAAGCCAACTGGGCCGAATATCTGGACAGGCTCAAACAGGCCGGGCATGAACGCAAACATGACTGAGCAACAAACAACTGATTTTGGCTACCAGAAAGTCAGCACCAGTGAAAAAACACAGCGTGTAAGGCAGGTTTTTTCATCTGTTGCATCTGAATATGACTTGATGAATGACCTTATGTCGTTTGGCGTTCATCGTCTGTGGAAAAGACACGCTGTACATCTGTGTTCAATCAAAAAAAACGATCATGTACTCGATCTTGCCGGTGGCACCGGCGATATTGCTGCGCTTATCCAGCCACAGCTTGGCCCTGACGGAAGCCTGACTATTTGTGATATTAATGCCGAAATGCTTCAGCATGGGCGTGACCGCTTTATTAATGAAGGCAAGATTAAGGCTATAGACTATGTGCAAGCGAATGCCGAGGTACTGCCATTTGCTGACAATAGTTTTAACTGTATTACCATCGCCTTTGGTCTAAGGAACGTCACTGATAAAGAAAAAGCACTTCGTTCCATGTACAGCAAACTGCGTTATGGCGCTCGCATCATGGTACTGGAGTTTTCCACTATTGCAGTGCCTTTACTGCAGAAGTTATACGATACCTATTCGTTCAAGGTGATACCTAAAGTAGGTAAACTTGTTGCGAAAGACGAGGACAGCTATCAGTATCTTGTTGAGTCCATTCGTATGCATCCTGATCAGGAAAAACTTAAATCTATGATGGAGTCTGCGGGATTCGAAAAGGTTTCCTACCTAAACCTGTCGGGTGGAATCGTGGCGATTCATCGTGGTTACAAACTATGAGTGAAGCACCTGACAAAGACGAATTTAACTGGGTGCAACACCTGCAAAAGCTGGTCAATAACGCGCTGGCGCTGGATGAGGAAACACTGCTCGCCTTACAACA
>JAAUYM010116543.1_pt1 | contig 14285 bp, 15 predicted proteins | sample 7278001 | NCBI WGS metagenome assembly JAAUYM01 (sample SAMN14350224, study PRJNA611818) | marine sediment metagenome | isolation source: surface marine sediment (1.8m) | place: French Polynesia: Moorea | collected 2018-08
CTCCTCCTCCTCCTCCTCCTCCTCCTTCTCCTCCTCCTCCTCCTCCTCTTCCTCCTCCCCCCTTTTTTTCAAGAAGGAAGTGAGAAGAGAACTTTGTTTGTTGCAGTGATCCATTTGTCATTGTCCCTAGGAAGGAATTTGCTTTGCCTCCTCGGCTTCTTCATCTTTTAACTATTCTGCTACTCACTCTTTCTCTCTTTCTCCGCAAATATGTTTTCGAAAAACAACTCTGTATCACTCTGATGAATTTGCCTGTTGTCTAGAGGGTAGAATGAGGGATTTTCGAGAAATTCAACTTTTTTGCCACGTGGTACCTGGTACGGCCTAATGGACTTTTTCCCCCAAAGAGGAATTTTGTCTACTCTTTAAATATGCAGATGACACGTGGATTCGATAGCTCTTTCCTCCTGATTCAGCAGTCCTGGAGCGCCAGAATGCCAAAGTCGATGAATTATAGTACGTAGCACATACATCACCAACCACTTAATTTACTTGTTTGTAAAAGGAATTGTTCGAGAAATTGGTGGATGTGAAAATGCCGTTGTTGTTGTTGTCTTCATTTAAGAGTGCGTGGACGCCATTGCGCCACGACTCAGCGCAGATGTGGAAAAAATTGGGACGGAAAAGAGTGACAGCAGCAGCAGAAGCAAGACCATTTTTCGGGGAAAAAAATAAGGGAAAGAAAGAGAGGGAGGAGGGAGATGAAGCAAAACTGGGTCGCTTTGCGCGTCCCTTTTTCCTCCCCCCCCCTCTCTCTAATTCCTGCTCTCGCGCCATGAATGCATCTGCTTCGCTGGCAAAAAAAGCTGAAAATCTCAAAACCATTTGTTTACTACTACGTACGTACTGCATCAGGGATTCCCCGCCTCCCCCACAACAACAAAAAACATTTGAGAAACCTCATAAACACTGAAAAATTTAGCTTATTCGAGAAATCAAACTAGTACATAAGTAACTAGATACAGCGAGTTTTTCATGCGGAGAAACACATCATCGAACACAACATTTATGGCAACATTTTTTCGAGGTGCCTGGCCCGAGCTTCACAGGTACGGGCAAAAGAAGGTTGAAAACCCCTGCCTGCCTGCCTCCCCCTGCTCCTTTCCGACAGTCACCCCCTCCACAGCTGCGTAGTTTATCTGAGAAAGAGGGAGGGAGGGGGAGAGAGAGCGAGAGAAGTGGGTCACGATCAATGGAAAGAGGAGGAGGGTGGGAGGGAGAGAGAGAAAGCAGTCATCTTCTTCAGTTTCGCTTTCCATATCGAGCGTAGTCCCAAGGGAGAAAGAAGAGAGCAAGGGGGGGGATGAGGGCAGGCAGCCAAGACAGGAGGGAGGGAGAGAGGGAGGGGGAGAGCAGAGGTAAAAATCATGACACAGTGCTCAGGGAGGGTGAAGTGAAGAGGGAAGGGAGAGGAGGGGAAACTTTCGATGGAGGTTGCTCTTGTGCTCTTGTGCTACTACAAGTTTTCTGGGCAGTCCCATCTTACACATTTCATCTTGCTTTTTTTCAAAAGCATATGGAAAAATCTTGTACTACCTATTTCTTTCTCGCCATTATAAGAACTAAGTAACTAGTACCACCACGACACAAAAGTAGAGCAAGACAGATGAATCATGCTTTCTTCCTTCCTTGCTTCGATCCTGCCAGAACAGCCTCCTCCTCCTCCTCCTCCTCCCCCTCCTCCTCCCTCCTCCCCTTGACACACACACCCTCCCTCCCTCCCTTCCACATACACTTCGATCTCTTTTCCCTTCTTCTGCTCCAGCTGTGTAGTACAATCCTCCCCCTCTCCCCTCCCCCTCCATCCACCTTTCTCTTCCCCCTCCTCCCACATTCTGAATGCCTCATTGCTGAGCATAGAACACTGATTTTCCTCCTCCTCCTCTTCTTCCGTCGTCTTATCGATTTGAGAGAGGGGACAAAAAAGAGAAAGAGAGCGAAAGTTCTCTGTCTCAAAGCATCATCATCTTTTCATTTTGTGAAAATGAAATTACGTGCCCTTTCGTCGTCACGGAAGGCCGAGGTTGGAGAGTCAGCCGTCATCGCAAAATTAGTTCGGTTGCATCATGTCCGGGAGGAGAGGGAATGGAAAAGGGAGCCGGAACTGCGACTGGCGTCGCGACGATCACGCAAGATGTAGGTACAGGACGTGTACTACCGCACTATGTACTTGTACTTGTGCAGTGGAACTTATTTCCAACTCTACTGTAGCACACTACAAGCAAAAATTCTGCCATATCAAACCTGCTGCACCAGGTGTAAAAATACCTTTAAAAAATTAAAACGTATTAACGTAGAGGCTCTTGAAACGTACTTTAGTTTGTACTGTACGGTACTACGTACTTTCCCCCGCCTGCTCTCCTGAGTGGAAGGGACCCCCATGAAGAAAAAGGGAGGAGGAAAGGAAGAAGGGAGGAAGGGAAAGTTGGATTAGTTAGACTCTCTTCTTCTTCTTTTTTTGTTGTTGTTACCCCGGTGGAGAGGAGGAGGAAGAAAATAGAGTCGATATCGTGTTTTTCTTCTCCCATCTGATCTTGGGTCCAATATTTCATGGAGATTATTCAGCGATTGAGAGAGCGACAGAGAGGAAGAGGGAGAGCGCGTGGCATGACAGGGAGAGGAGGAGAGACGGAAAAAGAAAGCAGGGTTGCCAGAGTGCGTTGGTGAAACCCCAGTTTTTATGGTTTGGGCTGGGGCTATTTTTTTTAACTTGGACTTGTTTTTCCTGCTGGGCCCCGATTTCTATTTTTTAAAATATAGGACTGGGAGACGGGCTAATTCAACTTTCCAACACGGCGTGGCAACCCTGAGCGCCCTCCTGATGCGATGCATTTCACGTCGATCAATTACACGCGCACGGCCAAGAAGAGACAGATTCTTTTTTTAATTCCATTCGCGTGACAACACTGACTTAGTCTACGAGTAACTGTGAAAGTATCAAGGTTTTCCTCCCTCTTTTCCCGCCAGCTTAACAACTACTTCAGTTGCTCACCAATTACGTACGTTGGAATATCTTTGATCACACCACAGCTAAGGCGAAAACGATCTGCACGTTTTTTTCCGCTGAAGTGTTGTTGACTCGTGTAGGAAGAAAGGAGCAGGAGGAGGCTGTTTTGCAGAGTGAGAGAGTCCTGATGCATCTCCAGTGCATATTACATGCATTCTCCCTCCCCTCTCCCTTTTTCCTCCTCCTCCTCCCTCTTAATGGAACCGCACATTAACGCTCTCTGCATGTGTGAGTGCGAGTGTGTGTGTGTGTGTGTGGCCTGTGTGTCCTCCTCCTCCTCCCCCCCGCCTACCACTCCTCCTCCTCCTCCTCCCCATTCGGTAGCTTCATCAAGATTAATGATGGCCAAGCTCTTCTACTACTGCTCGCATACTATGAGGAGGAGGGAGAGAGGAGGCATGTGTCACATTTCTCGCAGCAGATATCGGAGAGATGAGGTTTTATTTTTGACTTTTTATGCTACGATCGGAACAAAGTTATTAAAAAGCACTTCTGGCCTTCACTGCGTGTTTGCCAAACTCCTCTCCAAGCCATCCTGAAGCAGGCTTTAGGCAGTTATTAGTACAGATATTGTGCCTTAAGCACAGTAGAAATTCAATTTCAGCATGGAGAATTAATTAGCAAATATATTCAATTTTGGCAAAAAATTTTGGAGTTTGCAGTTCCTCATTGTGGCAAGAGAATTTGATTTAGGAAACGTATTATTGAACCTCTAATCGAACGTTTGACTCTGCTGACTCCTTGCGCATATACCGGTATTACCGGTATATGCGTGCCAATCCCGGAGGTTCCGACTGACTTTTCAAGGGTCCAAAGCCGTAAAAAAGCAGCAGAGGAAGCAAAAGAAAAATTGCACAAAAAAGAAGTAAAGTAGGGTGGGGGGGGGGGAGGAGAAGGAGGTGGAGAAAGAGTTGTCATGCTGTGAGTACAAATTGGTTTCTTCCTTCTCTTTTTTTTGCGAAAAAATCTGGTGTGTGAATTGAGTCTTCTCTCTCCTGCTGACGACTTCTCGCACATTTTTTTTAATCACAACTATTGTACTGTACTGTACAGTACTAGGGTGTACTAGTGTTCTTACACAATTACTTTTGACGGTCTGTAGGCAGTCAGCGGAGTCACGATCTTAAGACGTAAATTATGTTGGCCAACATGGGGAAAGATTAAACCACATCGTCATCGTCAACTCGAGATTTATTACGATGCAAGCAAAAACTAAGATACATTTGTACAGTTAAACAGGACAATTTTCCCATCATTTTACGTAGATTTTACTGAGATGTTATATCAAAATCGAGATATTACTGTACTACTGCGGCGCACTGCTAGGACTTGTGGTAGTCTAAGATTACAAACAATAAAGAGGGAGGTGAAAGACCACACGTCGTTAAAGGTCTGACACATCTCTCTCTCCTCTTTCTCTCTCTCGCCTACACCAGTGTTGCCAGTTTGGCTGATCGTTGGTGAGGTTTTTGAAATTTGGCCAATATTGGCTCTTGGGAGAGAAATTTTCAGTCAAATTCGGTAAATTTTTGAAAAACATATTAACAAAAATGCGCAAAAAACCTCTGTGTGCCGAATTCGGATTTAGCTCATTTACTACTGCCTGGCCAAATTTATACGACAAAAGAGTCTGGTGGATTTTGACTTTCCCGGATCTGCTAGCAACGCTGTGGCACACCATGGAAGGATCACTTTGGAAGGACTTAAAAGCCGATCTAATGTGGGGAGGAAAGGGAGGAGAGGTCAAGCGCCATTCTCACGAAGAAAGGTCAAAAAAGGAAGGGAGAAGAGGAGGGCAGAGTGGGGGGGGATCTTCTTTCGACCACTTTGAAACCCTGTCTTCCCAAAATTCCTATCTCCTCCTTTACCACACATATGCATGTCAGTGGGTCACGGACTTTGGAGGAAGGAAGGGAGGAGAGGGGGACTTTAACGGTTACACAGAGTCTCAGATTGTGGAAGGCGGGGACGGAGGAGGAGGAGGAGGAAATGTCCACCTTCTTTGATAACGTTTTCACCTCTGGCTTTTTTTTTTTTGGCAAGATGAAAGTCTTACCCGTGGGAAAAAATACGAAATTCACAAATTCTCCTTTTTTTAGAGACGCACTCAAAATAGCATGTTTGGAAGAAAGGAGTAATCACTTTCTATTTTCTCCTTCTCCTTTCCTTCCAATTCATTTCTATGAATGGAAATTTGGATAAAAAAAATATTCCTTGCGTAAAAGGAGGGAAGCGGGGGAAAATGAAAAAAAAATCTGAGATGTAGTACACAAAAATTTTCAATTTCGCCTCCGCAACAGTCACACCCATCAATCCGACAAACATCATCAATGTTTGCTTTCTGATCCTTCAAAAAACAGGGTTTTTTTCCAAAATAAAATCCTACTTTGCTGCTGCCGTTCTACGAATGGCTGCTCGCCATTGTGACCACATATTTCGAGAATCCACTGTACGCCAGTCGCCTCCGCATTTCGTGAGAATTTTTTTCCTCTCCATTCCCCCTCTTCGTCACACAGATCGAGAAAGAGAGACGCACAAACAATGAGAAGGAGGGATGAGAGAGAGAAGAAACTTTTTTGGGACCAGAAAAGAAAGATATCTTTTTTTCTCTTTCTTCGCCCCCCCCCCCCCGATTATTGATGATTGATTGGGCAGTTCTCTTTCGAACGGGGCGCTTTGGTGTGTATTTGTCTTGGGGTAGGAAAGAAGGGAGGAAGAGAAGGAGGCAGGGATAGAGGGACGAAAACTGGTCCTTCAGATCTGTGTTTGTGTCTATTTCTCTCTCTCTCTCTGTGTGTGTGATGGAAACAGTCGTCATGTTTCCCCCTTACTATATTCGACGAATTTTTTCTCCTTCCTTCACAATAATTGTTTGTGACATAAAAAAGCTTATTAGGTTGCGTTTCAAAACAAAATTTAGTCATGATAGAGCATTATAAAGTACTTGCATCTTTAACTCTTTTTTCCCGTCCCCTTCATTCAATTGGGTCAAATTTGACTTGATCACGTTATTCACAGGTGAGGTTGACGTGATGGAGTGTGGAATAATGTGGCTCCCGACCAGACACCGCCTCCTACATACAGAGACTCTTAGCCACATCACTGTAAACCGTCCACCTGGCAGCTCTGAAAGATTATCCTGGAGACCTTAAATAGACATTGACAATAGGGCCTGTTTCAGGTCGACAGAGCTGCTAGGTGACATGGCCAAGTGTCTGCTTTGCCACCCTTGTTTACTTGAGAGGTTCTGACGTGGCAATGGTAAAGTCTGGTCGGGTTGCAATTTGCCTCACAAGTGTCGCCGGCGCCATCATCACGAGGTGGTGTGTGATTTCCTTTTTCCCAACTGCTAGAAAGAGAGAGAAAATGGGAAAAAATGGTTCTTTTTCAGAATGTTTTAGAGCTCAGTTCAAAATTGTGTTGTATTTAAGAGTGGACTTCCAACAACAATGTACTGCCATAACAATGATGCTTTCATTCCAGGCACTTCCACTCCTTGGTAGATAGGCCAATTCCCTCATGTGGTGGTACTTTGGCTTTCAATTTGGAGTGCTCCAGAGGTGCCAAAAAATAACTGATACAATGACTAGCATGCAAGTAATTTAGATGACGCTGGAGCCATTATGAAATTAGATGCAGCTCTCCTCCCAGCCAAAGGATGACAATGTAGGAGTTTGTCCATCTGCTTTAGTTTTTGGGCATACCACCAGGCCAAACTACCCTGCAGAAGGCCACATAGTACCGGTACATCATATCATCTTGGATTTCAAGTAGAGTGATGCCATGTTGGGAAATTATTGTTAATTATTACCAAAATTATTACTTTGAATAATATTTTTAATGCTCTTTTGCTGGCTGACACTATTTTCTATGTAGTTCATTATGTCCCTATTGACATTTGGTTTGGGAACAGACTAGTCGTGAAAAAACAATCTGTGCTATCTTCTTCAATCGACTGTTGATCGAGAAATAATCTCTCTCTCTTCTTCAAACAACCTGGTCATATTCAGAGATTGGAATAAGAAGTGGCAGCTGCATCCTGCGGAGAGGCAGGGGAGAAAGAAACCAACACCATTGTCTCCATCAAGTAAATAAAAAAGTCAAGAAAAAGTCAGGAATTATGTAAGAAGAGATATAATGAAAATGTGTGAGAAACCTTGAAAAGTACAGTAGTTTGCATAAGTAAACTTCGTTCCAGGAGGAGAGGACAAAAAGAGCGGCGGCTGCGGCAGCGGAGACAGCGACGGCGGCGGCGGTCACGTGCGTGGCAAAGGAGGAGGAGGAGGAGGAGGAAGAGACACAAAAGATGAAAAGGCCGTTGTCAATCCCACCATTAGTCTCTCCTTCCCTCCTCCTCCCCTTACCTATTTTTCTCTTTAGGAAGAAAGGGAGAAAATGTGACATGGAGGTGGTAAAAAGTGCAGCCACCTGGGAAAGTAGGTGGGGAGGGGAGGAAGAAAAAAAGGTTGTAAGCAACGGGAGCTGCGCTCCTTTCTGTCTTAATCTCACCGCCGCGGTCGCCGCTGCCGCCGCCGCCGCCGCCACGGCCGCCAATAAAGAAGAAAGAAAGACTTGTACTTCACTCCTCTCTTTCCACTCTTTTTCTTGGATGAGGAGTCCTTCTTTCTCCCTCCCTCCCGTCCTGGAAATATCCGGGAAAGTAGAACAAAGTCACGGCGGCGGGACCGAAGAAAAGGAAACGTCTCCCATAGATTTTGTTGCTCCCGCAACTCCGTCTGGTTGTGCATCGTGGCGAAGATGACGTGTGTGTGCCTACGAGCCGTCACTGTTCGTCTTTTGCTGGTACTGCTACGTCGTCTGACCTCTTCCTAAACGCTGCCTGCACCAAGTTGCCTATGCCTACAAATGCATCTTTTACAGGGAGAGACACACACACATGCAGCTCAACCCTTTTAGAAGTAATCCATGGAAATGGAGTCTAATCCGTTCTGCTCCTCCTCCTCCTCTTCCTCTCCCTGCATTCTTCCGTCATCCTCCCGACATTCCAAAAGACTTGGACGGTTGGTTTCTCTTCTTCTTCTTCTTTTATTCTCCCTCCTCCTCACCCTGATATGACCATTGTGGCAGAAGCCATCAACACCTGTTTCCCAGTTTTTCCTCTTCCCCCCCTTCCTCTCTCTTTTTACGAGTGAGCACGGGAGAAGAAATTCTTTTGACGTTTGGTCATCATAACCGACTTGGCGGCTGCACAACTGGCGAAGGAAAGAAGATCTTCTCTCTTTTTTTTACTCAGAAGACTGAGCGTGGGCGAAGGCTTCTTTTCGTTGGCTGTTTTTTCGTTAATTTGGGACCATCACCCCCCTAAAATGGTTGGTGCTTGGCAGTTGGGGAAAAACAATTAACGAAACATCAGAGAGAAGGAAAGCAACCAAAAAAGTTAATATTAACAAAGAAAAATCCCCTACAGTATTGTCTATAATCGTCTCTAATGCAACTTGTAGTTGCGCCAAATCAGACCAAAAAGAAGTTTCTTCCCAATTTTTCGGGTGCCCCATACTCTCACTCCCAACCGACCCTCCTCCTTTCTCCCCCATCAACAACCACTCTGGCCCTGAGAGAGTTCTTTGCTCTTCCCTCCGTGCGTTGACTTCACCGACTACGTAGTATACATAGAGTAAGGACAGCCAGAAGCAGCAAGAAGAGGTGAGGAAGAAAGGAAGTCGTACCAGTGACTTTCCATGCAGTAAAGTTGGGCATCACCAGGAAAAAACTTTACTATGTTGAAGGTTTTACTTTGTACCTAGTGCGTATGTATTAGCATAGTGGCTGTGTTTTAAATTGCGCACTAAAGGATATATCTTTTAACTATACTAAATATTTCCTATATGCTATCTACATAGTACTGTATATCGAACGCTACTACTATATCGATAGCTGACAAGGCAATATTATGAGCAGTTACAAGTTTACTGCATATTAGCAGAGGTTACAACTATAGGTAGGTTATGAAAACATGCAAAATTAGAATCCTAATATTCAGCAAAAGTTCAACGTATGTGTGACTAAATGTGTCAAACAGACATTGTCGTTCAGTTGTCTCACCTCACAGGATTGAGAGGAGCAGGGAGAATGTCTCCTCGCAAAAAAAAATCCTCTTCCCTCAAGCCTCTTTACTAGTTGGCGGCGGTCGAGGGAGGAAGAGAGAAAGAGGGAGCGTGACTTTAACGAGAGGAAATGCTTTCTGGTCAGTCGGTTTTTTTCTGCCTCTTCCGCTGCTTGAACAAAAAAAGAAAAAAGAGGAGGAGAACAAAACAGAAGGCGAAAGAATGCGTGTTTATTAGGGTGCAAAAGCAGTGTGGGGGAGGGGAGGAGAGAGAGGGAGAAAGAAAAAGAGAGAGAGAGAGAGTAGGAGAACCAAGCGAGAAATTCGATAAAAGGAGCCCCTGATGCCGTTGATGCTGCTTATTTTGAACTTGTCCTTCTGGAGCCCAATATGCAACGTTGTCCTCTCAAACTCTTGACACTGAACCGTGATGTTGCAAACCCTGAATTTGCTTGAGTGTAGTAAGCAACGTAGTACAAATAATACCCAGGAAGGCGGGAGGAAGACATTGCGTGTCCTCAATTTTTCTATTCTTCTCCTTCCTTGCCCCCCTCCCTCTGCTTCCCCCTCCTTCAGGAAAGTATAGTACAGTCGAACTCGGATAAACGGGAAAGAATCTCGGAAAGTTGGAAAGTTGTCCAGGGAACAGGATTCACATGTCACATAAAAATCATTCCAGTCAAGGAGTAATTGGTCCGTCTTCCGATTACCTGAGTTCCACTGTGCAATAATACCTACATAGCTGCCCAGGTGGGTAACAACAGCGCCCGCTCTCTCGCTCTTCTCTCCTTTTTGAGTCCAACTGTTTGGCAAAAAAAAACTGTTTGTTGCGACGCTGCTAAGAATGCTGCTGCTTGCTGATACTTCCTTTTTCCCTTCTCCTTCCCTCTATTTTGCCTTTTATCCAGAGCTTCTTTTTTGTCCAAAAAAAAAAAAAAAAGCCGGGAAGGCAGATGCGATTTTTTTTTACCGGCTCCTTCTCCCTTTTTTCTGCTGCTGCGTGAGTTTCCGTTGGGAAGGAGAAGAGGCGGTTTGTTTGGTGTGGTAGGAGGCGAGGAGGGAGGGAGGAAGAGGAGGCATATGTCGGGAGATCCAAGTCTTTGTCAACCATTTCGGAGGGACTATTGATCGATTCGATTCTCCCCCTCTACTCATGTGCAGATTTATTCAAAATTTATCTCTTTTTTGGAAGAAAAAAACTTGTTAATCGTGCGTGTATTTGCAAAAAAGGGGACATATGTTTGTTTGTTTGCTTGCCGTGGAGTCACAAAAAAAATCAAAAAGGAGGAGGGAAGACTGGCAAAAAATCGTTGTTACCAAGTGGGAGAATGAGGGGGAAGATCCAGCCCCCCCCCCACCAAAAAAACACCAAGATTTGGCAAAAAAAATCAAGCAACAGTCCCTTTTTTCGCTTCCACTTAAATTGTGAATTATGGGCGTATCGCTTCTCCAGCATACCCTCTCTCCCTTCGGCAGTAAAAAAAAAGTGGGAGCATGCTAGTGAAGGGGGGACACAAAAACGTCCCCTTTTTCTGACGGGGGAGGGGGGGAGCAGAGGAAGGCCAAGGGCAACAGCAGGGTTGTGAAGCAGTCCGATTATTCCGAATGATGTGAACGGGGAAAAAAAGGAAGGAGAGTCATGCTCCCCATCTCCGACGGGGAGAGGACGGAGGTCTACACACTAGGTTACTAAATTCTCTTTGGTCGCATTGTTTTCCGGAACGCTATTTCTGGCAACACATCTCATGAAAACAAGAATCTTTTCTTGATTTGATTTCTCCTACGTTTATCACTTCTTGTCCTATTTTTGGAAAGTAGCGCTCGCAATTGCTTATAAATTGGTCCTTCTCCCCCTCCAATTGGGGGGGGGTCTCTCCCCCTTTTTACCAACAGCCCCCTTCCCAAAAAAATGGGGCCGACAACCCGACTCAAGGTCAACAAGAGGAGGGCATTGATCTCTCTTTCTCTATCGCCAAAAAAGTTTCTCGCTCTCTGCTGTTCCCACCTCCTCATAACTTTTACATGCCAAAAGAAAACGGGAGGAAGGAAGCAATGATGATGATTTGACACGTGAAGGGGAGACGGAGAGAGAGAGAAGGAGGAAGTTAGTCCTATCTGGCGATATACATTTTTTGATTAACGGTCGTGAACGCATGCAAAACCATAAAAAGTGGGAAAGAGAGAGCATTTCTCCTCCAAAACAGGAGTGTGTATGTACCAGGGCAGGGTCACTGACTTTCTCCACCAGAGCTCCTCACACAGCTGCCTGCCTGCCAGCGTGGATGTGGCTTACTAATAACGACCCTCTCTCCCTTCCCCCACCCCTCCTCTCACTCTCACGCTTAGAAACAGTTTGCGAACTTCGTTGATGGCGAGCAGCAAAGGAAGAAGAAGTCAATGACCAGGGAGGAGGAGGACAAAACCTTTCATCCTGCCACGCGCTTCCTGCCTTTCAGTTTACACTAAGGATCATGGAGGGAGGAGGGGAGAGAGACTTCCTCCTGGCATCAAAGCCGTCTCTCTTCTTGTATTTTGTTAGCTTCCTCCTCCTCCCCTCCCCCTCCCCCTCCCTCTCCCAAGAGCATTTAGCCTGGTCAATTTATAACGCTCGGACAGACGAAGCAGGGTAAGATCTGGACTTGCAGCATCAGGACAGAGTGACACATTCCACCATTCAAAGAAACAGAAGAGTCCCTCTTCCTTCTTATCCGCTCTGCCCCCATCTCTGTTTATCTCTCTCTCTCTCTCTCTCTTCCTCTCGGTTGAAACGACAACAGTTTCAATGCTCACCCCTAGAAGGAAAGAGAGAGAAAAAGTCTTCTTCTTTCCTTCCCACGCTTCATCGGAGAAAAGATGCTTTTATGGCCCCCTCCCCGGTCCTTTCCCTCACCACCATCACCCTGACGGGCGTTGACTGGATGGACGGATGGATGGAGGGGATCCGCTTACCGCAGGGTCCGTTCATTGACCAATACAGTCGAACTCGGATAATCGGGTTCAGTTCGCTCGGGAGACGGATTCAATTTTTTTTGCCAATTATCCTGGTGTTCCCCTTAAACCGAGCGGCTCTATCGGTACCGTAGCATATGGCAACATGCGACTCCTGTTTCTTGGAAAATTAATCAATTAACCAAGATTTTTCTGATTAACTGAGTTTTACTGTACTAGTACCGGGTACTGTAGTATAACAAGAGGCGTTTTACGCGCCTCCCAGCGGGCAGTTAATGGCCGTGTCACACACACACCCCGGAGGAACGCCAAAAAGCCGTCAAAAAGCGTGATTGGCGGGGAAAATGCGCGGGGCAAAGGAGGCAGGGTTGCCACAGACATGGTGGAAAAAATCGCCCGCGTAAATTTTCTTTTCCTCGAGAATAATGAGTGTGCCAGTGGACCTTCTCGGAGGTCTGGCAATTTTTTTCCGCCTAAACAAAGTCGTCTCCTCCTCCTCCTCCTCCTCCTCCTCCTCCTCCAATAACCGTAACGGAGGAAAATGCTCTTTTCCCACAATGAGTCCGTTGGGTGCGGAGAGGGGGGAAGAAGGAGGGGGAGAGAAAACGAGGTTTTTTCACCCACTCCCCCTCCCGTGAATGCGGGAGAAACGGGAGGAAGGGAAGGGAAGGGGAAGAACTAACTCGCAAACAACAAGTAGGAGGAGGAGGAGAGGGAGGCCAGAGCGAAAGCTGTTGCGTCTCTCCACTCTCTCGGTTGGCGGTGGTGACCTGTCAATCATACGAATCAGTTTCGCCTTTCTGCCCTTCAGAAATGCCGGCCGGGGAGGGAGGGAGGGAGGGGGCGGGGAAGGACGCAAAAAAAAATTCTGGCGAAATTCAATCCTCTCTTTTCTTTTTTTTTTTCTCCGTTGTTATTGTCCCTCAATCCGCCCTCCTCGTTCATCGCCTGTTCATTCAACCAACCCCTCCCCTCCCCTCCCACTTCTTCTCGTCAAAGTCTATTTGGGAAAAGAGGGGTGGTGTTGTGTAGTACTATAGTAGAACACAGTTCGACGATGAAGCTTCTCCCCACCCCCACCCCATAAAACGCGGCATTTGCCCTCCCCTCCTCCTCCTCTGTGTATGTGTCTGCTAAGTCATTCTCCTCCCTCCCCTCCCCCTTCTCCCCGCCCCCCAAAAGCGTATGTTTAACCCATGCAGTACATTTTCTCCCCCTTTCAAGAAGTGATTTTTATGTTCTCTCCCTCCTCCTCCTCCTCCTCCTCTTTCCACCCCTCAGTTCGAAGGCGGGGTAATGATAGTTTGAGGAAGGGACGAGGAGAAGGAAGACGAAATGGATCCAATTAGACCTCCACAATTTCTTCTTTTTCTCTCTTTCCGTTGCTACCTCTAAAGTACCCTTTAAGGCTCCTGAAAGAAGAAAAACGAGAGAAAGAAATCCTACATATTTGAGCTTGTGAGTCTCTTGAAGAAAAAAGTTGATAATTTTTTTGGGGGGTCAGCACGGACGACGATGCACTTTTGTCTCCGTCGCGTAATCAAATCCCCAGACGATATTCAGAGAGGGACGGGGGAGAGAAATGCCTTTTTTCCATTAGGTTTCCTATTCCCCCTCCTTCCTCCCCCTCCCCTCCTGTTAACAACTTGTTCTATCGATAAAAGCTTCTCTCTCTCTCTCTTTCTTTCTTTCCTTCCTCCCTGCAAAGTCGCCCAGTTCGCATGTCCGAATCAATTTGCCTGATAGCGGGTAATGGGTGGAAGCATCCGTCCGTCTGTCCGTCCGTCCATCCATCCATTCCCGGTCGGTCATCATCTCAGCAGCGCCAAATCTACATTCCCCCCCCCCTTCCTCGCTGTCGCGGCGGTTAGCTTTCTGATGGAAATGTAGAAAGCGAGCCCTTTCGATAGGGTGAGATTTCTCCCCTTTCCTGTCTTTGGAAGATGATTATTTTTTTGTAGTACTTCCGACCAATTCGTTATGCTCTTTTTTTTTTTTTTTTTTTTTTGATGGAGGGCAATTAATGGATCCAGACAGGAAATGTCTGTTTTGCGGCATTATCGCCCCCGCGAGATCTTTGATTGACATATTTCGGCATGGCTGTTCCTACGTCGTAGCCTTACCACCGCGACATCGGAAGTGAGGATCACTTGGGAAGTCAACGAACGGACGAAGGAGGAAGGGGGATAAAGATGGTATCGCCGTCACCCCCCCCCTTCCTCCCTTCTCCCCACTCTGAGTGGTGGTGTCACATTCGCTAAATCA
>JAAUYM010054397.1_pt1 | contig 14284 bp, 17 predicted proteins | sample 7278001 | NCBI WGS metagenome assembly JAAUYM01 (sample SAMN14350224, study PRJNA611818) | marine sediment metagenome | isolation source: surface marine sediment (1.8m) | place: French Polynesia: Moorea | collected 2018-08
AGTAGTGGCCAGTCGGCCTTTCCTGTCATGCAACACGAAGGAAGGTAAACCAAGATTGAAGGCTGACAGGATAAGAAGACCAAGGAAGGAAGGAGGGGGGGGGAGTCAGGAAAGAGAGAGGGGGGGAGGGAGCGAGCTATTTTTAGACACCGAGATGGCAACATCACCAAATAAACAAAAAGTAACAGAAGTGTTAGGAAACGCATCGGAAAGTGGAAGTAGAAGTAGGAGGAGCCTTACCTCGGGAACTTGGCAGGCGGCTCCACGCTCGGCGACACGCGCACTTGGAGGAACTGTCACCGTCTTCTTATCCTAGCATGTACTTCTTCCTTTCCCCGGATCGGAAAGATGATCTGCGGATCCCTCCTCCTGTTCTTGCTCTGTCTCTCCCGTCGACTAAATGCGAGGTCTCTGCTGGGAAAAGAGAGAGAGAGAGAGAAAGAGAGAGGCTCTTTCTTCTTCTCTTCCTCCTCCTCCTCCTCCGGGGACAGAGAGTGGTGGGAGAGAGGAAGAAGAAGAGAGAAAGATCAGGGGCAGCGAGCGAGATGTCTTCTCTTCCTCCTCCTCCTCTCCATGAAGCAGCACCAACCGTCTGAGTGACTCTTCCTGCCTCCTTTCTTCTCCCCTCCAACTACGAAAGAGAAGGCCTCTTGTTTTCTCCTTGGTCTCTCGGTCGCCTCCAAGGAAGAGCGGGGGTGGGCGGGCAACGGAGGGAAAAAGAAAGCAACTTGGTCGGTCCGCGCGTTCAAGCCTGAGGGGGAAGGAGACGGAGACGGAGACGGAGACGCCTCCAACACTGAAGGCTTTGCGGTGGCTCCCCAGGATCACCAACTGGGATGGATGTCGGGAGGTCGAGGTCACCTCTCGCAGATGGACCACTGTCCTCCTCCTCCTCTCGGTCTCAAGTTTGCTGTGTGTCTGTCTCTGTCGGTCGTGTTTTTCGCAATGTCGAGAAAATCAGTTGCCACCTGCGTTTAGCCGTAATGACCCAAAAAACTTCTGGAGCCTGACTTAATTCAACAATTTCTTGCAAAAAAAATTGCCGATAATCGTAAAGTAATGTGCTGACTGAGCACTCTCATGCGGAATAGTGTTTCTAAGGGTTTGGCTACAATGTGCATCATAAATAAGAGGCAGCAGTTTTTCCAACCGCAACGTCTGGTCACCTTTGCAAGCAGACGATTTTTTTGGTGCACTTCTTTTCTCGCAGACACCGCACCAGTCGCGACTCAAGTTGCGTTTAGCGCTCTTGCGTGGAACGATTCTTCATGGCGCCTCAGACAGTATGCAATTGTAGAACAGCCCTTTCATAATCCTGAATTTGGAAAAAAACAAGTTTGAGAAAGGATATTCAATTATAAACCTCGTCATTTGTTTCACACATCCACTGACTTTGCCTCTCCGGAAGGTGGGAAAGCAACCACCAGTTCTTTGTGAGTCTAGAAATCTCATTGACGTCAAAGGGAAACGCCTTTACTGGTGATGGCGCATGGGCATGGGCAAGGGCATGGATGGCTGTCATCTCCTCCTCCTCCTCCTCCTCTCCTACCTACTAAGAACTGGATCAGGAAGGAGATGGAGAAGATATATCCCTCCTCCTTATTCTTACGGGGTTATGCTCATCCCGACGCTGTGAAGTGTTCTTCCGTCACCTGCGTGCATGCAAAAAGTCTGCCTGAATTACGCACCTTAAAAGCAATCGAAGTTATAGTAAAGGCAGAGAAATACATCTTTCCTCAACAAAACTGCATTGAAAGCACGGCAGCACTTTGTGTTCGATTTCAAAGTATAGGCAAAACGATAAAGACTACCTCCTCCGTGGGGTGACAGAGGCAAAGGCAAGCACACACTGTCCACTAAAGCTGTAGGTATCTCAACTTCCCCATTTTGCACGTTGGTAGATCTCGATGGTTGGGACGGAGGCGCCTATCTTATCCTCCCGACAATATTCCAAGGAGTTATCAAAGGTGGAGGGGGTGGGTGGCGGTGGGGGGGGGGGGAGAGTAGAAGAGAAGAAACACCTGCGCGTACAATTTTTCTTATTGGGGCAAGTTGCTACTGCTGCTCCCAGTCAGGAGTTTCTTTGGAACGTCGTCAGATGGGAAGAGGAAGGTAGAAAGAGCCCGGCATGACCTCCAAAGGCATCCCCCTCCCCCTCCCCCTCCCCCTCTCGCACCGCCCACGACACTTACAAGACAGACACCTCCTCATCCTCCTCTAGGTCTGCGCGCGCACTGCTTGGCACTACCTCCTTGACTGGCGGAGGGCGCAACTACCACATGGACAGAGAAGGAAAGAGCCAAAAATAACACGTAAATATACCAGTGACCGTAAAACTCTGAGTGCGATTCCATTAGGGAAATCTTCTAATGCTTTAAATTATTTTTTTCCGTTAAATGATAGTAAGTTGGCAAAAATTACTACAGCAGAGCTTTAACAATATCAAGTTAGTAGAGCTCAAAACACTTCCATTTAATTCCTTGCAGCTGCACAAGCGCAAGAATTCGCTTCGCTGTCCTTTCTCTCCGCCCCCTCCCTTGCCTTGCCTTGCCTTGCCTTGCCTTGCCTTCCCTTCTCTTCCTTCGCCACTGGAAGAAGCAGGAAGGAAGAGAAGGATTTGGGCGGACAAGGCGGAAGAAGTGGAGAGGCGCGGTTGCCAAGTCGCTAAAGAAAATGTCTTTAACACCTGCGAGGAAACTTGTTAAATTTTGCCGATTTTTTTGACATGTCCGACTTCTGGCTTCTCCTCGGCGCACAACGCAAACGGCCCTTCTCTCGAGTCGACTTTACGTGGAGGAGTGAGTCAGATGTTCGTTTCTTCCAGTCGGTTGACGCCCTCCGTCGGCGCCAACTGGCAACGCTGGAGGGAAGAGTTTACACCATTTACACACTTGAGGCGGCTGGCGAAAAGGGGAGATTCTGTGACCAGGAGAGGTGGTTTGACACTTTCTAACCAAAGTGGGGCGTAAGAACCATTTTATACTTGTGTGCAAGAAGAAAGATTTTGTACCAATTTAGTAGTGAAACTAGCTGCTTAACAACTCCGAATGCGAAATTTAAGGCAAAAGTAACTGACTTAAATTTTACGTGAATTTTAGCCTGACATTTGAGCAACCTTTTTTCCCCTATTCCGGAATTCCTTCTGGTAACAAGGCAAAAAAAATTGGTGAATGTGCCAAGGACCAAGGTGACGAAGTCGATCAGCCTCGTCCACAGCCTCGTCCTTTAACCAGCGACCTCCAGCCACTCGGAGCGTGGAAGGCAGACTTGAAGAGGCCGCCGTGAAAGAGAGGCCACTTCCTCCTGAGGTCGGTGCTTTCAAAAGCCCCCCCCTCCGAAAAAAAAAGTCAATTGCTTCAGAAGCATGTGACTCTCAAATCTCGAGCAGTTTGGAAAGAGTGTCCCCTACTTTTGCACGGTACTTCCCACGGGCTTCCCGGGGGGGACCCCCTTCCCCCCACCCACACGGTCCTCTTCACAGCTCCCTTGTCTTCCATGGCTGGGAGGTCGGCGGCCACATCAGCTGCCTACGCGGCCGCAGACAACAGAGAGGACGGTAAGAGTGACGACAACCAGGCTATAGTTAGGCTCCACGGGCTTAAAACGAAGTTCCTGCATGAAAGTTCAGTACCCAACTTTTGTACTTTGGTTCTGGCTTATTTGAATAGTTTGCTTATGCAAGTGTGAATCGCATAGCTGTATTTGTTTTGTTTTTTTAAATTATGTTAAGTCTCCATTAATCCGTGAACAATGTGGGTAGTTAATGGGAAGACAGAAGTTTGGCGGTTAGACTTACTGCACAAACGCTTCTTAAAAAAAAAGGTCTCAGTACATATATTTATTCAAATACTAGCCTGTCTGTTCACTGTTGAGAATCCTGACGTTGACTTTCGAAATGGGCAAGGTGGGAGTTAGTTGCCTCACTCCCAAGTGCCGGAGGCGATTATCGATCTCAGCTTGATGATGACATTGTCGATTGAGAATTTTTTTTTTCATCTTGTGAAAGAGATGCATGCTTGAGGATGCATCAGGTTTGGATATGTATTTTTTTTCCATTCGGGCCCTGCCGCAACAAGAAGGAAGGAAGGAAGGCAAGGAGACGTGGGAGTGAGCGAGTGAGATGAAATCTGACATGTCACGCCGTCATGTCTTTAATGAGCCGTAGCAAGGGCAGAGGCTGGGGCGAACCCTACCAGACAGCCGTCGCGCCAAATTCGTAACGTTTTTTTGACCCAGTTAACTACTAGAAACTAAGTCTAGTTTGACTGCCATACGTGTCAACTTCGTCTTTTCCATACGAATGGATGGCAGTTGTGTGTCGTGTGCGAGAGGAGAAACTATAAAAGTCACACATAGGAGTTGAAGCATGTATGATATGTACCGACGTTTCAAGGAGTTTGTCTGGTCGGGCACGTAGAAACAGGATGATATATTTTGGCTTTTTTTTTTCATTTGTAGAAGCCAATCTCTTCACGATAGAGGTGTTGGATTTCTGAAAAGCCCCCTCCTCGCCTCGACATTTAACACCCACTGCAAGATTCTCCCTGCTACTCGTGCTACGTATAGTGCGGTACATACTACAAGGTGCCTCCTCCTCCAACCTTGACGGGATTGAATCGGCAAGGAAGGAAGGAGGGGAAGTGCCTTTCATTTCTCTCCAGGGGGCTTCAGGACGCAAGAGAAAGGAGGAGGAGAAGAAGGAAGGAGGGCACTTGTTCCTTCCTCGCTCGCTTGCTTGCCGGAAAAAAATCTAATTTCGTCTGTTCCTCTTCCCTTCCCTACCCTCCCACTTTACGGCTCCTCCTCTCCCATTGCGTGAGGGGGGGAATTTGCACACACACTATCTTGGAGGAGGCGGAGGAGGAAAGAAAAGCGAGGGGAAGACCGCCTTGTGGGCTGGCCTTAATGAAAAATTCTTAAATGCCGTCGCGGAATTGTGATTATTACTTTTTTTTTGGAAGGGAAAGATTTTCTTTGCTGAGGACCCTTGGCGGCCGTGGACTAATTAGGTCTACTATTTTTTTTTCTTCGCACTTCTCGACGACTGAAGCGAGCTCTGATTGAAGGCCTCGCCTTCGAGACAAGTGTGGGCGAGGGTGGAGTTGGAAGGAGAGAAGGAGAGAAGGAAAGGAGGTGCAGTCAGTCCTCAAGTCCAAGGCAATAAATTGGCAATAAAAAGAGGAAGCGGCAACAAAATGCCGCTGCAGAGGGGGAGGGGGAGGGAGGCTGCGTTCGTAGGCACGACCGAAGAAAGCTGATCCACTGTAGTAGAGAGGAAAGGGAGAAAAAGAACAGAAAAGGGGGAGGGGGGAAGGGGAAGGGGAAGGAAAAAGAAATAGAAACGTCTTTGAAGGCGGTGTCAGGTTTACCCGAATGAAGAAATTTACACTCGAGCTCTTCAGCGCCCTAATATGACGCAGCTGGAAACTCAAAATAAATAATTGTGCAGCGGAAGAGCTGCCTCGCTCCTTTCCCTACCCCCTCCTTTTCTTATAGTTGAGCCAGCGAAGAAGCATGTCGGGAATGTCGTTATACTAGCATGTTTCTGGCGGCAACCTCCTACGTACTACGTATGTACATGCTGGAGCAGAAAGGAAGGGGTGCACTTAACTTTTGCAAAGTCAATCCCGCTGCTTTCATGAAGCGACGACTCCTTTCCTTTCTCGCCTCATAACCTCTTCTTTCCTCCTCCTCCTCCTCCTCCTCCTCCTCCCTTCTCCACATGTTCTTTTTGGCATGAACTCTGATGGGTAGTTGTGGGAGAGGGAAGGCAGTGCGCAAGTATCGCAGCAGCAGCAGTCGTGCTACAACACATGGGCTTGAAGACGACGACTAGGAGCGCGATGAAAAGGGGAAAGAAGGAAGGGGGAGTTTGGAACAGGAGCTTGCCAGCAAGCTAGCGAGCGAGCCCGGGGTTGGCGGCGGGTGGGGTGCCTCAGTTGAGTGTTGGAGGCAGGGGGGGAGACACGCAGCATGAACTTTCATTAGTTGTTGCTGATACCATTGGAGACACCGCGGGAAGGAGGAGGGAGGATAATTATGTGTGTGAGAAAAGAGACTGGCAGGAAGTCGTTGATCGGTGGCTGGCTTGGCGCGCTCTGCCTGTGGAGGGAGGCAGGGAGAGCTTTGGCTGCCTGTTGTGTCTGTGTGTGGAGCTGACTTTTTTTTTGCTGGCGACAGCCGACGCTGAAAGCCGAGATTTTTTGTGTGCCTCTGGTGCTTTAAGCAGTGCGGCCTCCTGCTACTGAAAGGAATCCGTTGTGGTTTCCGTTTTAAAGCGGAGGAGCAGGAAGGGAATAGACATCTGTGCGCAAGGTGCGCCTCCTCTTTTTGCATCCAGCATTGTCATTGCCGCTCTCCTCGGATCCTACCTGCTTATTTCACAAGTCAGAGAAGCTAGGCATTTTTTCCCACGGCCACTGACCGAATGACAAAACTCTCTCTCACCCTGGAATAGAATTTAAAGTGCGCGTTCCATTTTGCGTGTTTACTTTCGAGGAGGGAGGTGCGAACGTTTCGTGTTTTTTTTTAGAGACGACCGTGCTAAATGAAGTGCCTGCCCTCCTAAAAAGTGTCGTGTTGCACCGACTGGAATGTCAGTTTGAGAAAAATCCTCTTTCCCCCCTCCCCTACCGGAGGCGAGTAAGTCGACGCCGAGGATGCCGTCGACGGAGGTGGTCCCGATGCCGCAGCCGCAGCCTCAGTCGCAGTCGCAGCCGCGGCAGCCCGACAAGGCTAGCGGAGGTGGCGGTGACACGCCGTCGGCCTCGCCGAGTCCGAGACCCAACTCCTCCGCCTCCTCCGGAGGAGACAAGGAGATGATGACTGCCCGGCGGTCGTTGTCGTCGTCGGCTTCAGACCCCCACCAACCCGCCGCTCAGATTGCGGGCGAAGACACCTGTGATGATACCAGTCCTTCTTCCACTTCACCTAGTCCCAGGCCTTCGTCGGCTGAAGACGAAGAAGCCAAAGAAGAACCGTCCAGGAGAGAGCCTGCTCAGGAACCTCGCCCCGTGTCCCCTTTCAGCCCGGAGGTGGACGACGACAGTCCCAAAGAAGAAGAGGGCCCACGTGGCAAGAAGAGCAGCAGTGGCGGCGGCAGCGCCCTCGGGGTGAACGAGGACCTGTGGGACTCCGGCCAGGAGTGGATCCTCATCTTCGACCGCCTGCTGAAGCATCCGAGGGGCCGCTCCCGAGGCTGCAAGTGCGACATGTGCCTGATGGACAAGGGCGCCGACCCGCCTCCGCTCTCCGCCTCGTCCGTCACCGACTGTCGCGACGAGGACGGCGGCGACGAGGACGACCTCTACTTTCCCAACTGGGGGTTCCGCTCCCTCGGTCGCTCCTCGCTGCGGGCCACCAGATCCGTCAACTTGGAGGCGCGGACAAACTTCGACTGCTGGTCCCTCGGTAAAGAAGCTCCACTAATGGCTTTCCCCAACTTTTTTTCTAAAGCTATTACGCAGGTACTAATGTAGTAGTCTGTTGTCGTATCTGTACCTGTCGGATTGGGAGCAAGGCCAATGAAAAGTCTTGTACTGTAGTAGCACATGAAGGAGTGAGGATGAGGTCTTGTGTGTGGTGGGAGAGATCTCCTTTTCTGCTCGACGTATGAGTGAAGTGCTCATCTCCACCCACGTACTTTACTGTACATACACTATACATGCTCACTCGTTATTCAGCACGCACTCCGCCCCCCCCCCCTTTGACTCCCCACTCCCCCATTCATGAAGTGTTAGTAGTACACGTACATGCAGTCAAGTCACCCGCTCTGCGCTGCTAGAGAAAGGAGAAGGGAGAGAAATTTGGCAAGGAGGGTCTGAGCTTCGCTTCCTCTTTCTCTTTCTGTCTGCGGCCCTTGGACCGGAAAAGTAAAATCGTTTCGCAAGTGTTTTTTGGACGCAAACAAATCAATTTTAACGCCCACCACACTTTTTTGAATGGGAAAGGAACGCATCGTCATTATTCAAAACTGAGGGAGAAGGAGGAAAGGGCTCTCTAGGTAGGTTAGACGTAGTAGACATTGTTTGTTTGCTCCGAAAAAAATTGTTTAATTTGGATGATGCCACGAGCGGAATTCATAAACGCGGGTCGAGCTTATCGGGCCGGGGCTGTCGGGGGAGAGGAGGAGGAGAGAGAATATCTCTCCGGCACCAACAGCTGAAAAATGATTGATGCCCAACTGCTAAGCGCAAAGAGTTGTTTTTTTTTTTGCTCACTCTTTCTTAGGCGTGCCTACTTAAAGGGCCATTACGGGGTTGTGGGAATAAGGGGAATGGAACCCAAGACCCTCACCCTTGCTCCCGAGGTAGGGCAGGTAGGGCGAGGTGCGCTGCAAGAAAATTGCAACACAGCTCAGTCTGGGCCATTGTTTGACTAACTTTTTTTTTGCGGAGCCCTTTGTAACAGCTGCGCTGTCCGCATAGCTCTCGCAGGTAGTAGAGAGAAAGAGAGGGGCCTTATCTAGGTATACTTATGCACGTAAGTAGAGCCCTTCTCCCTTACAGCGTGGGATGATTCCTCAGTTATTTCCCGTCCGGCCTTTGTGTCAGAGTGTTACCCTCCATTCACCTCTTCCTAGCTCTTGCTCCAAACCACATCTGGAAAGAAGAAGAAGGAGAAGAAGAAGAAGGGTAGAAGGAGAGGGAAGGAAACCAACTCTTTGTGGCCTCGCGAGCGAAAGAGAGAAATTGGCTGTTCTGCTTCCGTGTTGCTTCTGCCGTGGCGCATCGCTCAATCTGACAGCCACTCATTCTTCTCTCCCTTCGGAAGAAGTCGGTCTACCGTAGAGAGAGCCTTTCTTTGTCTCTATCTTTTCGTACACTTGTGCCATCATGTCATGAATGGTGGGTGCCTCTGCTGGAGGAGAAAGAAGAAACCTCGCATTTTATACCCAGGGCGCATGAGGATCGAATTTCTCGAGCGCGCTGCCTCTGTTTCCTCCTCCTCTTCCTCCTCTTCCTCCTCCACCCCGCCTTCCGCCAAGCGTGACCACTGGCTGGATCGTGATTTTTTTCCAACAAGCAGCACCTGCCTGTTGTTTTGTACTAACTGCGTCGACATGGCCACCAGAGTGGACAGCGGCGATGTTGGCGGAGGCGACTCTCTGTGGAGTCCGGAACACGACTGGATCCTGCAGTTCGACCGCCTTCTCTCTCCCAGGACGAAGAAGGCCTCCTTCTCCGGCGTCACGACAACACAATGGGGGAGGAGGAGAGGAGAAGGAGTGAGGGGAGGAACGTCGTCGCCATCCGCAGCAGCAGCCAGGCCAGCCGCAGGTACTACTTCTACAATTTCGTGCTAGCTCTTGCAAGCCCCAGTTGTCTTTGCTGCGAATGGAGGAGGAGAAATCTGCAATTTTCGCGAATGTGGTGGTTGTGGCGGAGGAGAAAAAAGCAGCCCCTTTGCGGTTTCCTGATCCTTCCAGTAGGACGGGCGGGCGAAGTCGGATTGGCGTATCTGACTGATGCATCTGGTCGATCCTTTTCCTTCCTGTCTCTCTCTCTCTGTCTCCTTTCCTCCCAATCCATCTATCAAATCCCCCTTCCCTCTGCCCCCCCCTCCCCTCCTCTCCGCTGCCGTGTTCTTTTGTTCTTTCAGGCCGGAGAAGAAGAAGAAGAAACGAGATTCTTAAGACATTCTACTGCTGCTTCGCCTTCCAATCTACCTTTTTTTACACACAAAAAAGCAGTTCGAACTAATGCCACGGTAATCTCCCCCAAGGGCAGCTGGCCTACTACTAGCCCTTCGTCCCCATCACATGCGTGTAGATGGGCCTTCTTCTCTCTAATCACTCCTCTTTCCCTGCCCTCTCCCTCTCTCTCCCCATTGCGTGCAAACAATTTTGAAGTAGGGAAGAGGAAGGGAAGAGGAGGGCTCTTTATTGGATCCCCCTTCTGATTTATGTGGTGGACGCTTTGACTTGGAACGCCCTCTCCCTACCCCGCTTTCTGACCCCACTTTTGCGAAGGGAGGAAGGAAATGGAGGGATCAATTTCGGGTGGTGGCGGTGGTGGATAAAGGGTGCGGTGTGCGTGTCGGAGGGGTGGGGGGACGGGCGGACACCCATTTCTGCAGCACTACAGTCGACGTCCGGTTTGGACAATTTGTTTTGGCTTTGTATGTAATTTTGGCAACTTTTTGGACTTCTAGTAAGGAAATCACTTAGGCAACAGCTTTGATTTAGGTCACTTTTCTTTTTGACCAGCGACTTCGGCTAAAATTGAACGTCGACTGTACACCTAGCACTAGCCCGGAGATCGAGATGGGTGCCGATTGAGAGGGGGGAGTTGGAACGAGGAAGGAGGCCCCCCAAATGTGATGCCCGCTCGACCCGTCTCCTCGTAAAAAAAAATATGCGATAGGTGGCCGACAGAGAGGGGGAGGAGGGAGTGAGGGTTTGAGAGGGGGGGGTAGTTTGCCTCGAGGGTATCCTTCTGGCTTGGATGTCGGTGGGTCGTGTCGTGTGGGTTAGAATGGAGGCAGCAGAGCTCAGCGTATATAAAAAAAGAGAACCAACCACTTTGACACCCACTTTCACCCCTCCCCCGAACTCTCGGAACAATTGTCTCCCAGAGCAACTTCATAGCAGTCTCTTCAGGGCTTCAAAAAGGCAAGAGTGGCAATTATCAGGAGGAAGGAGGGAGGCGTGGTGAACAGAAATTCCCTCACAGACGTTGTTGGAACAAGAGGTTGGAAAGAGGCCCTTCCCTCCCAACTAAAAAAAGTTTTTGGAATCTTTGCGTCCATAAATGAGTTCTATTGTTACTTTGGCAGCGTACTTCAAACGCCCAGCGCCCTTCTCTGTTAGACGCGTCACATACCGCTTCAACTCCTCCTTCTTTTCCTTCCTCCCTTCCCTTTTCGTCGTTGTTTTGAGTCGTCGGCCCTCCCCCTCCTTCCGAGGAGATGATGGGCTCAAGCAGGCTCTTGAGTAGAGCCGGGAGGGAAGGGGAAGGGGCCCAAAGGGAACGACGCTGGTTGCTGGAACATCCATCGAGTATATGAGTACTCTTCCGGGGGGGAGGGAGGGAAGGAGGCATTTCTTCACACATACTTCTACCAGAACGTGTGACAGACAGGTGACTTCTTGAGCCAGAGCAAATTGGGTGGTGGTGCACGTAGTAGTCTTGCGTGACTTTGGCGCTCCCCACCACCTTCATCATCCCGGGGAGGATTTGCAACCGCAAATTCCTAATGCGTGATGACGACGACGACTTCCCCCCATCTCTTGATTGCTCCTGTTTGGTTGGGTAGCGAGTAGGAGGAATAATGGCAGCAGACTGCGGAATGGTGGCTTTTTTTTCAAAGAAAGAAGTTTATGCTGTCTTGTAGTACGTGTTTTGTTTTCCTCCCCTTTTTGTTTGTTTAAGATCCCGACTCTTCCAACGTGGCTTTGGTGCCACTTCCGATTCATCACGGACTGTTTGACTTTTCTCTTTGCGTGGAAGAAAAAGAAAAAGAACAAAAAAGAGGAAGGCGGTTTCGCCCCGTTGCAGTTTAAATGCCTTTTTCTTCTTCGTCTTCTCCGAAAATGGTTGTTTTGTCTGGTGGATGAGGAGGAGAGGGGAAAGATTGCCCAGATTAATCCTTGCCTCTGCCTCCAGGAACCAGAAAACATTCTTCTCCCCACCCTAGAGGGTCTAATTTTTCAAAATATAAAGGTATCCGCGCGACGGTTTCGGGTTCTCGTAATCTTTTTGGACCATCTGGAAAGAGTAAGAGTGAGGGGGAATAAATGCTTGTGGAGAAATCTCGGCGAATTTTGCTCGAGAGGTGGGAGGAGAAGGAGGAGGAGGAAGAGATCAAGGGCGCGAGGGGCGAGGGCAGCGATCAGCGATCAAGGCAGAGAGAGAGAAAAAAAATTATCTGGACGGATTTTCGGGAAAGAAGGATTTCGAATAAAAGAGAATGCTGGGAAAAAGTAGCAACTCATCTTTCTTCCTCAACCTCCTCCTCCTCCTCCTCCTCCTCCTCCTCCTCTTTCCCTCTCCCCATTTCTTCTCCTATTTTTGTGCCCGGAAAGTCGAAATTCGGACGTGAGCAATTCGAGGAACGCACTTTCACTCCGCCGCAGCACTTCTCTTTCCCCTTCCCCCCCCCCCTCTATCCCCCTCCACCTCTTCCCATTGCCACACTTTGCACTCGTTTCTCTGCGTGCACTTGGAGGAGGAGGAGGAGGAGGAGGGTGGATTAAGAAAAAAAAATTCGCCTTGATCTGAGGCTAGAGAACTGAGGAGAAGGAGCGATTCCGCAGCGTCCACAACGGGCATTTCGGAAATTACTGCTGTAATTTTTTAGTAGCATGTGGAGCATGTCGGAGATGGACAGTTGGGGGGGGGGGGGAAAGAGGGGGATTGATTGAAATTTTTGTCTTGGCGATTACGCTGAGACGGAATTGAAATATTGTCGGCCTATGGTCGATTTGATTTACAGATCTTTTTCTTTTCTGATTTTTTTTCCCGAGGAAGGGCGATTGATTTCACTGTACGATTAAAAGTACTAGTGCGTAGTAGGAGATTGTGGAGTCGACACGGAATCATCCAATTTGTTTCTTTTGGCCACGCGATCACCAAGTGGCTATCTCTGAGCAGGAGCACAGATATGTAAGAGAGTAAAGAGAGTACGTACAGTGTGAGACGTTCAATAGGGCGTGCCTCATGTGCCATTGCTTTTGAAGGTTTGAAGTTTCTTTTCACTTCAAAAACACGGCTTGTGAAGTTTATCCTGGGAAGGATAAAACTGTTCATTTTAGAAAAAAAAGTTTGTACCCCTGGCCTTATGGGCTTAGCCATGTGCAAGGGAAGTGAGAAAGAAGAAGATTTTGGGGTCGGTGCATTTTGTGACCTCCACTTTCACTCTCAAAGTTTGCCGTGAGAAAAAATTGACCAACTTGTCCAAAAAGGCATCACCTTCACAAAGGCACTGGAATATGGTCTCATCTCTGGCAAAAGAGGAGGATGAGGATGTAACGCAAAAAAAAGAAGTTCTTCTCTGTAACGTTTCTATGAATTTGTGCAGGAGATGAAGGATTAGCCAAAAATAAAATTGGAAGGCACTTGCCACCACCACTGCCACCAACTCCAACTTTGACAAGTTAAAAGAGTTAAATGGCAAAAAAATTCAAGGACTTCCTGCAGTAGAGGAAAAGGGATTTGTTCATCCGGAAATTTTTTTGAGTACCACCATCACCTTCACCATGTAATTTTAGACCGTGTATAATATGCGCTCGAGGAGGGAGAGAGGGAGAGGAGGCAGGGGCCGAAGAGGAGGAGGCATCTTGAATGGATCTCAGCTGAGCATGTTTTATGGAGCATCACGCCCACACTAAAACTGCACGTAGTACACCTCTGTATCTCATCACCACACGAGATTGAGAAAAAAATTGCTTTATTCAAAACGGGTCTTCTTCGCAGGAGGACTGCACATTTCCTGTCATCTTGTCATTATGTCCTGAAACACAACTGTGGGCGCTCCTGCCTGACCTTGCTTCTTCTCTGGTTGTTTCATCCATAAACATTCTACGAGTACCGTACATCGAGGAGGTGGAACCCGAGACGATGCGAGATGGGCCCCTCTCTTGAAAGGCACTTCACTTCTCCCTTGCGGGTAAAGGGTCCCCCCCCCTCCTCCACATCTCAATCCCGCACAGTGAAGAAGCGTTCTTCTCCTTAGCCTCCCCACAAGACTGCCTGCCCTGCATTAGTCAGCGAAATGCATGCTAAGATGGACGAGGAGGAAGAAGGAGGGATGTTGGGGGAAGGTGGAGGGGAACGAACTTTTGAGTCCACTGGACGATCCATTGCAATCGAGGCACCTATTTTTTTATTTCAAGGTCAAATGAGCAATTTCTACCTCCACCACTGTGGCCCACGGCAGCAGCCGCCGCAGCAGTAGCCGCAGCCGCAGCCGCAGTGGCCGCCCGCCGCCTGCTTTCGTGATTCCGTGATGCCAGCTCCTATCATTGGCGAGAGCGGCAACGACATGCGGCAGAAACGGCAATGCCAGTAGCAGCATTTGGAATGGGGAGGAGAGAGTGAGAGACGTAGGTACAGTACATACTAAGTGTTACCAGTCATACCCGCGTAATTGGAAATCGGAAATTGCTCATTTTGGAGAGATACATTTTTTTTAAAGAAAGACATTCTACGCTTTTTTTGTCATGTTAAATGGGAATCCCAGGTCAGTGGGAAATTTTGCTTTTTTTTTACTTAAGCAGGTTGGACTGTACTACCTAGTAGCAGCGTGAGGAAGAAAGAGAGACATCGACTGCCCTGCTTTTATA
>JAAUYM010045766.1_pt1 | contig 14274 bp, 15 predicted proteins | sample 7278001 | NCBI WGS metagenome assembly JAAUYM01 (sample SAMN14350224, study PRJNA611818) | marine sediment metagenome | isolation source: surface marine sediment (1.8m) | place: French Polynesia: Moorea | collected 2018-08
GCCAGGTAGTAGAAAACGGATGTAGCCAATGCATCCCAACAGTAAATAAGACAAAGTTTAAATATAGCACAAACCCTAACAACTATGAAAAACTAAGCTGTGAGCACATTTTTCTTAACATTGTAGCCTTACGAGGGCTAAATATATCCATTCATAGAAATAATGGTTAAGTCAAAGCTTACCTGGCAACCCTGGTCCAGCGTCGTCAACTCGTCGTCGTCGTCGTGCACTGGCACTGCGCAAAGAAACGCAGTCGCAGAATCAATCAACCCTTTACGTCAGTCAGCAAGCACCAAGCACGAAGCAGTGAAGCAGTGCAGCGGAGAACATGAACAGCTGACTTCAACTGCAGAGGGGAGAGGGAAGAGGGGAGACGGGTGAAGTGACCTCTTTCCAAACAGACGAGATCTCATTGCAACGCAAGCTTGCAAAAATTGCACTTGTGCAACTGTGCCGCGAATTAGCTAAATGGCACAGACACATGCTTGCGTGCGTCTTGTCATTAGCTCCTGCAAAAGGTTTCCAAAAAAGCTTGCAAAAGAAGACATCTATTAGTCGTATGACGCGAATTTTTTTTTAAAGCTTTTACTTGGTCACGCGCTGAGATAACGAAACTGTCTGCTTCCTTCTCAGCTCTGAGTCGGAACTGCGAACCTGTTGACCCACGCAACCTCGTCCCGCTGCTCGCGCGCGCTTGAAGCAGTTTAAAAACAAAGAAGGAAAACAAAAAGCCAAAGTAACAAAATCAAAACAAAAAAGCCAGTTACGAGCTCGTAGACAAGTCTTGCACTCGCACTCATCTCGAGATTGGTCCTGTCCCCTGAGTGGGTCTTCCCCATCCTGTACATGGATTCATGGATTGCTGGCTCACCAGTTGCTTTTCAGTAAAAAAAACGGAGTGAAAAAAAATCCTTCCAGGCAGGTATTGACTCAATTGACATTCTTCCTCCATGAGAAAGGCGAGCATGAGGGCGGAGGAAGAGAATCTAGCTTGCCTCCCTCCGAGGCTGAAGGGGGCGACCAGGGGATCGCTGAAGGCGTCCCTGACCGCCCTCAGGGTCAGGACGCTCCCTCCGCGGCACCCGGTGAGGTGCAGGTTGGTCTGGTGGGGCGACTCCGAGCCCAGGGAGGTGACCCTGAGCAACTGGGAGGAGGAGGAAGAGGGCGAGGCCAGGGTTGACTACAGGGTGGTGTCGTCTCCGCAGGCCTTCGAGAGGTACCTGAGCGACGCAGGGAAGCTCTTCTTGCAGCTGCTGGACGGGTTCAAGGAGGAGAAGGAGTTGGGCTTCGGAGCAGTCTGGCAGCTGAGTGAGGTGGCGGGGATGGAAGGGGCGAAGACGGACGAGGTGGCGGTGGTAGACGCCAACGGGGAGAAGATCGGGGTCGTCACCACCAGGATGGAGTACTTTCCCCACGAGGAGGTAGAGCCCCAGGAGAGGCGGGCGGCGTTCAGGACGTCCAAGAGCGACGCGGCCATCAACGAGGGAAGCAGGAACAGCGAGTTCCTCTCAGGGAGCGTCCCGACGTCACCGGCGAAGGCCAAGATACTCAGCAAGGGTCTGAGGAGAAAAGAGGAGGAAAAGAGGAAGAAGAGGGTGGTGGTGACGATCCCCAAAGCAGCCAAGGAGGAAGAGGACGACGGGTACTTGGAGGACGACGACTCTCCGGACGACAGGCCGGCGGGAGAGTCCTCGACCTCCTTCTTCTGGCAGAACCAGCACCACTCCATCTCGGAGGACTTTGACGGCAACGTCGACGGTCTCAGAAAGATTCTCATCCGCTCCAGGGAGAAGCTGGCTGCGGCAGAGGACCACAGGATGAGGCGGAGGCAGTTGCCCTTCGCTCAGCAGACTGCAGAGCATCAAACTCGTCATTTTCGCCAGGACGGTCCCGAAGCTGGACACCACCAGGAACAGCAGAAGCAGCAGGAGGGGCATCACCACCAGCGGCGGGAGGACCAGTTCCAGTCTCTCCCACACTGGAATCTGAGCACCTCCAGATTGCGCTTTCTTAGTTCTGTGAACCAGGTACGTGAACTATAATACTGTACATACATGTGTGTACCAGTAGGTACTGTTCATAAAATGAAGGGGGGAGCTGCTTTGAATGTACCTTAAAAATTGTAGGTGGTTCTGACAGTCCAGAGACTGAAGTTGACTTCCGAGACCGCCAAGGCCGTCACCTCGTCGGCATCGACTAAGAAGAGTCGCCCACCTTCCAAGACCCGGAACCTGTCCTCCCTCAGCTCTTCCTCTGCGTCCAGGAAGACTCGCCTGGCGACAGAAGAGCGGGTCTCCTACTTCGTCTCGTACGTGATGCCGCCGGCCACGCTCGCCACCAGCCACTGCTCGCGGAAGACCTCCGAGGGCGACGACGGCTCGTCGCTGATCGTGGACTTCGACCAGCGGTCCGTTCACCCCGCGGTCTTCCGCCCGGCCCTGCTGGACTCCTGGTGGACAGGCAGCCTCACTCTGAGGGTGCTGACCAGGCATTTTGGGCAGCGGGACTCCACTCTGATCGGAGAGGCTAGGATAGCGCTCAAACACCTCCTCATGAGCGAGAAGAACAGCGCTGGCGAGGAGCTGAGGTAAGCGAATGCCATAGTTTAACTTCAATCCCGTTCTGATCAGATAGGGCAGAATGATGCATTTATCGCCCTCAGGCTGCCCGTGTTCGCCGGCCAGAAGTTCCAGTCTGACTGGGAACTGGAGTCCGAGATCGTCGGCGACGTCATCATCTCCTTCCAGCTGTGCAGGATCCAGCGGAGCTCTTCCACCTCCGCGGCGGGAGTGGCGAGAAAGGTGGTGTCCCCGCAGAGGCCCGTGAGGGACGGAGACCCGGAGGAAGAAGGCGAGGTACTAGGCCCTCCTCCGCGGGTGGAGATCGATCGCAGCGGCGTCGGCCAGAATGATCAGGTGGTGACACTCCGTTCCAAGAACCCTGTGGAGCGGCGCCTGGAGGACTCCGGAGGCGAGGACGAGGTCTGCTCCATCGGCAACGAGTACGACAGCGTCCCGGCCTCCGAAGACGGCGAGGGTGGAGGAAGGAGGAGGCCACTCTTCTGCATGCTGAGGGTGTCGAGGGGTCGCAACTTCGCCCTCCGAGACGGGGGATCGAACCCTTCCAGCCTGTTCGTCGCCTGCAGGCTGCTCAGCGCCAAGGAGATGGTCAAGAGCGAGGTCTGTTGGAACACGACGAATCCGGCCTTTAACCTCCGCCACTGCGTCCCCGTCAAACTGGGCCTCGGCGCCACTGCCTTCCCCGGGAGGTGTAAGGACAACTTCCTGGTCGTGGAGGTCTGGAACTTCAAAGACGACAAGAAGGCGAAGAAGGAGGGAGGGAGCGGGAAGAGGGGGCATGAAATCGTCGGCGTCTGCATGTTGCCGCTGCAGCAGCTGTACCTGACTTTCCGGGTGAGTTCCACCTGTTCTGTTGTTGCTATTTTTTTTAAACGTACTTATGATAGGATCCGTCCCGTGCGTCTGTGGCCATGTTCTCGGACCTGCCCTGCCTGGTGTGCGCAAACGACTGGCTGCCGGTGGCCCACCTGGTGACGGGCGCCGAGCAGGGGCAGCTGCAGGTGACGCTGGCGGTGGGGACAGAGGAACAGCTGCGACAGCTCATCCCGAGGACGGTGGCCACGCCCGTCCCCGCACGGTCCCCAAACCCGGTCCCGGAGTTGGGGGAGACGGAGAGCGAGCATCTCTACGACACTGTCGGGGAGGAAGAAGAAGAAGACGGAGAAGAGAAAGAAGAGACGGAGGAGACCCAAGTGAAACAAGTCGAGTTGCCCGAGACGGCAGATGTTCCGGACCGCCTCCAGCTGCTGGGAGAGGTCGAATCTCTTTCCACGTCCGCCTCCCGTCCTCCTCAACCGTCTCATTTCCGCGCCCGCGTGAAGGTGGAGGAGGCCCGGAGGCTCCCCAGGGTGTTCGACCCCGTGCGGAGGGAGAAAGTGGCGCCGTCCACCTTTGTCACCTTCACCTCGGCATCCCAAAGTGGAGTCAGATCCACGGTGACCTCCCCACTCGCGACGGGGACGGCCAACCCGCGCTGGAACTTCGAGTCCGCCGTGGATGTAGGCTCGGAGTCCCTGGTCGATCCGCGAAGGCACTTCATCCTCAAACTGTGGCACCACCACCACCACAGCGATGACGACGGCGACGGCGAAGACGACACCCCGGACCTGGAGACGGACCACGTGATCGGATTCGCGGCGGTGGACCTGGCCCCGCTCAAGGCCGCTGGCTTCGCCGCCGTCTGCGGGTGGTACAACATCATGGACTTCGTCGGGCGGTGTCGCGGGCAGATCAAGGTGTCCATCACGCCGGAGGAGGACCTCAGGTACAGTACCACGTTGCGGCCTCCTTTTCTATAGTAAAATTATTTTGCTAACCTTACTTGAACCTATGCTTACTTAACTCAGGTCACTGCCTGTCGCCGACTTCTCACTCTTGAGGCGGGATTCCGAGGTGAACAACCAACAGCCTGCCAGCCACAAAACATCTTCCACCGGAACCGCCGCCGCCTCCTCCTCCTCGTCTAAATCCGGCTTCCTCGTCGCCGCCAGCTACGACCACTTCCCCAGCCACGTCGTGCAACACACCGAGCAGTTCGTCTCGACCACCCCCTCCTTCAACCGAGAGGCTGAGGACGGTGGCGGATGTGGGAAGTTACGTGTCGTCGCCGCTTCGCCTTCGTGGAACCCTCCGCTGTGCTCGAACCATCCGGAAGAGAGCTCCACCAGGTCCTTCCTCAGGTGCAAGCTGACGGAATTGGACGACGCTACCAGGTTTCTAACACTTTTTAAAAATCTTAAAATTCTGGAAGAAAGAGGATCGTTTTGACTTTGAAGAAATTCTTGCTAATTTAACAGGAAGCTGAAGAGCAAGCTGAGTGAGGAGAGAGAATCATTATTGCACGGACAAAGGTCTGGAGTCCGCCCCAGGAACGGCGCCTTCGAGAGCTCTGAGCCGTTGAGAGGCTTGAGCCTGGAGGATCTCCAGGGGAGCATCGAGTCGCAGCTGCAGGCGCTCAGGGGATCCATCGGGATGGCGGCAGCAGCATCGTCGTCTTCTTCCCATGTCATCACTCGCCCGGCCCCGCCTCCTCCAAGAAAGCAACCGAGGTACGTGTACACTGGTCGAGATTTATTGTCAAATATGTACAGTATTTCAAAGAAGCATGTTAATCTTGGCTTGGTTATCCGTTCCTCTTCCTTCCAAGGACTCCTCCACCTTCACGGTCGCCATCTCCGACCACCGTCAGCGAGGAGATCATGAACGTGCTTGCGGAGGACGTGGGAGACAACGGCGGCGACGACGGCGGCGGCAACGGCGACAACCTCGGGATCTGTCGCGGGACCCTGGAGGACCTCGGGCTCATCGACTGGGAACGGGTGACCGTGAGAGGTGGCGACGACGACGGCGACCCGGCGTCCCGGGTTGGACCTGAGGGCGGGAACCCAACGGAGGAGCGAAAGTCTTCGTCGGCAAGAAGGCGGAGAGGGGGAGGAGGAGGTGCTGCTAGCTAGGATGCTAGCAGCGGGAGCAACTGATCTTGCCGCGCTGGAGCGTTAAAAATCTATTTTATTTCTCCACTTTTTCTTATGACGGATGACTAAAATTCCCCACAATTTTTTTGCCTTCTGTGTTCATACAGAACGCTGCATTTAAATGACACGAGAAACGATTAAAGTTAGAAGTAAACTTGCATGAGAAAAGCCTTTTTTGTGGTCGTTTGTTGCGAGCTAGCCTGTTGTGTATGAATGAGCGAACCATGACATCGATGTTTTCAAAGGAGAAGTTTCTTGCTCGCAAAATTATATAAAAAAAGACTACACGCTTGAAAGGCTTACATTTTACGGAAAAAAGGTGCTGCAGTTAAGAATTGGCTTCATCTTTCTTTCACAGCCTAGGATGTTTAGGAGAGTGGCAACATAAACAAAAATCCAGGTCTTGTTGCCATCTCGACGTCAACCTCCACCGCCACCGCAACAATGGCGGCTCTCCTCGTCTTGGCCCCCCTGCTACTGGCAGAGCCTTCCCTCTCGTCCTCTGTCCACTTGGAGCGCGGAGAGAGGGTGAACAGACAGGTTGAAGAACAATCCAGGATTTCTTGGGTGGCCAAATCGCAATTTACAGTTGCCAAAACTTGTAACTTGTACGTACATGTAACGTCCAGGCCGTCAACTTGGCGGCACCGTTGCCTTCCTCACTTGAATGCGACGGCACGGAAGACTGCGGAAAGTATCACTACTGCCAGAGAAGACTTTTCTACAGGTGGTGGTGGCGGAAAAAAAAACGTTCTTAAAAAGTCATATTATAAATCTCATTTGTGACATCTCCCACTTCTCCCATCACAGCAAATGCGTGACGAACATCAGGGGGACTGGGAAGAAGTGCCTCGGCAGGAGGGGCAACCCCGACCACGGCAAGTGCGACCAGAGCCGCTTCTCCGTCCAGAGGTGCTTCGTGGAGAACGGTCACCGGTGCGCCAACGCCTACTTCATGCCCTGCAGCCCGGGGGATCCAGAGGGATGCCCCAAAAACTTCGTGTAAGAAAGTTTCCCACAAAAATGATCTCTCTCTCCCTCTCTCCCTCTTCCTTTTTGCCCTTCAGATGCACGTTTCAGCAGTATGGGCATATCATGGCCACCGTCTGCAAGCCAGTGCCCATGCCATACACCAAGAGGTGCAAGGCGGACTTCGAGTGCGGCTACAACGAGGGGATCGGCAGCTGGGACAAGTGCTATAAGGGAGGGTGCCAACGCATCATTGTGGACTGAGGAATTAGACATGGAAAAGCGGATCCGACGATTGAGAACATTTCAATAATCGGACGGGCTACTAGTAGGTACTGCTTATGAACGGTGGCACGTTGCTCTCATTCCATTGAGGAGCGACATACCTATGCGGTGCATCACTTTTTTTTTCGTGGAAGCTTCAGCGAAGACAATTCTGCCTTACAATCACGGCCATCATGAGGAGGGGGGGAGCGCAGAGTGTGTGATGTGGATCAAGAAAAAAGGAGAGAAAGAGAGAGAGGGGGGGGCCCGTCATTGTACGTAGGTGCTGTACACAGTATCTACATGATCACTGTGTGCTGCATCTGGTGAGTGACCGCGCCGTCCACCTGTTGCCGCCGTCGCTGCCGCTGCCGCTGCCCCCGCTGGAGGCGGCGGCGGCCAACCTCCTGACCCCGTCGTCCTCCGCCTCCAGGTCTGCGTCGCTGTCGCTAAACTGCAAGTCCTGCGCCGCGATCATCCTGGCGCCTCCGGCCGTGGTGTCGGAGCGGACGTAGCTGGAGCCCGGGAACGGGTACACCTGCGCGAAGAGGGCGTCGATGTTGGTGCCGCCGTCGTTGCCCTCGCCGCCGTCGTCCTCGCCGACCGCCCCCCTGTCCGCCACGAGGTAGACCTGCGGGTTGAGAGGGGCCGTCGCCCTTGGCCCGCACTGGTCGCACGGCTCCGCGTCCTCCCGGCAGTGCGCGGCCAGGGTGCTCTGGGCGTCCTCCCGGGGGGCCCCCCTCTCACCCCCGTCGCTGCTGGTGCTGCTGCTGCTGGTGCCGCCCACCTCCTCCGCGTCGATCTGCGCCGGCGGCTTGCCGTCGCCGCCCCAACGTCCTTGGCTCTCGGCTCCGCCGCCGGCGTCGAAAGACACCTCCCGCCACTGCGGCCACTCCCCGACCATCCCCGCGGCACCCCCGGTCGAGGCCCCCCCGGCCGTGGCCGTGGCCGTGGCCGTGGCCGTGGCCGCCACTTGTCCCCTCTCGGCCCGTGCAGGCCCGGGGTCGCAGACGTCTTGTTCTTGCGGTCCCGTGCGCGATCCCGGGTCGACTTTCCGATGTCCCTTCGCGTCCCCTTGCTTGGCCGTCTTCATTTTTCCGACAAGGACGCTAGCAAGAACGGAAACGTAATTTGTGTTGCCACCCCCAATTAGAACAACATGACGTTTCCCAAATTTATTTCATTGTAGGTATAGAGTATTAAAAAAATCGCTTGATTGGAAGAATGCGGGGTTTTCGATTTTTTTTTTTTTTAGCACTTGGTAATTCCAACAACGAAAAAAGATCAGCAATCTGGATTTGCAGATGGTTGCGGACTACTCATCCTCGGTGGAGTCGCCGGCTCTCTTTCTCTGCCACCTCCTGGCGATGTCTATGGTGTCGATGACGATCCTCTCCGCGAACCTCAGGTCCTCGTAGCGCACGTGGTAGCCCAGCAGGTTGAGGTACTCCGGGCCGGAGACGGAGGCCGGGATGGTGGCACGGAAGGTGGAGGACGGCAGGGCGGAGAAGTCGCGGAAGCGCGGGGAGCGGTCGGCGCGATCTGCCGGGGTGGGGTGGAGGTAGTAGGATTGCCATAATCCTTAATTCACCAGATACGGTATGTAGTTATGTTACATGTACCACTCGTAGCACAGCAACGGCACAGCCGTTGGTCAGCAACTAAAAGTTTACTATAGCAAATTTTTTGAAAATTATTTTAATAGGGGCAAGAAAGGTATGAAGAAAATGAAAAGTTGGCAATCGCTAATTGCTAAAAATAAGCTCACCAGTGATGACGTCGTTATCCACATCCTCCTTGGGTACCTCATTCTTCTCCATGCGCGGTGGCGGCGGGGTCCTCCTGCCGCCCCCGGCTCCGCTGTTCCTCCCTCCTCCGCCAGTGATGCCGAGGCTCTCCAAGAAGACGGTGGTGATGATCTGCCACAGCCCGGACAGCATACGCCACGCGAAGCCGTCCTCCTCCGCCGGCGGCGTCACGGCGCTGGTCCTCCTCGTCTGCGCCAAGGCCTCGCCAGGACACACCAGGGCTGAGAGCAGCAACGGCAGGAGGAGGAGGAGGGACCTCTTTGGAGCGAACGACGATGAGCCCATCTTGGGCGAGGGAAGGACCTTTCTTTCGATCACAGGAATGATGGACTGGAGTAGTAGTGTTGCTTGCGAGTCGGACTTGACTCGAAAAAATGCTCGACTGGACTCGGGTCAGGGCTGGGGAGGGGGACTCGGGAGTTGAAAACACAAGTTTGGCTCAATCAATTCAAGTCCGACTCGACCTGGGTCCCGAAAAAATCGACTCGTACGCAACCCTAGAGAGAGAGAGAGAGAGCATCGACGGTTGTTGTTGTATCCCGAGTTGGAGCACAACCAGAAAAGAGCTCCACTGTGAACTCAACTCGGTTGCTCTCCACGGTGGAAGAAGCCTCAAAATACGCACCTAACCGGAGCTTCCAACCTTCACAACTTAAAAAAGAATTAAAAAAAACCACCTCTTTAAAAAAGCAGAAGTGTCACCGTCATTCAAGTTCAGAAATTCGAGGTTTTTCAAAAGAAAAAAAACTGACAAACTTTGTCTCAGCAAGAAGAAGAGCTAATACTATGGCGTACATCGACCAACGCGGGGGCATTTCTCCAGGTGCTGAAACGCAAATAATCTCATGTGGTCTCCGTGACACTTCCTTTCACCTGAGTAGTGAGCAGAGCAATTGTGTTGAGCAACAAGGCTGTCGTTGCAGTTGCACACCGTCTCGTTTGATTTCCTATCCTTGCGACTTTTTTGGGAGCGGGGGGGGGAGTGGTTGACGTGCGCCTTGCAATTTTTTCTGAGTGGACGGGGCGGGGCGAGCGAGAGCTTGTTTCTCCGAAGAATCGATAGCCACAGGGAGATGTTGCAAAAGAGGGTGGTGAAAATGAGTTATGAAAGACGGTGGACCCTACCAAATCTAGTCAGATCTTTTTTTTTCCCCCGGCAACCCCTGAATGCAAACGTCTGAAAGACATTTCTGTACAATGTCTGTGCAAAACTCTCATCTGAAACCAGGCTGAAGGCAAGCTAACTTTTTTTTTTTCTGAAACCACTCTAATGACTAAATTTTAGACTGCCTTCATTATGCAAAGAAGAAAAAGTTGCCTAAATCCACCTGGTTTGGTATGTACTACTGGTGAACAGGTAATTTTGCAGTACACAAGAAGATTGGAGAAACTGCCAAATAAGTTCGAGAAGTTGCCATCATTTCCATCGGATAAATGGCCTTAATCGAAACTGCCGAAATGCACTGTATACTGCTGAAACTGCTCTACGTACAGTACGTGGTGACGTACGAGTATAAGAGGGCCGAGACTGAGTCCGTTGAGAGGTAGAGGCCGGGTCGACTCTAGGCGTATGACGACGACGACGACGACGACAACGACGACGACGACGACGACGACGACGACGACGACGACGACGACGACGACCACGCCCCTGTCGTTCTGCAGTAGCCATGATCGATGACTGGCGCGAACCCCCCAAATTTGATGTTGCAAAAATTTGCAGAAGAGGAGCTAACAAAAAATAACCCTCCCCATACTTAGTCTGACATCTTGAATTACCATAGTCACGGGTTTTGGCTGCAGTAGCTTTACTGATGAGTTGGACAGCTTCGGTGTTTGCGCACATGAGGACTCCCTTTTTTTTGGAAAATTGGGCAAAAACTTGGCACCCCCCTCCCTCCATTGGTCGGCAATTTTATTTTTTCTGGCTTATACCTTCCTTTTTGGCAATGGTCAGCATTGTTTGCAAATGGAGAAACTTTTCATATAAAAATATATATATTTAAAACTGCTACCGGTACCGCCCCCCTTCATCTATGATCTGCCCATCTATGCCCATCTATGATCGCAATCAATTATTTGTGTGATTTTGATTAATGGCCACGAAGAAAGAAATGTCACAATTAAATCAGTCAAGTCAGACGAGGTTCTTAATCTTTTTCTAACAATCCATTTTACATAACCACGCATAAATCCAGCGATGACCCACCTATTAGTTTAGAATTGGAAGGAGGAGAAGATGGTAGTAGTAGTACCAACCCCTCCTTGCGACCCACATAGAAGAGCTTTGTGACCCACTTTTGGGTCGCCACCTGTAGGTTGAGAACCTCTGAGTGATTCTTTTTCTGTTCTTGTACGAGACAGTAAGGACGTCAGCCACTTGTGCCAGAACGTAGCTTTTGGACTTCCACTCAGACCTGAGTAGAAAGGGCGAGCACCACTTCAGGAAAAAGAAAACTATGGGAAAGGTGACTCCTCTCCTCCGTTTAGGTACACAGTAAAGTGATTAAGGACAGAGGCAGTAATGTACGTGATTAAAACTGATTCTATTTGTTTTTCAAGGCCTCCTGGTGGTGCTTTCCGCCTCCTCCTTCGCCCATGGCTGCAGCCCCCCGAGCGGCTACGAGGAGCGGACGGGCCTCCACTACAAGGTGTTCTCCTCGGCGGTCTCCTTCGCCAGCGCCAAGGCCGCCTGCCAGGCCGACGGGGCACACCTCGCCTACTTCCGCACCGGGACGGAGGAGAGCAACATGTGGCACTTCTCAGGCGGTGCATACTATACAGGGCCAAAAAAATACATATGCCAACTACTTAGTTACTGTATGTCTGTTTCCCCACCCCCGGCAGTCCTCGCCGCCGATGCCTGGATCGGGCTGGAGAATCCCGACTCGAACGTCTGCACCTCCAGGGACGCGTGCCTCGGACAGGTGGAGTTCGGCGACGGGACCGACCTCGCCTCCTTCTCCGGCATCTACACCAAGGTGGTGTTCTGGAGCGGACAGAACTGTGCCATCGCAAAGAACAACGTGAGAGAGAGGGTCCATCTGTGTGCAACTGTGCCGAATGCCGCTTTACTTTCTAAAAAAAGTTTCTAAGAAAAATCCCATGTTTTGAGAAGTTTCCTTTCCAGGCCTGAAGCTTATCGTGGTACCATATCCCATAAATACTTTATTAAGCACTCAACGTCAAAAAGATATGTTCAGTTTTTGTTACAAGCCCGTAGACATACTAAATGTACGAGTAGTACCTCGATACATGTGATTCTTTTTCTCCCCCCCCCCAAGGGTCTGTGGGAAGTTGAGGAATTGCACTGCGCCAACAGCTTCCCCTACATCTGTCAGTTCGACTGCGGTGTTGGAACTCCTGCATCAACGGCTCCGACTACCACCACGACCACACCTGTCCCTACCACACCTGTCCCTACCACGGCTGCTCCTACCACAGCTGAGGTTATTGGTAAGATTTAAAAAAAAATCTTTTTTATTCCTCCTCCTCCGCCCCTCCCCCCTTCCTCTTGTAGCGCCTCCTGACCCCAACCAGCCGGTCTCCTCGACATGGACGTCTGACACGGTGGTGACCAGCGCCGCCACCTCCATCAATGCCGACTCCTTCTGCAGGCAGGAGTGCTCCTCCTCCTCCTCCTCCTCCTGCGGCGTGGAAAACAACAAACTCTGCGTGGGGGAGGCCATTGAAAGTGAGGTGTATGGTACCCGACTACTATAAATGCATCTGTCACTTCAAGTCCTCCTTTGATGATTCCATTCCAGTGCCGACGACCTATCCGGGCACCGTGAAGTGCCAGTGCGCGGAAAGCACCATCATGTGAGCAATTTACGCATTGCGTTTCTTCCCATAAAATAAAAAACTAAGAAAAAAAACTGTGACAAGTTAGGTGGGAAAGAGCAACGAATGCGTAGATTTTTTTTTACCTGCGATGAAGTCGACAGGTCGTAGAATGTTGTTTTTCTTCTTCTTCTTATTGTTTTTGAGACTAAGTTTGTTGTGTCTCAAGTGCAGTTTTTTTGGGACATCCCCATCCCCACTATATGAGTACGCACCCACGTTGAACAGAGTTTAATGCAGTATACTTCACTCCCTGAACTCCATTTGATATTATTGTACCAATTCTACTTGAAACCCCATCTTCATAGTGCAGGTCTTCCAACAGAGTGTGTGTCCTCGTTCTGGACTTACCTTACCTGTACTTGCAGGAGGATCCCTGGGGTCTACTGCGGCCCTGGCGTCGCCTGCACCGGCGGCGACCCCGACCCGGACGGAAACCTGCCATGGATTGACGGACTCAACACCGACGTCCCAGCTGACCTGGCTGACTTTCCAGAATGAGAACTAAGCCACACTAACCAAGTTGCAAAAAGGAGAGGAAGAAGGAGAGATTAGAAAAAAAAACCACGAGAGAGCAAAATCCTGCAATTGGACCCAATTGAAATCTAATTTGCTTATACAGTACATAGTGTATTTTTCCTTACTATACTGCTACAGTAGCACATGAATAAATTAATTACTGTACTTTGGGACCTGACAGACTGATTCATTCACTTGCGCACATAATTCAAATATCATTTCCTAAATTGGTTCCTAACCTTGATCTACTTAAGCTTAGTCTGGTATGAATAAATTATCGCCTATCCGAACTCGCCTGGAGAACTAAGAAGAAAAACGTAATGTTTTTAATGTTTCATTTTTAAGAATGTTTGTTGTTTTTTTGCTCAGGTGTTTCGAAATTGAGTGGGAGGAGAAGGAACAGGAAAAAAAATATATTAACCTTCACTCATATGTCGTCATATACTATGTCCATTGACAGCATAATTGCCCAGCAAGAAGCCACGGTTGAAATAGCAGAAAGAATTAATGCATATGTGTGTAGTACAGTCAACTTTCGATATACGTACATACGTTATAGGTAGTGACGTTCAATACGGTATTAAGTTTACTTAAAAAGTTACTTATAAAGTTCCAATGTAGTGAACCAATGTGTTTTGATGTAGCTTGTTTGTTGGGAAAAAATATAATTAATTGTGTACAGGAAGAGTGATGAGACCCTTGCAGGGCACGTGCAGTAAGCAAGTGCTAGGTCATTGATCATAATAAACCTCTCCTGACAAGATTTATGTTTCCCACCTGGCTTGGAGAACCATAGTAGTACATGCCATCTACCTACAAATCACTGTGTCTCTAATTACTTGCCTGTTTCTCCCGACCCGCACCCCACATCAAATTAGTTTCTGGCCACCCCTGGGCTGATCAGCATGCTCTTTGTGCTAATACTTGGTGGGTATGGATATTAAAAAAAAACTTGTGCAGCAAACTGTCTCATACCTATGAAATAAAAAAGGTGAAGTTGATTACAAAGTAGTGTTATGTAAACAAGTCTTCAAAATATGTTAGTTATGTACCGACGAGACAAAAAAAATGCCTGATTGGGAATTTATACCCATATACTTTTTAATGATAACTAAACTTATTTTTGGATACTGTAGTAGAAGATGTTTCAGAAAAATGCTATTATTGATCCTTTTCCCTTCAACATCTACTGTACAAAGTCTACATGTACTATATATAGTCAAACAAGCAAAATCAACTAGTAGGTGTCAATTCAGGTTCTTCCCCACCCCCCCCCCCCCGGCCCCGACCGAAAAATTGGCGCCCCCGGGGGCGCCC
>JAAUYM010028532.1_pt1 | contig 14270 bp, 23 predicted proteins | sample 7278001 | NCBI WGS metagenome assembly JAAUYM01 (sample SAMN14350224, study PRJNA611818) | marine sediment metagenome | isolation source: surface marine sediment (1.8m) | place: French Polynesia: Moorea | collected 2018-08
GGGTTTAGAATTTTGAGTTAAAAATTATTATTTTAATAAAAATATACTTTACATTTGGGGAAACAATTTTAAAAAATTAAAATGCCCCCCCCCCCAGTTCGGCCCTCTTCTTCTCCGTCCCCCTGGGCCACCACGTCCAAATGAGAGCCACCGTAGAAGGAATGGAGGTGGCCAGGAGCTACACACCCGTGCCGCCGGGGCTCTCCGCGGTAGGCGGCGAGAAGGATGAGGATGAGGAGGATGGGCGGTTGCACTTCCTCATCAAGACCTACCCGGACGGTGCCCTGACGCCGAAGCTCAAGCGCCTCAATGTCGGAGACAGGATCGCCGTCAGCAACCACACGGGCGACTTCCGCCTGGATTCGAAGTCGGCGTCCGGGCGCCACTTCGCCCTGCTGGCCGCCGGCACCGGGTTCACCCCGATGGCCGGGCTAGCCCGCCGGGCGCTGGAGTGGGGCGCCGCCGGGGTCAAGCTGATCTTCTTTAACAAGACGGAGCGGGACATCATCTGGAGGAGGGAGCTGGAGGAGGCGGAGAAGCGGCACAAGTAGGGGGGCAACCAAATTAGCATATCAACTCTCGAAATTCTTCTTATATTCCTGTTTCCTCTATCCATGCATGTTGACAACCTGGGGCGTCCTGTGGGGGAAACATTTTTTTAATTTTTCGTACGTACCTGGCAACCCCGCTGAACTTTGCTGTCGTCGTCCACAGGGGTGTCCTCTCGGTGGTGCACGTGCTCTCCGCACAGGACGACTGGCCCGGCGAGAAGGGGAGAGTGTCGCCCGAACTGCTGGAGCGACTCCTGGGCGCCAGGAGGAACAAGTCGGGGGAGCAGAAGTGCTTCGCCGCCGTGTGCGGGCCCAACGCCTTCACGGACAAGGCCAGGAAGCTGCTCTCCGGGCTCGGGTACAAGGACGGGGAGGTCTTCCTCTTCCAGGGGTGATCCGTGCTATTACTGTGTGGGAGTCCAAGTGCCTTGAAGTGGAGATGGTTATGCGCCTGAATGGAGGTACAAGATCCAGGAAAGAATGCAGCCACCCAGAAAAAAAATTGTATGATTGGAAACTGCATCTACTATGCACTAAAGATGTCACATTTATGCTGAACATTTATCGTTGTGCACCGAAATCTAAGCGAACATTTTTCTACTATACTACTCGGTCTGTGCTGTCTGCTAGAGTTAAGTACAGTTGTTATTAGTACATACCTACGTTAGGTTCACTCGACCTTAATCCTTATCGCGTTGTTATTCTTTCTTCCCTTCCCCCCCTCCCTTGAGCACATTTTCATTTGCCAGTCAGTGCAGTAGCTTAAGTGATCAAACAGAGATAAGAAGTCGAACTCGTAGGAAGGGAAAGGTCGATCTTCTTCCGCACGAATGAGGCATCGGACGGCCCGGATGGTCACCCTGGCGTTCGCCGCCGCCTACACGCTCCTCCTTGTCAGGATCCTGTCGAAGTACAAGCTGGGAAGTAAGGAGGAGGACAACGACTTCGAGGTGGACGGGTGGGAGAGGGGGGTGAGCAGGAGGGTGTGGGATTATGTCGACGTCAACGACTGGGAAGTGGACAGTTGGAAGATCTTGGAGCTGAAAGGTAAAACAACTGTATGTACTATATGTACTAGTACAGTATTATAGTAGAACTTTCTGACAAGTTAGCTTGTCAGCATCTACTCTAGTACCTAGTACGCAGCAAAGATAGATTAGAGAAACAATGTTCATCTTTAGTAAACAGTACCATTATACTAGGTAGAGTCAAGTTTTTTACTACTACGGTAGAGTCAATAGAATATCATTCAATAGAAAATAAATTTACTATGCCAGACTTATGGATGTTTACAAAACGAACATCCTTTTCTACGCACTCGTACCTACCGGTACAACCAAGTATAAGTAAATGCGCCCGAATGGACTTTATCATCAAGCAGAATTCGACCCTTCTTCGTGGCCTCGGGTGCTGGTGGTGGTGCTCTCCGCCCCGGAGAACTTCGCCAAGAGGGAGTTGGTCCGGAATAACCACGGAATCTTCTGCTCAGAGAGATTCTTCGGAGATGAAGACAGGTGGAGACGAGAGGAAAAATCAGCAAACGGCAAAAAGCACAACTCGGAGCGAAATCTATTGATTACACACCTACTACTACTGTACGTATGTTCCCACACCTGCTATTTCCAGCTTCTGCCGGCTGGTGTTCGCGCTGGGCGACCGCTTCGTGCCCCTGTCCCCGCGCTCCCTCTTCCCGGAGCCCCAGTCCACGATGGCGATGCTCCGCGGGGAGGCGGAGGCCCACGGAGACCTTCTCCTCGGGGACTTCGTCGACTCGTACAACAACCTGACCCTCAAGAGCGTCCACGCGCTCAGGTTCTTCGTCGGCAGCGACTTGGACTTCACCCACGTCTTTAAAGGTGCCGTTCCATTCTTGGGAGTGGCTTTGTTTTAAGCTGTAGTGCCTATAAATGGTCCTTACTACGTACAAAGTGGACGACAATTGCTTCTTCAACCTGATTGCGCTGGAGTCGCTGGTTTCCGGCATCCGTGAAGGGCACAGGCAAGACGCATTCATACACGGGAGACTGTGGGAAGGGACAAGGTGAGAAGATTTGCCGAGATCTCATAGTATAGTATGGGTGTGGGACTCAACAAGAGATTTTTGCTTGCAGACCCCTGAGGAGCAGCGCCGGCTTGGAAGGAGATTCCGAGCTGTTGCGCTTCCTGACGCCGAGGTACCTCTTCCCGGAAGACGTCTTTCCAGAGTGAGTCGTACCAGACTTGGAAAGAAGGAGTAGTAACGACGCCTTGCTTGTCACATTTTCCGTCAGCTACATGGGCTCCTCTTACGTCATCTCCAGGGCCGCGGCGGAATGCCTCTTGGAAGTGAGAAACCTGACTCGAGAACGCAAATTTTGGACGGTTTTCAGGGGCTTTGTTGGGCGTTAGTCACTTTGCTGGGGACCTACGTAGATGCCCTAATAATGTTGGTGTTCTTTTAAAACCCTTTCCATTCCATTTTTGAGCCACTTTCAAGCCAAAATTCGACTGATTGGGGGCAATAGCCAAAGTTGGCCTCCCCTCCCGTCTCTTTCCCCTGCTCCCACAGGCGACCTTTGAGGAGCCGCTGTTCTTCCTGGAAGACGTGTTCGTGACCGGTCTGCTAGCGCGGAGGTGCCGGGGGCAGGTGGCCATGATCCCCGACAAGGAGGGCAGGTTCGAGCTGGCGCCGAAGGACGAGGAGGAAAGAGCGGCCAAGGTGCGGATCACACGTGGGCAAGAGGGAGCGCTTACTGTACCGGTACTGTAGTGCTGGGCTGAATAGCTGGTACTCGTACAGTCAAACTCGGATAAGCGAGACAGATCGAGAGATGGGCCAATAGTAGGATATAAATTCTGTTTCCTAGAAAAATTTCTGACTTATTAATAAGAATGCAGCAAAATTTTGGCCCTTTAGGCCCCACTCCTGAGGGTTGACCCGGTGGGCATGTGTGGCCGGATCAAGTTATTCTTGCATCGGTGATGTGTTTATGTTGTTGTACTTGTTTCAATGGATTTTCAGAAAGGTGCTGCATCTGAAGCCGCCGAGCAAGAGGAGGCGGAGGATGGCGACCCTGGCAAGGTGATCATGGTCCACCTGCGCGACGGCCCCGCCTGGGAGAGGGAGGTCCTACAGCTCTGGACGTCCTCCCTCGCGTCGGCCTGGAAGAGGAGGAAAGGGGGGCGCCAACGAGACCTCAAGATCTACAGACTCCTCCGCTCTTCTTCCTCCTCCGTCCTGAATTTTGCAAGACAAAAAAAGGGGGAAAGCCCGCCAGTTACGTAACTGCGGCGCGTGAGTGAAGTCAGAGGTGCTTCTAGCTCTCTCATTCTCTTCTTTCCCCCTCCTTGCTCTGCAGAAAAGGGGAGGAGGGTTCAAAAGATTGAAAGAGAGAAAATAGAGGTGCAACAGCGGCATCTACCACACGCAAAGTTGGAGGAAAGAGAAGGAGGGAGAAGCGTCCATGTCTGTGGGCGTGTACAGTACAGTAGTACGAGTAATTCAAGCCTAATCCCCAAGAAGTGATCGTGGTTCCTCCAATCCAACAAAAAGATGCCCCTGCCGGCGATTTTTGGTCCCTGGTGCCACCCCGACAAGTTCTGCTTCTTCATCCCCAACAAAAAGGCCGGACTCTCCCTAATGGTGGTGAGAGAGAGAAAGATGAGTTTTATGTCGTGTGGCAGGGAGGGGAAGCGGGGTTAGTTTGGTGCCCCCCCAAAATTTTTATGGCTGAACTCGCAGTTGCTCCGCCTCTCCGTCTGGATCTCAATGCTGGGCCTGGGCCTGGTCTACGCGCCGCCCTCCAGCCGCGTCGTCCCCAGGGGGCAGGAGCTGGTGTGGCACTACAACGGGACGCACCTAGACTTCAACGCAAATATGGGAAAGTGAGTTGTGTTTAGTGTAACAACCTGCATATACTCCAGCATGTCCCTGGATAGTTATACGCACGAATGAGCAAAATACTACGTTAAATCTTCACTTTTTACCCATGGCAGGTGTAACAAGAGCGACCTGATGGAGAAGGAGAGTCTGGACAAGGGACCACAGCAGTGCAAACCCAACAAGACCTTCACCACCATGGACACGGTGGATCTGAGAAAACCATTCGCAAGTATTCAAGAGTCTGTTCTTGGCTGCGTAGTAGGTACTAGTATATCCCGACAAACTTTCCTGGCAGTGTTCACGGTTGTCTCGCCCCTCCTGGCCATCCTCGTCCTCGTGGACCTCCTCCTCGCCGTCTTCCTCTGCATCAAGAACATCTGCTGTCTCTCCGGCTGGATGGTGGCCTCCAGCATCCTGATGGTCGGCAAGATGTGCTTCTACGGCTTCTTTTTCGTCAAGCACTCCGAGAGCATGACGCACTTCAGGCCGCCCATCTTCGTCTACTGGGTGGTGGACATCATCTTCGTCGTCTTCCACCTCCACTGCCTCCACTACTTGGTCAATCACTTCCAAGAGCTGAAGGGTGTAATCGACGACCAACCACAGCAGGGGCACCAGCAGGGGCAGCAGGTGCAGCAGCAGCAACAGCAGTTGCTGGTCATAACGAATCCGACGCAGCCATTGCCGGGAGAGCCCCCGCCACCCTACGCCACGTCGGACCCTCACCCGGAGAGAGATGACAATCCGGCCTACAACCCGTTCCTCTCTCAGCAGGCAGATGCCAAGTTCTAATCACTTTTAAAAATGTACTGTACTACTACACACAAGCACACACACTGCAGCTGCAACATCGATCCTGGTGCAAGAGCACAATAAAAATGTCTGTGGGGGTGATGAACACAATTTCCTTTTTTCTTCTTCTGTTGACACTGGATCTCGCTTCCATGCTTCAGAAACTGCAGACATGTCCCGTCCGGGGACGCGTAAAGACCGCGGCGGCAGCGGCAGATCGACCTGCTTCGGGTCCGACAGGTTCTGCTTCTTTATCAGGCCGCGAGGCCTGGGCCTCTTCCTTATGGTTGTAAGTCATCCACAAACTCGAACATAGTATCCCAACCAACAACGCACTCTTAATAAACCTCCGACTGAGCTCCAAAGCAGAAATTTTGTTAATAAGTACTGGCGCCAAACGTGGAAAAAGTGTATGATGCAATGTGCATATATTCCAACTGAGCTTCCATTTTGCATACCACCGTTGGTGGTTGGGATGATATGTACTTTACGTACGTACTACAAGCTCTGATTTGCTAGATTTTCCGCGCTCTGGTTTGGTCCGGCCTCGTTTGGATAGCCATGAGCTCTGCTATTAGGTAAACTATAATTTCTCATTGCTTCCCCCCAAGAAAGTTGTCTTGCCCATGTCTACTACTCTTTCCAGTCACTTTCGTTCTAAGGAGAAGCCTCAGCAGAATTCGACAGAGATCTCTCCTCGTTACGACGGAAATGCCACAGAAGAGGAGGAAGACCGGCCGGCTGAAACCAACGCCTGCCAAATATGTGAGTCCAAACGCGCCTGTGTCGCCTGTGTGCCATCCAGAGTGCTTTCCACAAATTTGGTAATCTACAGGAGAGTTTTTGACTTCAGCAGAGTTCTACTTTACCAAGAGTGGAGACGTTTGCAGATTGCATCCTTCGAGTGACGTCCGCCAACTTTCTGTTCGTTGCCGAGCTGGTGCTCTGGGTGTCCCTCATTATGTCCGTCAAACGCGAACCGGGAGACGCGCACGCGCTCACCTGCTGGGGAGTCGCATCCACCGCCGCACTGGTACGTACTCCGTATTTAAGAAAGATGATGCATAGCCCACCCAACTCTGAATATGGAACAACAGTAAGTATCCTGGAGCTCAAACAGTAAAGACCAAAACCGCTAACAAACTTTTTAAACAGTGGGCTACGATTTTGCTTAACAAATATAGTAGCCCAAAATTATCCCCATTCATACCCAAAATGACTATGACATAGCCCATCTGGCCACCCTGCCCTGGGTTCATCATATCGATCGCTTCGATCATGCTGCTGCTTGTTTGCCCCACGATTCAGGGCTTCACCGTGGTGTACGACCTGGTCCTGGCCGTCAAGCTGTCGTCGGCCGACACCTGCCATATTCATCCGCAACTCACGCTCCTCTTCGCCGCCGACCTCATCATTGTCGCCCTCCACCTCCACTGCCTCTTCTACGTCCTCTGCAAGGACTTCTGCAGGAGGATCCACTTGGAGCGACGTGACCAGTGCGATGACCATCCGCAAACACAACGACAACCGCAGGAACCGCGTGAAGAGGAACCGCAACAGCAACCTTCCGAGGTGGAGATGGCGGGATTTGAGGAAGATTTACCCGGAATCGACCTGCTTGAAGAAGATCTCCCGCCGCCTTATAGCGAGTTGCCTCCTCCTCCTCCTCCTCCTCCTCCCACCTTTGAGGATGCGAGTGAGAAGAAGTGTATCTGAAGGCCATCGAAACTCGTACCTAATGTGTCTCAACTTTTATGAAATGAGAATCTCATAGACTTGACATGACAGTTGTGTTTGTAGCTCGAAGCATATATGATCATAACTGTACGTACGCTACACTCTTCCACAAGTAAAAATTCCTGTTACCCTATTTACTGTGTATGTTAGCTAGCTTCAAGCAGATTAATGCTGTTTATTGTCAGTACGTCTTACTTAATAAAGACTACCTGAGTTTTGAGAGAAAATTGCATGAAATATAGCAGCATTAGCAAGACTTCACACTAGCAAAAATCTAGCTAGCTTGCAGCTGGCCGAAGGAGAAAGGAGAGAGAGAGAGGGAGGCCGAGGAATCAAGGTCAGGCCTACTACAACAGTACATGAAAGGCGTGGTCTTTCCCTCCTTTCTTTTCCTTTCTTCGCAGTCGCAAATTTGTTCTTTCCCCAGCTTTCTTCTCTCAGTCTCCCCATGTAACTGAGAAAAGTACACACACAAGCAAGAGTTAGAGAGTTTCTGCAGTGCCAGAAATCCTGCCAAGCATGTCCGCCTGCTCCTCCGTCTTCTGCCCCGTCCGCCTCTTCTACTTCTTCCTCCGGCACCGCCCCTGCGGGCTGGTCTTCCTCCTGCTGAGTCGTCTCGCCTACTGGACGGCCTCGGTCGCCACCGGGTACTCGCAGGTCCGCCCTTCGGGCTCGCTCATCCATAGTTGCGCAGTAGTAGTACGTAGAGGGTTTGACCCTGACCTCGTTTGACTCCAGGCTTGGAAAACGACTAGCCGACCGCAAAGGTACAACGAGTCGCTCTTCTACAATGGGTGAGTTCTTTGTGGGTTGCCAAAGGGGAGGGGGCCATTCAAAGCAGGCGATCTATATTCTACGTACCGTACAACGTGTCAGGACCCACGTGGACTTCCACTGGTCGGCTCGGACGGGGACGGGCCCGCCATGGTGGACACCATCGACCTGCGACAACCGTTTGCCTGTAAGTAGGGCTGAGAGGGATAGGACGAAAAAATAGCTTCGCCATCATTTTCCACCGTCTCTTCATAAAGTTCTTCACGTGGGCAACGTCGTGTGCCTGATCATGGCCGGAGTGGACCTATTAACGTTGGCAACGGGCATCTGCATGAAGAACAAGTATGTCTACGTTTCTTATTGAGCAAACCTGTTTGAACATACGTAGTATACAGCAGTCATAATTTCACGAAACACTAGATACCTTCTGTGGGCTTGGACCGTCCTCTCCTTCCTGTGGTACGCCCGTATCGTCGAGTACTACAACTTCTTTGCGCGGTTCCCTCGGTCCATCCCGCACCTGACCCCGCCCCTCTGGACGTACCTCGCCGCCGACGTCATCTTCTTCGTCTACCACGTCCACGCCGTCTGCTACGTGCAGAGCTACGTCCTCCGCCTGAAGAGAGGAGAAGGGGACCCGGTCCCCCAACCAGGAGGGCAGGAACAGCAGTCTAGATTCGGTCGCGCCTGGGCGGCCTTCAAGTCCCACCGGGCCGTCCGGACGCTGGAACTCTCCGACCCAAGCCGGAGGAGGTTCCAGGCAGTCTGCTGTCCGTCGGGGATCTGCTACGTCCCGGCGCTGGGCGTCCGGTTTGGGGTGCCCTTCTTGGCATTTGCAAGGTGGGGGAAAAAATCAATGACCACCTCCGCCACTGGTTTTTCACACAAAAAAATCTTGACATCCAGGATAGCCTTTTGGATCAGTGGTGTCGTCCTGGCCAATACCCTGGTACAGACCCACAAGCGGACGACGAACGTCACTGATCACCACTACAATGTGTACGTAATACTGTACCCATTGTCCCCCTCCCCCTCCCCCCCCATCTCATTCCCAATGGCAGAAGGTTTTTTTTCCTCCCCAATCACAGCACCTTCCTGGACGTGTCCCTGTTGGCGGAGGGCAAGGACGAGGACACCCACGATCCGGGAATTCCCACGGCCACCACCATCGATTTGACGCAGCCCTTTGCTTGTAAGTACATCAGTTACCTTTCTGTGGAGTGGCATGGTTGCCAGGTATGCTGTGTCATACCTATTTTTTGGCTAAGAATTAACTATATTTGGGTCTGGTAAGGTACACAAGTCGTTGATAAAAACGCACTCATAGTCCTCTTAATTTTTAAATTGTTAGGCTATTGTGGGCTATATCAGCTTTTAAGACCTGGCAACCAGGTGGGAGGCAATTGACAAAAATAATAACAGATAATGTACGTACTACAAGTACTGTATGTAATAATGTAACAGCTACTGTCTCTGCTTCTTGTGCACAGATCTTGACATGGAGGACGTGGTCTGGGTCTTAATGATCTTCGTGGACCTCTTCCTGATCATTGGCATATTCGCCAAGTCTCCCGGGGTGCTCTGGTTCTGGACCGCCCTCTCCTTCCTCTACCTGATCCAGTTCTGGTCGTACCACACGTTCTACAGGGACTACTCCGCCTCCCTCCCCCTGCTGAACCCGTCGATCTCCTTCTTCCTTGCCGCCGACGTCGCCATCGCCGTCTTTAACTTCCACTTCGCCTGCTGCGTCCAGTCCTACATTCGATACCTAAAGGCCCACCCAGAGGAGGACAACACGCGCCCGGAGTGGATGAGGATGTTTGGGCAGCGACAACAGCGACATGAGCAACAGCAACAGCAGCAGCAGGAAGAGGAGGAGGAACAGCGATGTCAGCAGCAAGAGACGGCCATTCTGGCACCACCGTCGATCCTGTTCGAGCCTCCTCCACCTTACTCGCCGACGCCGGAACCCAGCGCACCCTCCTTCCACCCAGTGGGCTATCAGGCAGTGTCTCCGCCTTGTCCCCCATATTCGGAGAAGATATGAATCCTTGGGGGGTTGGGGGGGGGGGGGGGAAGCTGCTTTTTGTCGAAAATTGACCACCCGCCTAACATATCCCGACGGGACTTTTAAACTTGCGAGCGTACAACAACTTGATGAAAAAATTGCGATGCATATGTGGTATCCTCATGACATGTTTCATTACATGTTTAAAGCTGACTCCTAGCTAGCTAGATTTGACTGTAGCGAGAGGGATAGAGTAGTGGCAGAGTGGGTAGACTGCTAGCTAGCTAGGTTTGACTGTAGTGAGAGAGAGAGGGAGACTGCTGCTGCTATTCTGGGCAGTCTGTCCACTCTGCCACAACTCTTTCCCTCTCTTGCTACAGTCAAACTTAGCTAGCAGCAGTTAGCTTAAGAGAAAAGAATGGACAGCCGGCATGACTGCTCTCCCTAGAGTCAAACCTAGCTAGCTGCAGCCACCACCACCCACAAGTATACGGTTAGGCGGGTGTGTAAAAATACCGTATATGTTGGGCGGGTGCTCGATTTTCACTATTAGGCATAGTATTGAAAATTTAGAGAAGGCAGGTAATCAATTTTCGACAAAAAGCAGTCTCCTCATCCTTGGCTAAGAATACTAGCTGAAAATCCTTCATTTCCTCCGCAGTACACGGAGGGAGGGAGGCTCAGTAGCTGTGATTAGTCCTCAAACTACTGTACATACCTAGGTGGTCGTGTATACCGCAAATAAGTTTATTAGAGATTCGTCAACAATTGCATTTAAAATAAAGAGCGTAAACAGACATAGGCCCTGGCAACATTGTTCGCCATGCGCACTTAGATTATATTACAACACAGGTAAGCACATGATACAGCATCAGCCCATCCATGCTAACTTCATCCTCGATGTTCTTTGTTTGACACAAGGACAAAATCTAACTGTATCAAGAATAAAGAGACACAGAGTAACAACAACAAAGGTGTAAGAAGGACTTTACAGTACGCTCGACGCCATCGGCATACTGAGGAGAAGGCACGTCAGATCACACATTATAGCAACAGAGGCGGGGAAAAAAAAGTGTCTCTTATCACAGCAGAAGGTCTAGGTAGTAGTACCAAAGTACTAGTGTACGATCACATTCTAACATTCACTTAAGAAACAAAAAAAAAATGATGATGATAGCAATCACACTATCGGTTTCCCGCTCCCATAGGCGGCAAATATGGTGACGCCGATCAGGTTGAACAGGGCGGTGAAGTTGAAAACGGACGCCCAGCTCCCGGTCACGTCCAGGATGTAGCCAGCCATGTACACTCCGACAAAGCCTGGAAAGAGGAGAGAGAGCTTGTAGCACATAGTAAAAAAAATTGAGTACTAATGCAATACACAGAAGTGTTGGTCCCGCAGTTTGCCTCCTCCAAATGTTCCTTCCAACTATTCCTTCCTCTGTTGGTAAACAACTGAAGACCACGCGACTTCAGCTCTTATCAAACCTGACACCGATGCCGCGGTGTTGACGATGCCGTAGAGCGCCCCAGAGTTCTTGGGCGCCAGGTCCAGAGGGTTCAGCACCGTCCCGAACTTGTGGAAGGAGGAGGCGAAGAGGGCGACGGTGGCGAGAAAGACGGCGAAGGCGAAGGAGCTTCTGGCCAGGTCGCTGCCTGCAAGGGGGAAGGACAGGGAGGTGGATGACTCGCTCGCACTCACCGGGGATGGCGCCCGTTGCATTCATGATCCCGAAGACGGAACCAGAGTGCTTGGGCGCCAAGTCCTGCGGGTTCACGACCGAGCCCAGGTTGTGGAAGCCGGTCGCGAACAGACAGGCGGCCATCAGCGACAGCGCGAGGGGGAAGGACGTGACGTGCCCTGCGGGAATCGGGCCACGTAAAGGCGGCATTCCCCCCCGACTTTGGTTCTAACCTGGCGGTTCAGTTCTCACCTATCAGGAGGAGGCAGACGGCCTCGGTGCCCATGCAGATGGCCTCGGAAAGCTTCCTCGCCTGCCCCACGTCAAAGCCCCTGGAGAGCACCCGGCTGGTGAGGAAGGAGGCGCAGACGATGCCTGGAATCATCAGCATCCAGGGCACCACATTGAAGATCCAACTCCTGGCCGTGGGAAAGTTGTCGTGGAAGTAGGTGGGCAGCCACGACAGGAGGATGAAGAAGCAATTGTTCTGGCAAAAGTGGCAGATCACGCATGCCCTAGTAACAACAAAGTGATCATGTGGTAGTACTAGGACGCGCCGATTATCAGAGATCAAAGTTACCAGAGCGACTTGTGCTTAAGATAGGTCAGCCACGGGACCTCTTGGCTGCCGAGGGAGGCGTCTCCCAGCAACGAGGTGGAGGAGGACATCCCGAGAACTTGTCGTCGCTGTCTGTGGAGCTCCATGGCGTAGTACTTCATGACGGCCACCCACAAGAGGCCGACTAGACCTACAACAGGGTGTGTGGCAATAAACCAAGAGCGGAGCTTTTAGTGAAACGTCGCTGTCGCACCGATGCAATAGAAGACGAACGGCCACCCGAAGTTCTCGTTGAGGTGGGACCCGACCGTCCCAGTGAGGAGGGTGCCCAGTGCGCTCCCGGCCGTGATGGAGCTGAAGAAGAAGGAGCGGTCGCGGGAGTTCAGGTGGCGGCTGGAGATGCTCGCCATCGCCGGGAAGTGGACGCCTGAGGAAAAAAATCAGTACGAAGTAGTACAGCTAAGCAGTACGTACGTACCATGCATGTACCAGTACAGTACACTCCGGTACAAAATCCAAAAGTATGTCCAGGAGTCATAAACAAACAAATCATAGTTTTGACGTAACACACAAATGCTTTATTAAGCACACTAAGGTATGTGTAGCAAAATAAGGTATTTTTTTAATGCACATGCTGCTTGCACTTTAAAACGGCGAGGGCAGCCATCCCCAAAAAAGGAGAATCGGAAATGACAAGGATCATCATAATTAATGACTACGTAGTAATAGCAGAGAAACATAGTGTACAAACCTTGAAATCCTCCCCACAATACCCTGGTCATGACGATGGTCCCGAAAGCTCTGTCGTGACCCTCGAACAGGTAGACGATCCGATGGAACCAGAAGGTGACGAGCCCCCAGCCGAGCCCGGAGCCGAGCAGCACTCTCTCCGCGCCGAAGCGGTCGCTCAGGTAGCCGCCGAGCACCTGGGTGAGGGTGTAGCCCCAGAAGAAGGAGGACAACACCGTGCCGGTCTCCGTCTTAGACCACCCGAGCGCTGCCGAAGCGGCCGGCGCCACCAGCGGCACCGTCGTCCGGCTGGCATACAGGGCCGTCGTCCCAGCCAACAGGGTGAAAAACCACGCGTACTTCTCGCGCCTGGAACACAGACACACACATGAATGGGGAGGTGGAGAGGCTACCACTGCCTCTACCTTAAATGTCTGCGCTCTCTCTCTCTCTCTCTCTCTCTCACACCTGCTCCAGTGGTGAGCGCTGGTCACGCTGGGGTCGTCGGCGTCCGGGATCTTGAGGAAGAGCTGCTGCTGCTGCGCGGTGGAGGAGGAGGCCGAGGAATCACTGGAGGAGGACATGCTGATGGCAGCAGGGGAGGACGGAAAGACGGTTGAGGCAGGAGCGAAAGGAGTGGAATCAGGTGGGCGACCTTGGATTCATTGCAAGTACTTGCCGTTGCCGACTACGTCGGAAAGCGCACAGTATGCACGGCAAAAGCACGAACAGCTGAGGCCAAAACTGCCAACAGTGCAAAAAGAACAACTGCAACGAGGAAGCAGACGATAAAAACCAAGACAACAGGGTTACCAAACTTGCAAATTTGTTTGAGAATATACATCAACTTAAGATGCACTGGTCCTCTTCATCCTAATATGCCGACACGAAGGGTACAAATAACCTGAGGCCAACTTATTGATGCATTGATATATTAAACATTGCACATTACTTGCACCAATTCGTGGTAACGTTGGTTCTGCGGACTTTTTCCAAAATCGCCAAACCTTTCCAAATATAGAAGTGCAGCAAACTACTACGTACTACACTGCATTTTCCAGACCCAATCAATGACCCAAATGTCAAACAAGACATGAGAAAACTTTGCGAAGAATCCCCACATTACATACCACAAACCATGTTTCTGAAGCAGGAAGAAACAAAATGCTAGAACTAGATAGATAGCGGTGGTCAAGAAAGTCTCGGACCTAGAAAAGAAACGATTTTGTATAGCATAAAGCATAAATTTTAAAAAAGTTTACTAGATATTAAATTGACAGCAATACAATTGATGCATTTACACACCTCGTATCTAGAATGCACAACTTCTAAAAATATTTTGAAAATCTTGTGTACTGTACAGAATCTTTTCAGATTTACTTGAATGACTGTAATAAACCTTAACATGTTCTACCTCTGATACTTTTACTCACATATTAATAACTTTTGAATATGCTGTCATACCTACAGTCACGGAAGTCTCGGTCTGGAATGGAAACTGTTCTTTCCCCCTCTTTTTGTCAAACATTGTGTAGCTTATAGAGTGCATTCAATAAGAAAAGTTTTTAAATAATAA